>Ga0137313_1000055_pt1 | contig 39325 bp, 23 predicted proteins | sample EasRivERMZT166_2_FD_102287 | JGI IMG/M metagenome (GOLD analysis project Ga0137313, IMG submission 102287) | Soil microbial communities from meander-bound floodplain in the East River, Colorado, USA - East River MetaG ERMZT166_2 | ecosystem: Environmental > Terrestrial > Soil > Floodplain ...
ATCGTCGCGCTCTTGACGTAATCCAGCCGCGGGAACTGCTTGTCGAGCCAGGCGTTGCCGCCATTGAAGAACGGATCCTGCTTGCCCGCGCGGATGCCGCCGGGCCCTTCGCGATGTTCGGCATTGAAGGCATCGACGAGGTCCATGCCGATGGTCACGCGGCCGAACGGCGTGAAGGGCTCCTTGTCGTGGGTGGGCGAGTTGTCGCCGAGGTTGAAGAACACCTGGGTCGTCCGGCCGTTCGGCACCGCGAACGCGAACGCGACCGTGCCGCGGACGTTGGTCTGCACAAACGGATCATCCGGAAACGTCCGCCCGCGCCAGGCCTTGGCGACCGCCGGGTCGCCGTTGATCCCGAACTGCGTCCACCGGCCCGGATTGATGCGGAAGAAGCGATTGCCGTCGTAATACCCGTGGCGCACCAGCGCAATGAAGCGGTCCGCGCCGCGCGGCGACCAGGCTCGCGTGACCTCGATCGTGACGGCCCCCCTGGTCGTCTCCAGCACCACCAGACACCGATCCGGCGCTGGCGCCGAGAACGCCGCGTCGTCGGGATTCAGCAGGATCCGGCGATCGGCCACCTGCGGCTGGCCCAGAAACAGCAACCCGGTTACACCCGCGGCTGACAGGCTGAGGAACGTTCTCATTCGCGAGATAGTAAGGCATCAATGTCTTTCTATCTCGGCCTGGATGCCAGCACCCAGAGCCTGACCGCCGTCCTGATTGAAGCCGGCGACACGCGGCGGGCGGTCGTGGGGACGCGATCGGTCGTGTACGACACGGCGTTTCCGGCCTACGGCACCCGGCACGGGGTGTTGCAGTCGGCGGACCCGCTCGTCGCGCAGTCGGCGCCGTTGATGTGGGTCGAGGCTCTGGACCGCGTGATGGCGGAGATGGGGCGTCTCTTCCCGGCCGAAGTCGCGAGACTGGCGGCCGTGTCGGGTTCGGCCCAGCAACACGGCAGCGTGTACCTCAACGCCGGGCTGGGCGCCGCCCTCGGCTCGCTCGGTCGGACGTCGCTCGTGTCGGCCATCGCGCCGGTGCTGGCGCGTCCCGTGGCGCCGATCTGGATGGATGCCAGCACCGCCGCCGAGTGCCGGTCGATTGCGGCAGCCGTGGGCGGCGATCCGGCGCTGTCGCGACTCACGGGATCGCGCGCGTTCGAGCGATTCACGGGCCCGCAGATCCGCAAGTTCGCGCTTCACGAGCCGGAGGCCTATGCCGCGACGGCGCGGATCGATCTCGTCAGCTCGTTCATGGCCTCTCTGCTGGCCGGCCGTCCGGCGCCACTTGATCCGGGCGACGCCTCCGGCATGAACCTGATGCGGATCGACGATGCCGCCTGGTCGGCCGAGGCGCTCGACGCCACGGCTCCCGATTTGCGCCGGCGTCTGCCGCCAATCGTTCCGGCCTGGACGACGGTCGGGCCGCTGGCTGAGTACTGGCGGCGGTACGGCTACGGTCCCGCGAAGACCGTGGTCTGGTCCGGCGACAACCCGTGCAGCCTCATCGGCACGGGCCTGGTGCGCGAAGGCCCCATCGCCGTCTCGCTCGGCACGAGCGACACGATCTTCGGCTTGATGAGCGCTCCACGAGTCGACCCTGACGGCGCAGGACACGTCTTTGGCGCACCGACCGGCGCGTGGATGGGGCTCACGTGTTTCCGCAACGGGTCGCTCGCGCGCGAGCGCGTGCGCGACACGTACGGCATGGACTGGACGCAGTTCTCGGCCGCGCTGGCCGCGACGCCGCCCGGCAACGGCGGCGCGATGATGCTGCCCTGGTTCGAACCGGAGATCACGCCGACGGTCTCGCGACCCGGCGTGCGCCGCCAGGATCTCGATTCCGCCAACGGCCCGGCCAACGTGCGAGCGGTCGTCGAGGCCCAGATGATGGCGATCGCGAACCACTCGTCCTGGATGGGCGTGAACGTTGACGTCGTCCATGCGACCGGCGGCGCCGCGGTCAACCGCGCGATTCTCCAGGTGCTCGCCGATGTGCTGAATGCCGAGGTCCGCGAGTTCGACGTGACGAACTCCGCGGCGCTGGGCGCCGCACTACGGGCGTATCACGCGGATCGGTTGGTTTCGACGGGATCGGCGAGCTGGGAAGAAGTTATTGCCGGCTTTGCGGAGCCGACGGCCGTTGCCGCACGGCCCGTGCCGGCGAACGTCGCCGCCTTCGCCGCCCTTCGCCCTCGATACGCGGCGTTCGAACGCGCGAATCGTCCCGGGGTCTGAAGACCCCGGGCCTAGCGCGCGGCGACGAGCCCCAGCTTGTCTGCAAGCGCGCGCAGCGCCTTCAGCTGGTCCTGACGCAACGTCACGTCGAGGCCGAACATCGACGCACGCACGTTCTGCGCGTCCGCCAGCTTGAGGAACTCCGCAGGCGTCATGGCCGCCCTGAGGCTCACGCTGGTCGGCGTCGTCATGAACGGGCCCGGCGGGTAGCTGACCACGCGGCCGCTGAGATCGACCGAGAACGGCTTCTTGTCTTTGCCGACGGCCATGAACGCCAGCCCCGGTGTCAGCAAACGGCCGGGATCGAGGGCGGCGGCTGGCTTGGCCATCACGACGATTTCCTTCGACGGCGCTCGCGGGTCCCGGCGCAACTTCACGCCTGCGAATGTGACGAGCAACGTGTACTCGCCGTTGATGTGGAGGCCCACGCCGTGTTCGATGTCCGGAACGTCGCCGACGTCCCGCGCCCAGGTTTCGAGATCCCTGGACGCGCCCATCGGCGGCGCGGTGATCTGTCCGGGCAGAACAAACACCGCGGCCAACAGAACGACGATGCGCGCGTGCGTTCGCAGGATTCGAGGCATGTTCCGATTATCACGCCAAAAGTCAGCGGACGCCGTCTTACAGATTTCGCAAATCGACGCCCGACGTCGTTTCACGATTGTTATTCTTAGGGTCGTTTCGAGGAGGCGTTATGAGCGTGACGGCCCGAGTGTGGCGTGTGGTGCTTCTCGTCGTGGTCCTCGCCGCCACGCAGGTGGCCGGACCTTCCGGCCAGGCGACGCCGCCCGGCGGCGGGCGAGGCGGGTTCGCGGGCCAGATGGACGAAGCCCGCGCGCGGCAGCTCTACGTGAGCAACAAGTTCGAGGATCACGCCCGGCCCAACTTCCAGAACCAGATCGACGCGAAGGCCAAAGAGGACGCGCGCTATAAGACCGTCTGCGCGGACGCCAGGATCGAGTGCACCAAGATCAAGTACCGCTCGAGCGTTGGGGACCTGGACATCCCGGCCTACCTCTACCAGCCGCTCAACAAGCGCGGGGCGCGCGGACACGCCGCCATGATCTGGGTGCACGGCGGCGTGCACGGCAACTGGGCCATCACGTACTTTCCGTTCGTCAAGGAAGCCGTCGACCGCGGCTACGTCGTCATCGCGCCCGAATACCGCGGCAGCACGGGCTACGGCGAAGCGCACTTTCTGGCGATTGACTACGGCGCCAAGGAGGTTGACGACGTCATCAGCGCGCATGCGTACCTGAAGACGCTGCCGCACGTGGACCCCGACCGCGTGGGCATGATGGGCTGGAGCCACGGCGGCTACATCACGCTGCTGTCGCTCTTCCGCGACGCCCATCCGTTCAAGGCTGGGGCCGCGATTGTGCCCGTCACGAACCTGGTCTTCCGCCTGTCATACAAGGGCCCGGGCTATCAACGCGACTTCTCGACGCAGCAGGGCATCCTGGGCCTGCCGTTCGAGAAGCGCGAGGAGTACATCAAGCGCTCGCCGCTCTATCACGTGGACAAACTGCAGGTGCCCCTGCTCGTGCACGTCGCGACGAACGACACCGACGTGGACTACGTGGAGGACCAGCAGATCGTGGACGCGCTGCGCTCGCGCAAGCCCGACCTCGCGGAGACGAAGACGTACATCGACCCGGCGCCGGGTCCGGCGAGCGGCGGCCACACGTTCAGCCGGCGCGTGAATCCGCAGACCCTTCAGCGCGACGACTCGCCGGCGCAGATCGACTCCTGGAATCGGACCTGGGTGTTCTTTGAGTGGATCCTGCGACCCTACGAGGACCGGTCCAGGAAGTAAGGTAAGAGGGCAATGCCGCTCCAGACCGAGTATCCGATTCTGAATCGTCTGATCCTCACCGCGCTCATCACCGGCGGCGCCATCGTCGTGGCGATGCTGGTGAACCTGCTGGTCTTGCGGCGCCTTGCGAGCCTGACGAGGTACACGCAGGGCACGTGGGACGACGTCCTGTTTGCCGAAGTGCGGAAGCGGATGCCGTTCTGGGGCCTGCTCGTCGGCCTCTGGCTGTCGGCAGGTCACTGGGCGCTGACTGATGATTGGCACAAGTTCGTATCACGCCTGCTCGCGGCCACCCTCGTCATCTCCGTGACCTTGACGATCGCGGCCGTCGCGACGCGCATGGTCGCGGACTACGGCCAGCGGGCCACCCACGGCGCGCCCGTCCCGGGGCTCGTCGGCAATATGGTCCGGTTCGTCGTCATCACGCTGGGCCTGCTCATCGTCCTGAACGGCTTTGGCGTTGAGATCACGCCCATCCTCGCCGCGTTCGGCGTCGGCGGTCTCGCCGTCGCGCTCGCGCTCCAGGATCCGCTCTCGAATCTGTTCGCCGGCTTGTTCGTGACGGTGGCTGGTCAGCTGCGCATCGGCGACTACGTGCGCATGGACTTCGGCGTGGAAGGCACCATCACTGATTTCAACTGGCACTCGACGCGGATCACGGCGCCGTCAGGCGACCCCATCATCGTGCCGAACTCGAGGATCGCGAAGGCGGTCGTCACGAACTTCAGCATGCCGAGCAGGGAAGTCGGGTTTACCGTCGAGTTCGTTCTCGCGCCCGGAGCCGACCTCGCCAAGGTCGAGCAGGTCACGCTCGACGTCGCCAGGGAAGTCGAGCGCGGCGTGGAGGGCGGAGTGGTGGCGTTCGAACCCCAGATTCGCGTGCTGGCTTATGTCGATCTCGGCATCCGGATCGCCGTTGTCATGCGGGCGCAGAGCTTCGCTGATCAGGCACTGCTGAAACACGAGCTGCTCAAGCGTCTGGACGCGCGCTATCGCAAGGAAGGGGTCGCGGTCGCGCGCGCGGCGATGCTACCGCCCGGCACGCCGCCGGCGTAGGTTCTGCCGCTCCAAAGCCCGGAGCGGCCTACGTACGGCCGTACGTAGGCCGGCTTGGGCTTCAGGCCGGCAAGATTCCTACTTAGTCGTCCCGAAGGAAAACACCGTTTTCGAGTGGTAGGTCTCGCCCGGTTTCAGGACCGTGGACGGGAAGTTCGGCCGGTTCGGCGAATCCGGGAAGTGCTGTGTTTCGAGGCAGAACCCGGCTCGATGGCCGTAGGTCCGGCCGCCCTTGCCGGTCAGCGTGCCGTCGAGGAAGTTGCCCGAGTAGAACTGCAGGCCTGGCTCGTCGGTGAAGATGTCGAGCGTGCGGCCCGTCAACGGTTCGGTCACACGGGCCGCGTGCGAGAGCGTCGGTGTGTTCCTCACCAGCACGAAGTTGTGGTCGTAGCCGCCGCCGCGCTTGAGCTGCTCGTTGGCGTCCTTGATGCGCGCGCCGATGGCCGTGGGCTTGCGGAAGTCGAACGGCGTCCCCTCGACCGGCGCAATCTGCCCGGTTGGGATGAGCGTCCCGTCAACGGGCGTGTACGAGTCGGCGTTGACCAGCAGCTCGTGCCCGAGGATGTCGTTGGCCTTGGTCCCGGCGAGGTTGAAGTAGCTGTGCTGCGTCAGATTGATGATGGTCGGCTTGTCCGTCGTCGCCGTGTAGTCCACCGTGAGCTGGTTCTGATCGTTCAACGTGTATTTCACGCTGGCCTTGACCGCGCCGGGATAGCCTTCCTCGCCGTCGGCGCTGGTGTAAGTGAGCACGACGCCCACGCCGTCGGTGTTGTTGAACGGCGCCGCCGCCCAGACCACTTTGTCCCAGCCCTTGACCCCGCCATGCAGGTGATTCGGGCCGTTGTTGGTCGCGAGCGTGTACGGCTTGCCGTCGAGCGTGAACCGGCCCTTCGCGATGCGGTTGCCGTACCGGCCGATGATGCAGCCGAAGTAAGGCGACTTCGTGAAGTACGGCGCCAGGTCGTCGAAGCCGAGGACGATGTCGTCGAGCGTGCCGGTGCGGTCGGGCGTCTTGAGCGACAGGATGATGCCGCCGTACGTCAGCACGCGCGCCTCGATGCCCGCGCTGTTGCGGATGTTGACGACCTCGACGAGCTTGTCGTCCGGCGTGCGACCGAACGGCGTGAGCGTGAATCCGGGCGCCGGTTTCTGCACCGGGGCGGATGATGGCTCACTGCCGCACGCGGCGGCAAGACCGGTCAGGCCGAGCAGGCCCGGGACAAGGAGCGAACGGAGGGTGAGCACGATGGGGATATCCTATTACGCCGTTTGCGCTGATGCCTACCTCCTCGTCCAGCCAACCGGCCGCGCTCCGCTTCGTGGACGTCCACAAGTCGTTCGGCGCCGTCAGGGCGCTCTCCGGCGTCAGCTTCACGGTCGCGAAGGGCGAGGCCCATGCGTGCGTGGGGGAGAACGGCGCGGGGAAGTCCACGCTGCTCAAGATCCTCGCGGGCACGGTGCGGCCGGACCAGGGCGGCATCGAGGTCGACGGGGCCCGCGTGGATCACGCCAGCCCGCGTGAGGCCGTCGCCGGCGGCATCGGGATGGTGTTCCAGGAGCGGCTGGCGTTCCCCAACCTGTCGGTGACCGCCAACATCTTTGCCGGCCGGGAGATCACCCGGCCCGGGGGCCGTCTGGACGAGCCGGCGATGCGCGCCCGCACGGAGCGGCTGCTCTCCGACCTCCATGTGCCCATTTCGCCCGACGTGCGCATGGAGCACGTCTCGGCCGCCCACGCGCAGCTGGTGCAAGTCGCGCGCGCCCTGGCCTTCGACTGCCGCATCCTCGTGCTCGACGAGCCGACGACGTCCTTGACGGACGCGGAGGTGGATCACCTTTTCCACGTGCTGGGCACCCTGAAGGCGAGGGGCGTGACGCTGCTCTTTGTCTCGCACCGGCTGCCCGAAGTGTTTCGCCTCTGCGACCGGATCACGGTGCTGCGCGACGGCGGCTATGTCGCGACGTTCGAGGCGGCGGCGACGTCGCCGGACGCGATCGTGCGGGCGATGGTCGGCCGGGAGCCGCCGGCCCGCGTGAATCGGCCGCCGGTTCAGGCCGGAACCGCGCCGGCGCTGGAGGTCTCGAACCTCTCGAGACTGCCGTGGTTCCAGGACGTGTCGTTCGCAGTCCGGCCGGGAGAAATCGTCGGCCTGTTCGGGCTCGTCGGGTCGGGGCGGACCGAGGTGCTGGAGACGATCTTCGGCACGGCACGCGCCTCGGCGGGAACGCTGGCGGTCAACGGCAAGACGGTCGCCGCATCATCGGCCAGGGACGCGATGCGCGCCGGCCTGGCGCTGGTGCCGGAAGATCGGCAGCGGCTCGGCCTGCACTTCGACATGCCGCTCTCCGACAACCTGATGCTGCCGCGCGCGGTCAAGACCGGGGTCCGGCTCATTGATCGCGGCGCCGAGGCCGGCCTCGCGCGCGCGGAGGTGGTGTCGCTCGCGATCAAGACGCCGTCGATCGCGGTGCGACCGGGGGCGCTCTCCGGCGGCAACCAGCAGAAGGTCGTCGCGGGACGCTGGCTCGCGACGTCGCCGACGGTGCTGCTGCTCGACGAGCCCACGAAAGGCGTGGACGTCGGCGCCAAGTTCGAGATCCACAACATCATCCGGCGGCGCGCGGCGGAGGGGCTCGCGTGCCTCGTCGTGTCGAGCGACCTGCCGGAGGTGCTCGCGCTGGCCGACCGCATTCTCGTGATGCGGGAGGGGCGCCTGCGCGGCGAGATCGACGGCGCGCAGGCCACCGAGGAGTCGGTCATGCGGCTGGCCGCGCACGAGACGGAGTCATGACGAGCGCCTGGCGCAGCCGCGAGGCGAGCACCGTCGCGATCCTCGCGGCGGAGCTCCTGTTCTTCGTGTGGTACCTGTGGCCGGAATCCGGACACCACACGTTCTGGAACCAGGACAACCTGCTGCTCATCCTCAAGTACTCGTCGATCTACGGCATCGCGGCGATTGGCGCGGCGATCGTCATCATCTCGGGCGGGATTGACCTCGCGCCCGGCGCGATCATCGCGCTCACGACGGTCGTGATCGGGTACCTCTTCGTCAATGCGGGGTGGCCGCTCGCGGCGAGCGCGGCGGTGGGGCTGCTCGTCGGCGTCGGCGCCGGCCTGATCTCGTCCTGGCTGATCGTGCGCGTCGGCCTGCCGCCGTTCATCGCCACGCTCGGCGTGATGGGCATCTGGCGCGGCACGGCGTTCATCGTCACCGAGGCGCGCTTCTTCGATCTGTCGGCCAAGCTGCCGCGCAACTGGCACGTGGGGGGCCTCTCGATCGACTGGCTCGGGCCGATCGTCATGATCGGGCTCGCGGTGGTCTTCCAGATCCTCATGACCCGGTACCAGTGGGGCCGATCGGTCTTTGCGGTCGGGGGCAACGAGACGGCGGCGCTCTTCTCGGGCATTCCGGTGAGCCGCATCAAGACGTCGGCGTACGTGCTGGCGGGGCTGCTGGCGTCGGTTTCGGGTGTTGTGCTGGCGGTGGTGCAGGGGCAGGGCAAAGCCGATCTCGCCGGCGGCTACGAGTTGGATATCATCGCGTCGGCGGTCGTGGGCGGCGCGGCGCTCGCGGGCGGCCGCGGGTCGGTGGCCGGCGCCGTCCTCGGCGCGCTGATTTTCGGCGTGCTGCGCAACGGGCTGACGCAGATTCCCGGCGCCACGTTTTACGACCGGCTCATCGTCGGCGTCGCGGTGATTGTGATCGTCGTGATGGACCAGGTGCTGACGAAAAAGAGTACGTAGGCCGCCGCGGGCTTTGCGGCGGCAAGAGGAGATTCGAATGAAGCGTGCATTGATCGTCTTGTGTGGCATCGCGGCGGTCGTCATGGCCTGCGGCGGCGGCGAGAAGGAAGGGCCGCGCAAGCTGCGCTTTGCCCTGATTCCCAAGGCGCTGGACATCCCGGTGTTCGACTACGCGAACATGGGCGCCCAGCGGACCGCGCGGGAGCTGGGCGACGTCGAGGTCATCTACCGCGGGCCCGAGAAGGCGGACGAGCTGCGGCAGAAGGAGATCGTCGAGTCGTTCATCTCGCAGAAGGTGGACGGCATCGCCATCTCGGTGCTGAACGCCGAGTTCCTCACGAGCGCGATCGACAAGGCCATCGACGCCGGCATTCCCGTCGTCACGTGGGACTCCGACGCGCCCAAGTCGAAGCGCATCGCGTTCTACGGGGTGGACGATTTCAAGTCCGGCCAGATCATGGGCGAGGAAACCGCCAAATTGCTGAACGGCAAGGGCACCGTCGCCATCCTGACCAGCCTCGGCGCGAACAACCTGGCGCGGCGGCTCGACGGGGTGAAGGACGTGTTCGCGAAGTACCCCGGCATCAAGATCGTGGACACGTTCGACATCAAGGAGGACAGCACGCGCTGCCAGGAGCTGATTGCCGCGGGCACGAACCGGTATCCCGATTTGGGCGCGTGGGTCTCGGTCGGCGGCTGGCCGGTGTTCAGCGCCAACGCGCTCGACCCGGTGAATCCCAAGAAAACCAAGTTCATCTCGTTCGACACGGTGGATGCCGCGCTCGGCCTGCTGCGCGCCGGCAAGGTGCAGGTGCTCCTCGGCCAGAAGTACTTCGGCTGGGGCAGCGAGCCCATCAAGATGCTCCGCGACATCAAGAACGGCAAGCGGCCGACGATGTCGATCATCGACTCCGGCGTGGATGTGGTGCGGCTGGACAACGTCGATCAGTACGCGGCGGAGTTTGCGAAGCTGGCGGGGAAGTAGGAGGCGCGGACATTGCCGCGTCCAGTCAGCTGGTACCACCGCCGCCGCTACGGCATTCTCTTCTACACGCTTCTCTTCACCCTGATTGCGGACCCGGTCTTCGCCGCGCTCGGCTGGGGGAGCGCGCTCATCGAGCTCTTCCTGGGGGCGAACCTGCTGGCGGCGGTGGCGTCGATCGACCTCTGGATCGGCCGTCGGGCGTTGATGATCGCCGTGGCGGTCGTCGTGCTCGCGCGGTTCGGCACGGCGTGGACCGACATGCCGACGCTGGCCATTGCGACGCTCGTCGTGCTGACCCTGGCGGGACTCGTCGCCGCCGGCGGGGCGCTGCGATTCGCACTCAGCGCCCGCGTCGTCGGGTCCGAGCATCTGTACGCGGCCCTCGGCGCCTACCTTCTGGCGGGGCTGTTCTTCGGGATGGCGTACTGGGGGCTCCAGCAGGCGAGCCCTGAGGCGCTGGCCGGCGCCAGGGCCGGGTCGCTCAGCGACGCCATCTACTTCAGCTTTGTCACGCTCGCGACCCTGGGCTACGGCGACATCGTGCCGCGCGGCGAGATCGCACGCGGTCTGGCGGTCGTCGAGGGCATTGGCGGCCAGTTGTTTCTCGCGGTGATGGTGGCTCGACTGGTCAGCCTGTATGTCCGGAAGGATTAGCACGCGCGATGCGGTCCTGGCCGGTGGGTTGGGATTGCTGGCGCTCGTCGTCTACCTGCCGGCGATCCGGCTCGAGTTCGCGGCCGACGACTTCCTGATCCTCGACAACCTTCAGAAGCACGAGGGACTCCGCCGCGCCGCGGCGTATTTCGAGGTCAACTTCTACGCGTACTACCGGCCGCTCGTCTTTCTGTCGTACGCGCTGGATTGGAGTCTCTGGGGCGCCGACCCCGCGGGGTTTCACCTGACCAGCGTGCTGCTTCACGCCATCAACACGATGCTCGTGTTCGCGGTCGCGCGGCGCGTGACCGATGCGACGGTCGCCGGCGTCGCGGCGCTCGTGTTCACGCTGCATCCGGTCAGCCAGGAGGCCGTCTTCTGGGTGTCCGGCCGATTCGATCTCCTCGCGACGGCCTGGATTCTCGGCTCGCTCGCGCTGCTGTGGTCGCCGCGCCCGTGGCCGTACTGGATCGGCGTCGCGTGCTTCGCGCTGGCGCTGCTCTCCAAGGAATCCGCGGCGACGGTCGTCGTCCTGGCGGCCGCGCACGGCGTCCTGCTGGGTGGCCGCGACGAGCGTTGGGTCGTCCGCCGCCTCGTGCCGCTTTTTGTCGTCAGCGCCGGGTACGTCGTCGCACGCAGCGCGGCGGGCGTCGCCGCAGTGGGGGGACCCCAGCGGATCGGCAAAGTGCTCATGTTGCTTGCGGCGGCCGGCGCGATCGTCTGGCTCGCTCGTGCCTCGGCCAGGCCGAATCGCCCCGGCGCGCTCGGAAAGCCCGTGGCGAGAGGTCTCGTCCTCGCCTCAGCCGTCGCCGTGGTGCTGGGCGTGCTTGTCTGGGTGCCGCAGGTCCGCGATCAGATCGGGCCCTCGCTCGGGTTCGCCACCTACGCGCTGTATTACCTCGGGCCGGCCGGACTCTGGCCCTGGTCGCCGGCGTTTCTGGATCCAAACCATCTCAGCTGGGTCGTTGGCGGCGTGGCCGGTGTCGCGCTGGCGGCCGGTGTCGTGGCGGCTGGGTGGTCGTGGCTGCGCGCGCGTCCGGCGCTGCTCCTCGCCGTCCTGATCATCGGCGCCGCACTCGTGCCGGTGTCCGCGATGCCCAGCCATACGCATCTGTACCTGGCGAGTGTGGGCGCCGCGTTGTTCTTCGCCCTGGCGATCGCTCTCATTGCGAAACCCGCGCTGCGGACCGCCGCGGTGTTCGCGGTGCTCGTGGCCGCCGGCGCCAATCTGGCGGCCGCGACCGCGCGCTGGCAGCAGGCCTCCGCCATGACGCGCGGCGCCGTCGCGCTCGTCACCGCTCATCCCACGCCGTGCGCCGACCGGGACGTCGTACTCCTGACGGCGCCATCCGGCGTCGACGGGATTCCGTGCAACCTGAACTACGAGACGTTCCGGTTCCTTGGCCAGTGCGTGCCGCGCACGCTGCACACGCTGCTGCGTGTCATGCGTGAGGATGCCGAGGTCGAGGTGACGCGCCCCGCCCCAGCCGTCATCGAGCTTCGCGTGCGCAACTATCGCGGGAACATCATGGCGTCAGAGGACTTGCGCAACTACCGCGTGCAGGTGCGCGGCGAGGGGCTCAACACCACGCTCGACACGCCGATTGGGCGCCTCGAGACGCGGGCGGAAGGCGCGTCACAGATGTTCCGTCTCACGCTGACGCCTGACGCGTCGCGCGCGACGTTCTACTACTACAGCCGGCGCCAACTACACGCCGCGCCTCAGTAGGCCGGGCCATTCGTAGGCCGCTCCGGGCTTTGGAGCGGCATGAGTGCGTGCGGAGCCGAACTAGGTCCGGACCTAGTTGGAAAAGAGCGAAAGATTTAACGAACGTTTAACAAGCGCCGTTACCGGCCGCCGCTCGCCCGGACGCCGCCGCCTGTGGGAACGCGAATCAGGCTGACATTGAGCGCGAGCCGCCGGCCAGCCTGGACCGCAACCTCCTCGGTGTACGTTGCGAAACCGGCCTTGCGGATCTCCACGCGGTGGCGGCCGGCAGGCAGTTGCACGTTCAGCCGCGCGTCGCCGGCCGGGATGGTCCAGGGCGCGCCGTCGATCAGAATCTCCGCGTCGAGCGGCTGCACGTTGAGAGCGAGCACGCCGAAGCTGCGTGGCCCTGGCTCCTGCTCCACCGTGATGTCGGGCGGCGGTCCGCCGCGTCCGCGGCGCGGATCCTCGGGCCTCGGCTCGCGCGCCTGACGCTCCGCCAGCTCATCCGCCGTCGGCGGCGGCGGCGGGACCGGGCGCGGTCCCGACTCCTCGCCCGCGCCGAGCTTCTCCATCTCGAGCTTGACGCTCTGATCGGCGCCGTGTCCGACGTAGATCGGCTGCTCGACCTTGCGGAACCCGTCGAGATAGAGCACGACCGAGTGCTCGCCGGGCCGCAGGCGCAGCCGCTGGAACACGCCGTCGAAGTTGTCCACGGTGCCGGCGCGATAGCCATCGACGTACACTTCCGCGTCGCGCGGCTTCACCTCGAGCCGCACCGAAGCCGTGAGCACGTCCATCGCATAGCCGTAGCCGTAATACGGAGCGAACGGGTAGGGATAGGGATACGCACCGTACGGGTACCCGTACCCGTACCCGAGCGAGCCGTACCACGGGGAGTACGGGTAGCCGAACCCGAAGCCGACGGTGAATCCGAACCCGTAACCGTAGTACGGGTAGTACGGGTAATAGGGGCGATAGGGATAGCCGTACCCGTAATAGGGGTAGCCGTACCCGTATCCGTAGCGCGCGCCGGGACCATACACCGGCCCGGTCGCCACCGGGCGCGGCGTCGCCACCGCTCGCCCAGCCGTCGGTGCGGTGACGACGGGCGCCGAACGCGGCACGGCGCGGCCACGCGCCTGAGCCTGGGCCGGGATCGCGGATCCGAGAATCAGCGCGGCAGCAACCGCGGGAATGACAACGGGACGAAGGAAGTTTCGCAAAGTCGGCACTCCAGGCAGGCGCGCCATCGAATCCCGTCAAGACGTGCAATCAGAGTACCACTGAAGCCACCGCTCTGGCAGAGCAGACTGATTCTCCCGCCGTGCCGCGACGTCACCTGTCAGGGACATCTGGGCCAAAAATGGGTTACCCGTAAGATACCCCCATCGTGACCGACTCGACCAGTTCCGGCCGGCTCCACTCAGGGGTTCTCCTGATAGGGATCCTCACGCTCGGCTTCATGGCGCGCGCGGCGACCGTCAAGTCGCCGGTGTTCGATTTCCATTCGTGGCGGCAGGCCGATACCGCGTCCATCGCCAGGAACTTCCTCCGCGAGGACTTCAACCCGCTGCACCCGCAGGTGGATTCTCGCGGCGAGCAGGCCGTGGGCTACGTGGAGACGGGATTCGAGATCCACGCGTTTCTCGTGGCCGCGCTGGCGAAGGTCGTGGGGTTCTCGACGAGCCTGGCGCGGCTGGTGAGCGTCCTGTCGTTTCCGCTCAGCGCGCTGCTGCTGTGGGCATTTCTGCGGGATCGGTACGGTCAGACCGCAGCCGTGACCGGCACGGCGATCTACGCCGTCGGCCTGCCGCTCTCGATGTATGCCGATCGCGCGATCCTGAACGAGCCGCTGCTCGCGCTGCTCACGTTCGCGAGCTTCCGGTCGGCGCAGCGCTACCTGCGCGACGGACGGGCGGCGGCACTCGCGGGGTTGTTCGTCAGCATGGCGCTCATCGCGGTCGTCAAGCCGACGTACCTGATCGCGGGCGCGTTTGTGGCGGGTCTGTTCGTCGAGCGCCACGGCGGCCGCGGGCTGGCGCGCTGGGAGTTGTGGGCAGTGGGCGCGGTCACGATCGGCGCGGGCGTCGCATGGTTCCAGCACGCGCGCACGCTCTCCGCGCTCACCGGCCTCAGCTTCGGCCTGACGGACAAGCTGTTTGACGCGGAGCTGCTGTTCTCGGGCGCGTTCGTCTCGAAGATCCTCACCCGCATCGTGAAGGACGTGCTGGGACCGGTGGGCGTCGCCGGCGTAATCTACGGCGCGATCGTAGCGCGGCAAAGCGGGCGGTGGGCCGAGTTATTCGGGCTGGCGGCGTTTCTCGTGTACCTCGGGGTCGTCACGACCGGGAACTTCGCCCACAACTACTATCAGCTGCCCATCGTGCCACCCGCGATCTGCGCGATGGCGCTCGGCCTCACGACGGCGGTGGAGCGAATCGGGCAGCGCCGGCGCTGGACGCCCGACCGCCTGACCGCCGCGCTCGCCGCCGTCGTCTGGCTCGCCGCGCTGACCACGTTCATCCGGGCCGCAAGCGCGCACTCGTGGTACGAGGTGGCAGATGACCGCGTGCACATCTGCGACGAGCTGGTCCGCACGGTCCCGCCCAGCCAGCGGCTGGCCTTCCTTCACTACGGAAGCCCCGATCTGCTGTTCTGCGCAGACCGGAAGGGCTGGATTCTGCAGGACTCCGAGGTCGAGCCCAGGCGGCTGGCCGAACTGCTCGACAAGAACGCGGTGATTGTCGTGGAGACCCGTTTTCCCGAGACAGTCCGGCTGCTCGAGCAACTGGGGTCACCCGTCACGTCGACGCTCGCATTCGTTGCGTTCGGGCGGCGGCGGTAGGCCAAAAGGGGCCGGGGCTCGTTTTACGAATTATGTAAAACGAGCCCCGGCCCCTTTTGCTTACTGGCGTTTGAAGCTGGCGACCAGCGCGATGGCCGTCGTCGTGTCGGTCTTTTCGAAGCCCGGCGGCGGGAAGTTCGCATAGCGCAGGAGGTTCGACGCCTTCAGCGCGAACACGGTGTTGATGGCCACCGTCAGGCTGATGCCGTGCGCGAACCGCCAGTCGTCGCCGTTATCGAACGTGCCGAGGAACCGGATCTCGTCTGTCAGCTCCGACGTGGCCGAGACCTTGAGCTTGTACGAAGTGCCCGTGGTGTACACCGCGCTCGAGACGTCGTCGCCCGCGAGGCGCTGCTCGTTCAGGTAGCCCGCGCCGCCTTCCGCCTGCAGCGATTGGCGCTCGCTCTCGAGAATCTTGACGATCAGGCCGCCGGTGATCCCATTGCGGTGGTCTACGCCGGCGGGGCGATCGTGGAAGTAGCCGTAGTCGCCGTACGCGGAGACGCGTGTATTGATCGTGCGTTCGGCCCGGAACGCATAGAGCAGCGAGTCGGCGGCCAGTTCATTCTCAGTTTCGGTTCGAATCATGCGCGCGCGATTGCGGATCATCCACTGCGGCGGCCGGAAGATGTGTTCGCCGCCCAGGCTGAAGGTGCTCGTCTCGGAGTTGCCGCTGGTGCCGACAAACGCGACCTCGGCCGTGCCCTCCTGCCTCGGCGGGGGAGGCGGCGCCGCAGCCTGTCCGGCCGCGGGCAATGGGAGGCCAAGCAGCAGAAGAGCGGTGAACAGAAGATTGCGGTGCGGACGCAGGCGAAGCATCCGAAAACTATATCGCTGCGACTGCCGGGTCCAAAGACCCGGCCTCAATGGGGAAGACTTCGAACTTTGAACGTCGAACTTTGAACTTCAAGAGGCCCTGGGGCCGGTCTTTCAACCCCAGGGCCTCTTGCAAACTACCAGGTGATGCGCGTGCCGATCTGCATCGTCCGGGCCGAGCTCGGGAGACCCGCCTGCCAGTCGACCAGCTGCGTCTGGCCGATGCCGGTCGTCGGGACCCAGGTGATGCGGTTGAACACGTTGAACACGTCGAGGCTGAACTCGTAGACCACGCGGCCCGTGATGTTCACGCGCTTGCGCAGGCTCATGTCAACGTTGGCGACGAGCGGACCCGTGACGATCAGCGAGCGGACTCCGCAGTCGCCGTAGTTGTTGCTGATCGTCTCTGTGCACTCCGGGTTGTTGGCGGGCGCGAAGTACCGTCCGGACGGCGCGCCGAGCGCGCCGTAGCCGGTCGGCGACGTCGCACTCGTGCTGTAGGCCTTGATCGTCTCGTCGATGATGTCCTGCGGCCAGGCATACACGATGGTGTCGTTGACCATGCGCAGCTTGAACAGCTTCTGGACGTCGTCGAGCGTCATGCCTTCCACGCGCACGTTGCCGAGGTCGAAGAGCCGGCCGGACTGGATGCGCGTCGTGCCGCTGAGCTGCCAGCCGCCGACGAGCCGATCCATGCCCGTCCCAACGTTGCCGCCAAACCGCCGCCCCTGTCCGAACGGCAGTTCCCACACGCCGGTGGCCTTGAACGCGTGCGTGATGTCGCCTTCTCCGCCCGAGGTCCGCGAGAGGATGCGCGGCACTCGGAAGGAGTAGTGCTGGGACTCATAGCCCGTGCCGAAGGCGTAGTTCGCGTCGAACTGCACGCCGTCGGACAGCCGGCGGCGGTACTGCAGCTGCATCGCGTTGTACTTCGTGAACCCGCGATTGCCGGTGGCGTTCGCGCCGCCGAGCATGTCGGGGTTCGCGCGGAAGAAGTTCGCGGGCAGCCCGGCCAGGATGCTGTTGGCCTGGCGGACCGGATCACCGGCGAGGCCGGAGTTCGCGTTCGTGCCGGCCGGCGTGAACGGGTTGCCGTTGAACTGCGCCAGCGGGTTGATGAAGCTGGAGCTGGTCCAGTTCGCGCTGTTGTACAACGCCGCGCATGTCGTCGCGTTCGCGCATGCCCCACCGTTGGCGTAGGGTGTGGCGCTGAAGAACGCCAGATAGATCGGCAGAGGCGTGGTGCCCGACCCCGGACCGCGATAGGCGAACGAGCACGCAGGATTGCTCCCCGTGCCGCAGCCCTGCGCGATGTGCGCCTGCAGGTTCGCCTGCGCGTTCTTGAACTCCGAGAGGAACCCGTTCTCGTGGATGTTCGCCTCGTTGTAGTTGAACGTCTCCCACTGGGCGCGGCTGCGCGTGCCGACGTAGCGGATCTCGACGGCCGACTTCTGCCCGAGCGCGCGCTGGAGGCCGACGGTCCAGGTATCCGAGAACGGGACCTGCAGGTTGGGATCGAACGTGTTCACGCTGCCCGTCGCGGCCGTGTTGCTGAGGGGGTACACGGGCGCCGCGAGCATGCAGCCCGTCGGCGCGGGCGCCGGCGGTGGCGGACAGGTCGGCGGCGGGCCGAGGTACCCGTCGCGCAAGTTCAGTGGCACCGTCAGGTTTCCCCGCGCGGTGGTGCGGTCGGAGTTGAGCGTCAACCCCGGGTTGGCGCCGAATCGGTCGGTGAAGTCACTCATGCCCCGGCGATCGAACGCGCGGCTGAATCCGGCCGAAATGGACGTGTCGCCGGACTCACCCAGCAGGGTCTTCAGGAATCCGCCTTTTGGCGTCGGCGTCCAGTTGGCGCCGACGCTCGGTGCGAAGTTATCCCAGTCGGTGTAGTACGCCTGCACGCCCGCGCCGAGGTTCTGGTACGTCGGCTTGCTGCCGGTCATCGTGCCCGGGCGGAACAGGTTGCACGACTCCGACGTCGGGTTGCTCATGTCGCAGCCGGGCACGTACCCGGACACGCCCCAGATGTCGTCCACGGTCGCGGTGGAGTAGCTGTTGTTCATCGCGTGGAACGGCGACTGAATCGCGTACCGCAGGCCGAGGTTGAGCGACAGGTTTGGACGCATCCGCCAGTTGTCCTGAACGAAGAAGTCCGCTTGCCGCAGCCGGCCCTCGGCGCGGCTGTCGCCGAGGTACACGTACTGCCCCGAGTTGGCGTCGAGGCGCGCCGTCGCGCCGATCGACGTCACGCGGCCGATCAGCGTCGCGTAGAGCGCGCGGGCGTTGTCGCGATCGGTGCTGCTGCTGCCAGGGAAGTTCGCGGCGTTGTTGAAAATGGCCAGCAACGGATCGCCATTCTGGATGCCGAAGCCGATCGAGGGCACCGCGCGCGTCCCGTACGTGTCGAGCCACACGTCGTACTGGCCCCACTCGCCGCCGAGGCTGAGGTTGTGGTTGCCCTTGAGCCAGGTCACCGTGTCGGCAATCGTGAGGGTGGTCGCGTTCCGGGCGCTCGGTGTGAAGCTCGGGCCGGCGCCGGTCGAGCCGAGCACGCCGATGCCGAGCGAGTACCCGCCCTGGTTGGCGAGGGGCCCCTTGTACATGTCAGGCGTGTAATGCGGGCCGAACTGGACCGGCGCACCGGAGTAGGCCACGCGCGCCTCGTTCACGACGTTGTCAGTGAGCGTCGAACGGAACGACCCGGTGTACGCCTCGCGGACCGATCCCTGCGTGCCGAACAGCGGGAAGCCGGGCCAGGTGGGCTGCCGGGTGTTGGTCGTGTCGTAGCTCGTGTCGGTGAACCGCTGCCGGTACCACGTCGCGGAGATCTTGTGCGCGCTCGTCAGGTTGTAGTCGAAGCGGAACGTCGGGTAGTACACGGGCGAGCCGACGTTCTGCTGGAAGGTGAAGCGCTGGGCGTTCAGGTTGCCGGTGAGCTCGGAGAGCGCGCCCCCGCTGCCAGTCGCGTTCTGGATGTCCTGCAGCAGCTTGAGCACGGTCGGATCCGGCGTCGCGAGCTGGCCGTTCGCCGCCGCGAGCGCATACAGGTTGATGCCGCCCGCCGGGCCGCCGTTGTACCGGAAGATGCCGTTCACCGCGTCCGGCAGCAGCGCGTTCGAGTTGGTGGTGATCTGGCTCGGCGAGTACGTGGACTCGAAGTTCACGAAGAAGAACAGCTTGCCGCGGCCGTCATACAGCTTCGGGATGACGACGGGGCCGCCCTGGCGGACGCCGGGCTGATGCAGGACCAGCTCGGGCTTGGCCAGCCCGCGAACCCGGTTGTCGTACCGGTTCGAGTTCAGGAAGTCGTTCTGGTAAAAGTAGTAGCCGCTGCCGCTGAACTGGTTGCTGCCGGAGCGGGTCGTGAACCGGACCTGCACGGCGCCCTGGCCGGTCGAATCGGCGCCCTGCGCGGCTGACGTCAGCGAGACCTCTTCGATCGCGTCGAGGCGCGGGCTGACGATGGCGAAGAACCCGTCCGTGGTCTTCAGCGTGTTGTCCTGAATGTTCACGCCGTCGAGCGTGATGCTGATCGAGCTCTGGGGCAGGCCATTCACCGTCGAGTTGCGCACGCTGCTCGCCGTCTGGACGCCCGGCAGGAACTGCGTGAAGTCGAGGCCGCTGCGCGAGTTGACCGGCAGGCTGGTGATGGATTTCGTGTTGACGACGTTGGACGACGCCGCCGATTGTGTCTGGATGAGCTCGGTCGCGCCCATGACGACGACCGTTTCGGTCAAGCCGCCGACCTCAAGCACGACACGCACCGTGCCTGGCACACCGGCGGTCACGACGACGCCCTTCGCGATAGCGGTCTTGAAGCCCTGCAACGTCACGGTCACGGTGTAGGTGCCCACGTTCACCGCGGGAACGGTGAAGCTTCCGTTGGCGCCGCTGATGGTCGTGTACTCCGTCGCGGTCGCCTCATTCTTGACGAGGACCGTGGCGCCGGGAACGAAGCCGCCGTCGGTATCGACGACGATTCCGGTGATGGACGAGCTTGAAGTGCCCTGCGCGAATGCAGGACCGGCCGTCAGCGCTGCCAGCACGAATGCAGGCAGCAGCGACAAACGCACCTTACGCATAGTCTCGACTCCTGGAAAAAAGCCTGACCAATCCTCCGGGCAGGAGTGCTGGGCAGGGGCTCAGTGTTCGGACGGGGGCACTGTATGCCGCCGGTCAAAGCTGGTCAATTACGGACAATCTGGATGCCGATCTACTGACTTTCCATGAGAGAGGCGCCTTTTACGGTGCGTTTTGGACAGTTTGACTGGCCCGTCCGGGCCTCATACCATTCGCGTCACGATTTCGTCATGGAGGCCGCATGAAGCATCTGTTTATTAGGTTGGCGATCGCGGGGGTGCTTGTGATCCCGGTGTCCGCCTACGCGCAGCAAGGCCAGGTCAGCGGAAAAGTGACCGCGACTGACGGCGCCGTGCTGCCGGGAGTCACCGTGGAGGCGCGATCGAGCGTGTTGCCCACGCCGCGCGTCACAGTGACTGGAAGCCAGGGAGAGTACCGGCTGCCGGGCTTGCCCGTCGGCGACTACACAGTCAAGTTCACGTTGTCCGGCATGCAGGAGGTCACGCGTCCGGTGCAGGTCGTGCTGCTGCAGGACACGTTCGTCGATGTCACGCTCGGCGTGCAGGCCGTCAAGGAGGAGGTCACCGTCACCGCGACGGCGTCGATCGTCGATCGCGACACGGCCAGCATCAAGAGCAGCCTGTCGTCGGACGTCTTCAAGACGCTGCCCGTCGGCCAGGAATACCGCGACCTGATCAAGCTGATCCCCGGCGTGATGTACACGCAGGACACGGTGCGCGGGCCGAGTGCCGGCGGCAGCGGCCAGGACAACATCTATCAGTTCGACGGCGTGAACGTGACGCTGCCGCTGTTCGGCACGCTGTCGGCCGAGCCGGCCTCGCACGACATCTCGCAGATCTCGACGACGAAGGGCGGCGCGCGCGCGATCGACTTCGATCGATCGGGCGGCTTCACGGTGGACTCGATCAGCCGCTCGGGCACGAGCCGCTTCACCGGTCTGGCGAGCTATCAGTTCCAGTTGAACGGCATGGTGGCCGAGCTCGACAACGGCAGCGCCTCGCGCTACGAGCAGGACCGCACGTGGTTCACGGGCAATGTCGGCGGGCCGGTGCTGCCGGGCAAGGCCTACTTCTACGCGTCCTACTACCGGCCGAACATCCAGCGTGAGAACCAGGCGAACAACTACGGGGCGTTGCCGCAATACGAGAGCAACCGCAACGAGGGGTTCGGCAAACTGACGCTGACGCCGACGAACTCGTTGCTCTTCAACGTCAGCTATCGCCAGTCGCACCGGCTCGAGACCGGCGACATCTTCAGCCAGAGCTCCGCCGCGACGACGGGCACCGGCACCGAAGTAGGGTTGAAGGTCGCGAGCCTGGACGGGTCGTGGGTCATGAGCGATCGCAGCCACCTCACGTTCAAGTGGACCTACTTCGGCAACACGAACAGCGCGCGGCCCGACAACGAGTCGAGCGCGGTGCCCTCGACGGCGATCGGCTCCATCCTTCCGGTGACCACGCTCGATACGCAGGGGCGCCTGACCGTGCCGCAGCCGATCGCGGGGCAGACGGCGTTCAACGCGTACATTCAGCCGTTGATCGATCGATACGGCTACAACCATCCTGATACGGGCGTGAAGACCGGCGGCGGTCTGGTCGGCTACGGGCTCGAATTCAACGACCAGGACTTCTTCCGCGACGGCGGCCAGGTGGCCTACAACTACATCTTCGGCACGACGATCAGCCACGAGCTGCACGCCGGACTGCAGTGGTACACCGAGTCTGAAGATCTCCTGCGGAAGTCGAACGGCTGGGGCCTCATCACGGTACCCGGCGGCCGGCTGAACTTCACCCCCCCGGGCGGTGCTGCAACGCCGATCTTCTACACGGCGGAGTTCTCGCAGCAGTCGGTCGGCACGCCGCCGATCCACTCGGAGTACCGCTCGACCAGCATCGAGCTGAACGACAACATCCGGTGGAACCGGTTTTCGTTCAACGTCGGCCTGCTGATGAGCAACGACCGGCTGTACGGCCAGGACCTGAAGGAGGACTCGTCCACGCTCTCCGGCTACGTATACCAGGCGGGGAACCTCTACAAGATGTACGACCTCGGCTGGGGCAAGATGATCCAGCCGCGCGTCGGCGCGACGTGGGCGTATGACGGCCGGAACACCATCTACGCGAGCTACGCGCGCTACAACCCGCCGGCGAGCTCGCTGCCGCGCGCGGCCTCGTGGGCGCGCAATCGCACCACCACGCAGAACGCGCATTTCGACGCGAACGGCGTGCTCTTCGGCGTGACGCCGCTCGCGGCGTCGTCCGGCAAGCTCTTCGTCGATGACATGACGCCCCGCCGGATCGACGAGTTCATCGTCGGGACGGCGCGGCAATTGAACGCGCGCTGGTCCGGCCGCATCTACGGCCGGTTCCGCAGCGGCTCCCACTACTGGGAGGACACGAACAACAACGCCCGCGTCGCGTTCCAGCCGGGCGACCCGAATGTCGTGAACGGCGTGACGGTGCCGAAGGAGCTGTACATCGCCGACCTCACGGAGAAGCTGGCGCAGATCGGCAGCGGCTCGACCTACGTCATCGCCGAGCTCGACGGCGCTTACATGAAGTACCAGGAGGTGACGATGGAGTCCGAGTGGCGCGGGTCGCAGGCCTTCGTGCGCGGCTCGTACACCTGGAGCCACTACTACGGCAACTTCGACCAGGACAACTCGACGACGGGCAACGACGCCAACGTCTTCATCGGGTCGTCGTTCATTGCGGACGGCGCGGGCCGGCAGCTGTGGGACACGCGCGATGGCGATCTGCGCGGCGACCGCCGGCACATGTTCAAGCTGTACGGGTACCACACGGTTCCGTGGGTGGACACGGTGAAGGGCCTCGGCACGGCCACCGCGGGTATCTACTTCGTCGCGCAATCCGGCCAGCCGTGGGAGCAGTGGAGCTACGAGCCGTACCGGACGCTCACCACCAGCACCAGCGACGTGTCACGCTTTGCGGAACCGGCGGGTACAAGCAGAACCGACGGGCACTACCAGGTGGATCTGAACTACACGCAGAGCTTCCACCTTGGCGATCGCGTCAACGCGCAGCTGCTGCTGGACTTGTATAACGTCACCAACAACCAGACGGGCTACAGCATCCAGAATCAGTTCCATCTGGCGAACTACGGCACTCCGCGGGTGTTCTTCGATCCGCGGCGGTTCCAGATGGCGTTCAAGGTGCAGTTCTAGAATCCTTTTGACACGGAGTAACGGAGGAACGGAGTGACGGAGACTTATTGGGTTGCAACCCACTAAACTCCGCGCCCTCCGTTCCTCCGGGTCCTCGGTGCCAACGCTCTTAGGTCTTACTTCCTGAACAGCGCTTCGTTCTGAATGAGCGTCCGGGTTGTCGCGTCCGCTTTGTCGCGCGCGAGCTGGATGCGGCGGTCGCGATCGGGTTCGTTGAGCAGCACGCTGACCTGCGCGCGCTTGAAGAGCGCCATCGGGTCGGTCGGCTGTGCCGCAAGCCGCCGGTCGATCGCCTCACGCGCCGCGGCGTATTGCCGGCCCGCCAGGTAGAGCACGCCCAGCTCGAGATCGTGACGGAACGCGGCCCCCTGCCGGCCGCGCGCCTCCTCGAAGGCGCGGACAGCCTCGTCCGTGCGCTGCAGCGACATCGCCAGCATCCCGACTTCGACGAGCTCTGACGGCGTGAGCGCGCGCTGCGCCTGCACCTGCTGCCAGAGCCCGAGCGCGTCGGCCGGCCGATTCTGCTTCACACGCAGCAGCGCCAGGCCCGCGAGCGCCGGCAGCCGTTCCGGATCCTCGGTCAGAACCTGCTCGAGCATCGGCACCGCCTGCGCCCAGTCGGCGCCGCGCGCGAGATGGAGCCCGACGTACATGCGCACGTCCGTGGAGCGGGGCGCGAGGGACGCGGCTTTGCGGAATGCGGCCATCGCCGCGTCGTTCTGGCCGAGCGCCGAGTGTGATGTGGCGAGACGGAGCGTGGCGTCCAGGTTGTACGGATCGGCCGCGATGATTCGTGCGAGCAGCGGAATCGCTTCTTTGTACCGTTCGGCGACGAAACGATCGGACGCCTGCTCGATGACCTCGAAGAGATGCGTCATGTCGGCCGGCCGTGGCGCGTCCTTTCTCACCACCGGCGCCGCGGCGGCACTGACGTAGCCGAGGCTGCCGAGCTTCTTGCGATCCTCTTCCGTCACGCCGCGCGCCGGCCGCGCGGCCTCGGGAGAGGGGACGGGGTAGTCGCGTAGCGCATCGGCCAGCGAGCGGGGCAGCGGCGCAGCAGGCGAGACGAGGTCTTTGGTCTCCTTCGGGTCAGCCGCGATATCGAAGAGCTCAATGCCCCCCGCCTGGATTGCCTTGCCCGTCCCTTCGATCGCCATGATCTGCGGCTGCCAGCCGTAGTTCAGGAACGGCTTCATGGCCTCGCCGATCACGACCTCGCCGGGCGGCGCGCCGGCGCGCAGGCTGCCGGCCGCGTCGAGGCCCGCCCAGTCACGAATCGTGTGAAACACGTGGCGCGTGCTGACGGCCACGTCCTTCACGCCGGGCGAGAGGCTAGGGCCCGCGATCACCAGCGGCACGTGCATCGTGGATTGATAGAGCAGATGCCCGTGCTGCCGTTCTCCGTGATCGCCAAGCCCTTCGCCGTGGTCTCCCACGACGATGATGGCCGAGGCCCCGGAGGCGAAACGCTCGAACGCTTGAACGAGCCGGCCGAGCTCGGCGTCCATGGCCGCGACCTCGCCAAGGTACGGGCGCTGTGCGAATCGCGTGCGGTACGGTTCCGGCGGCGCGTACGGAGCGTGCGGCTCGAAGTAGTGTACCCAGAGGAACGCCGGCCTGGAGGACGGGCGCTCGAGGAAGGCGATCGCCCGATCCGTCGTCTCGCGCGCCGGGCGCTCCACGCGGCCGCCGAAGTCGTCGTCATACGCCGTGAAGCCGCGCGCCAGTCCGTACTGGCGCGCGAGCACGAAGCTCGACACAAACGCCGCCGTCTCATAGCCGGCTCGCTGCAGCTCCTCTCCGATGAGCGGCGTCTCGGTGCGGACTCGGCGGCCGTTCTCGTGCACGCCGTGGCCGCCCGGGTAGAGGCCGGTCAGGAGCGACGTGTGCGACGGAAGCGTCTCCGGCGCCGTTGCGTACGCCTGGCGGAAGCGGAGGCCTCGCGCCGCGAGCGCGTTGAAGCCGGGCGTCTCACTCCCGGCCGCGTCGGGCCCGATCGCATCCGCGCGGGTCGTATCGAGCGTGACGAGAAGGATCGACGGCCGCGGAGGCGGCGGGGCGGCGCCGGCGCAGCCGGCTGACACGAATGCCGCGAGGGCAGCGATCAGATTTGATGCGCCGCTCCAAAGCCCGGAGCGGCCTACATGGCCCACCATTTATGTGTACCGTACGCCGGTCAACTGCTCGGACTTGTCCCACAGCGCCGCGCGGAGCGCCGGATCGTACGCGCGTGACTGTGCCTTCGTGATCTTCGGCCGGCCGCGTATTTCGCCGAGCCCTGTGAGCCCGATGTACTCGCCCCCGCGAAGCGCCGGGTCGGTCGCGGCGACGAGCAGCGGCTGCACACCCTGCTCGGCCGGCGCCGACAGGACCTCGTACATGTGGAGTTGCAGTCGCTGAAGCCAGTTCCGCTCTGTCTCGAGACGTGTGGTCCGCAGGTGCGTGCGCGCGAATCCTGGGTGCGCGCCAACTCCTTTCGCATCAATATGTTCCCGCTTGAAGCGCTCGTCGAGCATGAACGCAAGCATGAGGATGGCGAGCTTGCTGTCGCCGTAGGCGCGCCAGCGATTGTAGCGGTCGGCCGTCACGGGCGACGTGAGATCGAGCCGGCCGAGTTTTTCCGCAAGGCTCGTGACCGTCACAACGCGCGCGCCCGGCGTCCGTCTGATGACAGGCATCAAGCGCGCGACGAGGGCGAAGTGCCCGTAGTAGTTCACGCCCATGTGCTGCTCGAGGCCATCCGCCGTCAGGCCAAACGGCACCGCCATGATGCCGCCGTTGCAGACGATCGCGTCGAGCCCGGGATACTGCGCGCCCACCTGCTCCGCGCAGGCCTTCACCGAGGCGAGGTTGCCGAGATCGAGCGGGACGACGTCAAGGCGGGCATCGGCGTGCAACTCGAGCAGCGCGCGCTTCGCGCGTTCGGCTTTGTCCAGATTGCGGCAGGCCATGACGACGCGCGCGCCGCGGGCGACCAGCTGGGCGGTGACGTGGAGGCCGAGTCCGTCGTTGGCTCCAGTCACCAGCGCGGTCCGGCCCGTCACCGGCCGAACCGTGGATTCACGATGTTGTTGTAGAGCGCTCCGAACGAGTAGGTGAAGCCGATGTCGAAGCTGATTTCGTACGCGCTCTGCAGCTCGCGCAGGCGGAGCAGGACTTCCTCCTGCGTCGCGTCGCGGCGCGGCAGCGACAACTGATCGCGCACGCGGGACACGCCGCCGTCCAGATTGACCGACAGCCCGCGCGTAATCCGCCAGCTCAATTCGCCACTGACCTCGAGCCGGTACTTGCTCAAGTCATGCAGGTACTGGCTGAACTCGAACCGCGTGTCGATGGATCCCCAGGGCTCCTGTCGCTCGAACGCCATTTCGGCCTTGTGGACCGGATGCGTCTCCTCGAACTTGTCGAAGAGGGTGATCTCGTTGTACCGCGCATGGGCGACGCCCGCGGCGTACATCAGCCGCAGCTGGCGGCGGGCGTATTCGGAGTACGGAAACACGCTGTATTCAATCGCCGGCGCCGTGTTCCAGGCGAACTTCGTGTTGCCGAAGGTGGACGACTCGACCTCGCCGTCGAGGCCGACCGACCAATGCGGGCCCCAGCTCTTCGCGATGAACCAGCTGCCCCGGCGTTCGTGCCGCACCGCCTTCAACGGCTCGTCCTCGTCGAGGTCGAACTCCTCGATCTCCTTGCTGAAACCGGTTCCGATGGTGATCTTCCAGGCCTCGGTAATCCGGTCCGCGCCGGCGTTGATGTCCCAGCTGCGATCGCGCTGCGTTTCTTCGATGTTGAAGTCGGCGCTGCCGCGGATGCTGAAGACCCAGGACTTCCACGGATCGTCGGCCGGACGCCGCGCCTCGTCCCGCTCGCCGCCCACTTCGATGCCCAGGTTCGCGGGGAGCCCCTCGCGGGCAAGATAGGCCGCCAACCCGACCTCGACCGTGCGCTTGATCCGCTCCCGGCGCGTACTCTCGGCTTCGGCGCTTTGCGAGATGGCCTTGAGCTCCTGGTCGTGTCCGGTGAAGCGGCCGCGCCCGATCAGCCGCAGCACCGTCTCACGGCCGCCGCCGCCGGTGTCGCTGGTGGTCGAGAGGATGTGCACGTCGGCGTCCTGCGCCTGATGCACGAAATCCACGAACTTGATCTCGTCGCGGAGATAGTCCTGGAAGCAGTCGCAGTCGAGGAAGACGCGGAGCCGCGCCCCCGCCGGCTTTTGCGCGGCAGGCGCGACCTGCGTCGCAGGCGTGGCCGGCGGTGTCTGGCCGGCCCATGCTGACTGAGTTCCTGCGAGCAGGATGCTCAGTGCTGTCACGAGTCGAAACGCTTCGCGCATCGACGTCATTCTGTATCAGGTTCGCCGTGCGCCACGTACGCCACGTACGCCACGTACGTCTCGTACGAGGAATGACCTGACGCTGGTCACATCCTCTCCTTCTAGAAACAGTTGGCCGGCGACAGCGCGTTCCTCGCACGAGGCGTACGGGACGTACGAGACGTACGAGACGTACCTGGTACGGGATCAGATCAGCCGCGGGGCTTCAGCCCCGCGGCTTGGTGTCGCGATCAGCGGGTGGGTGCCCTTAGAACCTCACGCGCGCGCCGAGCTGCATCTGCCAGCGGGACCGGAGGTCGCTCCGCGTGAACGGCGTGAACGTCGGCGACGTCAGGTTCGCGAGGTTCATGCCCGTCAGGATACCGGTCGCGGGAGTGATAATCGGCGTGAAGGCCGTGATCTGGTTGAAGCTCGCGTACTCGACCAACCCCTTGGTGTGGTCGAACAGGTTGATCAAGTTGAGGATGTCGAGCGTCACCTCGGCCTTGACTCGCTTGAACGGCAGCCCGAAGTTGAACCGCGCGTCGAGCGTGTTGAACCAGGGCGCGCGGCAGGTGTTGCGGCCGATGATCGTGCCGATCGCCTCCCGGTAGCACTCTTCGGTGGCGAAGAAGTCCGCGAGCTGCTGATACGTGCCGTTGGTGTAGGTCAAGGTATCCGTCGCTGTCGGCAGATACAACAGATCGTTGAAGCCCTGGGCATCGCCGTTCACGCTGGCGCCGCTGCTGCCCCAGCTCAAGCTGTACGGCCGGCCGGTTTGTCCGCTGTAGTACGCGGACGCCGTCAGCGTGAAGCCCTTGCCCAGCTGGATGTCGTACGACGAGGTGATGGTGAGGCGGTGGCCGGGATCGTAGTCCGACGTCGCGAGAATCGGCTGATTCGGATCGCCAGGAACGTAGATGCCGCCCCAGACGGAGATCGCCTGGTCACGCGTGCCATCCGCGACGGTCTGCGATTTTCCGTAGATGTACGACCCCGACAGGTACAGGCCATTGGAGAAGGGCCGCTTCACGTCGAACCCGAGACTCCACTGGTCGCCCTGCGAGGTGTTCGTCAGGAAGAGCACGTTCGACAAGGACGGCACCACGGTGAGGGCATAGCGCGGACGCCCGTCGAGCGGCTGCGTGCCCACCTGCTGGAGGTTGAGGTTCTCGTAGCGAATGTCGTTTACGGTGGAGGACCAGAGCAACTCGACCGTTCCATAGAGACCGAAGGGCAGCTTGGTGTCGTACGACAGGTTGCCCCGGAGAATCGACGGATACTTGAATTCCGGATCGATCAGGTCAATCTCGTTCGTGAAGGAGGTCGCGGCGACGTTCCCGGTCACGGTCTTCGGCTGGTTGTCGGCGTCCGTCACGAACGGAATCCGGTTGGCGTTGTTATTGGTCGCGCCGATGCGGGTGAAGTCCACGCCGGTGTTGCCGTACTGGTTGGAAATCCACACGTACGGCGGGCGCCCGGCGAAGAGCCCGATGCCGCCGCGGATCTGCTCAGTCGGCTCATGCCGCGGGCTCCAGTTGAAGCCGACGCGCGGCGACCACAGCGTGGTGTTCGGGACCACGTCGGTTGCATAGCCGAAGTTGGCTTCCGCGGCGGGATTCGCGGTCGGCTTCTTCGGGAAGCGCACGATGTCCACGCGCACGCCGCCCGTAACCGTGAGGTTCGACTTGGCGCGCCACTGGTCGCCGGCATAGAACCCCATGTGATTCACGTCGAACTCCGCCGGCTGCTTCGGGTCGGACGTCGCGGAGAAACTGTAGTCGTACTGCTGGGCCAGCCCCTGCTCGAACAGGTCCAGGCTGCTGAAGCGGTACCGGCCGAAATTGTCCCGGATGAACAGGTTCCGGAAGCCGAAGAACTCGTTGTGGGTGCCGACGGTGAAGGTGTGGTCGCCCCGCACCATCGTCAGGTCGTCGGTGATCTCCAGGATGCTCTGATCGAGCTCGTTGGCGGTCGAGTTGGGCTCCCGGCCGGACGAGATCGTCGTGGAGCCGACGAGGACGACCTGAACCGTTGGGAAACGCCTGGTCTCGAACTCCTGCGCTCCGCGTCGATCCTGAATCCGCGTGTAGGCGACGCGCGCTTCGTTGACCGACGTGCCGAAGCGGGTCGTGAGCTGAGCCACCGTCGCGTTCGTCTGGGACCGGAAGTCGTAGAAGTTGTCCGGCGTGCTGTAGCTCGTGAGGCTCGGAAAGGCGACGTCGTTGTTCGCATCCACGAAGTTGTGGCGCACCGTCAGCTGGTGCCGGTCCTTCAGATTGAAATCCGCCCGCACGAAGACCTTGTCATTGATGGTGTCGCGGCTGAACTCGTCCTTGGCCGGTGCGCCGATGTCATAGCCGTACGTGTTCTGCAGGATGCTCAGATACCGATCCACCAGGGCCTCGTTGCCGAACTGGACGCCCGACCCGGCAACCGAAAACCCCGTCGGCGTCAGCTTGCGGCCCGCCTCGTAGGTGCCGAAGTAGAACGCCTTGTTCTGCGCGATCGGCCCGCCGAGGCTGAACCCCATCTGCTTGTCGCCGAAGCTTGAAATCGGCGTGTTGGTCACGCCCTTGCCGACCAGGTTCTCGTCCCGGCCGTAGTAGTAGGCCGTGCCGCGAAGCTTGTTCGATCCGCTCTTCGTCACCGCGTTGATGCCGCCGCCCGAGAACCCGCTCTGCCGGATGTCATAGGGCGACACGACGAGCTGGATTTCCTGGATGGCGTCGAGGCTGATGGGCTGCGTGCCGGCGTTGCCGCCCGGTACGCCGGCGGCCGACGCGAGACCGAAGAGGTCGTTGTTCACCGCGCCGTCGATCTGAATGCTGTTGTAGCGCTGGCTGCGGCCCGCGACCGCCGAGCTCGGCGTGTCTTCATTGAAGCCGTTTGGATTGAAATACATGTTCGTGCGCGTGACGTCGGTCAGGCTGCGCGAGATGGTCGGCATGATGTCTTTCACCGCGCTGCTGATGTTCGCCCCCGCGCCGGCCTGCGTCGTGTCGATGGGCGGCGACGCCCCGACCACGGTGATGGCGGCGGTGAGCGACGCCAGCTCCAGCTTGTAATTGAGAATGCGCTCCTCGCCGAGCGCGACCGCGACGTCGGCCTGCTCCTGGTCCTTGAACCCCGACAGGCCCACCTTGATCTTATATGTCCCGATTCGGACGCTCAGGATCGAGAACCGTCCATCCAGTTGGGAGACGGCGGTGTACGTGGTGCCGGTCTCCACGTGCACCGCGGTTGCCGTCGCGCCGGGCAGCAGGCCGCCCTGTTGATCCACCACGACGCCGGAAATCGTGCCGGTGGTGATCGTCTGCGCGACCGCGGGACTGACACTGGTCGCCAGGACCAGCACAGGGATCAGCAGCGCGAGACAGTGCATTCGTTTCATGGGTGCTCACCTTGGGGAAGAAGCGACACAGGACCCTCGTTCAGCCGGGCGGAGTATAGCAAATCGACTTGGCTGGGATTGCAGGCCGTAAGATACGAGTCTGGCCCCGGAATCACTGTGACAACCGAGCGACACAAACGGACAAAGATTGTGGCGACGGTCGGGCCGGCGTCGCGCGCACCCGGCACGCTTCGGCGCCTCGCGCTGGCCGGAGTCGACGTCTTTCGCCTGAACTTTTCGCACGGCACACACGACGAACACAGCGAAGTCGTCGCGCACGTGAGAGCGATCGCGCGCGAGTTGGATCGGCCCATCGGCATCCTGCAGGATTTGAGCGGGCCCAAGATGCGGCTGGGGCCGATTCCCGGCGACCTCGTGCAGTGCGGCCTCGGTGCGGCGTTCACGCTCGTCGCGTCGCGGACTTCGGACGATCCGCACGAGCTGACCTCCACCTACCCGAACCTTCCGGACGATCTGAAGGCCGGCGAGACCGTCCTGTTCGCCGACGGCACGGTCGCGATGGACGTCGTCGAGGTCACGCGCGGGCGGGCGCGCCTGCAGGTGACGCAGCCGGGGGTGCTCCGATCGCGCCAGGGCATCAACCTGCCGGGCTCGGCGCTGGCGGTCGAGTCGTTGACGCCGAAGGATCTCGAGGACCTCGATTGGACGTCGCGACACGCGGATGACGTGGCGTTCGTCGGGCTGTCGTTCGTGCGCCGGGCCGGCGACGTGACCCGGCTGCGCGAGGAGCTGGCGGCGCGGCGCTGCCCGGCCCGCATCGTGGTGAAGATCGAGAAGCGGCAGGCGGTTGACGATCTCGACGCGATCATCGCGGCCACCGATGCCGTGATGGTGGCGCGCGGCGATCTGGGCGTCGAGGTCGACGTGCACCAGGTGCCCGCGCTGCAGAAGCGCATCATCGCGCGGTGCAACCACGCGCACCGGCCGGTGATCACCGCCACGCAGATGCTCAACAGCATGGAGCACTCGAGCCGGCCGACCCGCGCCGAGGCCAGCGACGTCTTCAACGCCGTCGTGGACGGCACCGACGCCGTCATGCTGTCGGGCGAAAGCGCGATTGGCCAGTACCCCGCCGAAGCCGTGGGCATGATGAGTCGCATCTGTCTCGAAGCGGAGGCCTACCTGGAGGATCGCGGCCGGTCGTCGGTCGCGGAGGCCGCGCCACTCGGCGGCTGGATCGAGCCGATCACGGAAGCCGCGGTGGATGCCGCCGTGCTGGCGGTCGAACGGCTGGACGCCCCGTTGGTCATCGTCGCCACCGAATCCGGCAGGACCGCGCTGGCGGTCAGCAATCGGCGCCCGACCGCCACGATCCTGGCCCTGACCCGAAGCGAACAGGTCGCCCGCACGCTGTCACTCTGCTGGGGTATCACCGCTGTGGTGATTCCCGGCGCAACATCCGCGGACGCGGAACTCGCTCGTGGTGTAGAGTGGGCGAGAACCCACGACGTCGTCCGTCCCGGCCAGCACGTGGTCTTCCTCAGGGGCCAAGTGGCGGGGCAGTCAGCCAGCAGCCGGGCCGTGCTCGCGCGCGAGATTCAGTAAGCAGAGGTAGTTCGCGCCATGCAATTCCATATGCTCTCGTTCGAGGGCCCCGACGCCTATTCCCGGGCGGGCGGCCTGGCGAGCCGGGCCGACGGGCTCGTGCGCACGCTGGCGGGCCTCGGCTTCGAGACGCATCTCTGGTTCGTCGGCGATCCGGCGCTGCCAGGTCACGAACAATCGGGATCGCTCCATCTCCATCGCTGGGCGCAGTGGGTGAGCCGCCATCATCCGGGCGGCGTGTACGACGGCGAGTGGGGCAAGCACGACGAGTTCGCGCGATCCCTGCCGCCGGTCCTGGTGGACGAAATCCTCCGGCCGGCCCTCACGCAGGGCGACCACGCCGTCGTGATGGCCGAGGAATGGCAGACCGTGCACGCAGTCATGCACCTCAACTGGCTGCTCGAGCGCAGCGGCCTGCGGCAGCGCGTCACGATTCTCTGGAACGCCAACAACACGTTCGGCTTCGATCGCATCGACTGGGCGCGCCTCAAGCAGTCGGCGGTGATCACGACGGTGAGCCGCTACATGAAGCACCAGATGATGCCGCTCGGCGTCGAGGCGCTGGTGGTGCCCAACGGCCTGACGGGCGACGCGTTCGATCCGATTCCGGGCGCCGCGGCCGCCGCGCTCCGCCGCCAGTTCCGCGATCGCACCGTGGTCGTGAAAATGGCGCGCTGGGATCCGGACAAGGGCTGGCTGTCGGCGATCGGCATCGTGGCGGCCATGAAACGCGCCGGCTGGCGGCCGCTGCTCATCGCGCGCGGCGGGGCCGAGGCGTACGGGGCCGAAGTCCTCGCGGCGATGACGCGGCACAGGCTCACCCGCGTGGATCGGTACTGGCGCGGCGCCGGCACCGACGGCATTCTGGCCGCGCTGAACGGCGTCGATCACCACGTGGATGTCGTGAACCTGCGATCGCACGTCGACCCGCACGCGCGGCGGCTCCTCTTCCACGGCGCGCACGCCGTGCTGGCCAACAGCAGCCACGAGCCGTTCGGCCTCGTGGGGCTCGAGGCGATGGCGGCCGGCGGCATCGCCTGCACCGGCTGCACCGGCGAAGACTACGCGGTGGCGGGCCGGAACGCGCTCGTGCTCGAGACCGGAAAGCCCGAGGAATTCATGGGCCTGTTCGGCCGCCTGCGCGAGGCGCCCGCGCAGGCGCGCGCCATGCGCCAGGCAGGCCGGACGACCGCCCGGCGGTTCTCCTGGAGTGAAGTCGTCGGCCGCGTGCTGCTGCCGCGCGTCGATCTAGCCAGCGAACGCGCAGAGAGCCAGGGACGAGTGAGCGAGGGAGCGGAGCGACCGAGCCACGCGACCGAGGCGCGACTTGCCGGAGCGTGATCCAGCGAAGGCGAGTCGCGCGAGAGAGCGTGTAGGGGTCCGGGGACGAAGTCCCCGGATCAAAAACGATCAGCAGCGAGGGAGCGGGAGCGACCGAGCCACGCGAACGAGCCGCGACTTGCCGAAGCGCGATCCAGCGAAGGCGAGTCGCGCGAGAGAGCGTGTAGGGGTCCCAGGGGCAAAGCCCCTGGATCAAAAAACGAAACGCCCGGTCGAGCCTGAGCTCGAGCAGCGGGCGTTTCACAGCGTGTCTGACACGCATCCTGGCAGACGCCAGAACTTAATTGGTCTTGCTGGTCAACGTTTGGTGCGCGTCGTCAGTGCGATCTGCACTCACGATGCGCGTCGAGGGCCCGGTGGCATGAAACCTCCAGCCATGAGCGAGTCGACCGCGAGGAGCGTTGCGATCGGCTTACAAATACACCCGCGACGCGTGTCCGTCAAGACTTGATTGTCAGCGAGCGAGCTGCGCGAGCGAGCCACGCGACCGAGCCGCGACTTGCCAGAGCGCGATCCAGCGGAGGCGAGTCGCGCGAGGGAGCGTGTGAGGGGTCCGGGGACAACGTCCCCGGATCAAGTTAGACTCGCTGACCGGTGCGACGACGTTGGGTGATCGCGCTCGCGGCTCTGGGGCTGTATCTCCTCGCCGGCTGGGCGCTTGATGGCGTGACGGGGCTGGTTCGGACGGTCGTCGCGAACACGGCCGCGCGATCCGTACTCGACAGTCGTCGGGCGGAGTCGATCGATCTCGCCGGCGTCGATCCGGCCGCGGGCGGTCCGGCGGGCGTTGTGGTGTCGTGGGAAGGCTATTGGGAAGTCGGCGCCGCCGGCTTCTACGATCTCGTGCTCGAGAGCCGCGGCCGATCGTCGTGGACGGTCGACGGCCGAATCGCGAACGCGATCAGCGAGCCAGGTCCCACCGCGACGACACGCACGGTCTGGCTCGACGCCGGGTTCCGGCGTGTCGTCATCACCTGCGACGTCGACGTCAGTGCGCCTCATCTCCTGGTCCACGTGGCCGAGGCCGGCCGGCGCGCGAAGCCGCTTCACTCGGCTGTTCTGAAGCCCCGGCTGCCCAACAATCCCACGCTGCGCTCGTGGCTGCGGTTCGTCCACCGCGTGCTCGGGTGGATCGCGCTGATTGCGGTCGTGCTGGCCGTGCGAAAAACCGTTCGACCGGCCGCGCGAATGTGGCCCGAGGGGCCGTTCAGTCCGGCGCGGCGCGAGATGCTCGCCCGTACGCTCGCGTGGACGACGCTTGCCGGCATTCTCATCTACGGCGCCCTGCTGCGACTCGACGCGATCGCTGGCCGCTACGGTCCGGTGCGATCGCCCGCCTGGCTCGCGGCCGTTCAGACGCGGTCGCTGGCGCCGCCGGCGTCCATTCGACCCGCGTCGATTGTCTGGGACCTCGAGCCGGTGTTTCCGCACCGCGACGGGACGGTGGCCCGGTACCGAAGTGACCCGCACACCTATCTGGACACCGCCAGGAAGATGACGTGGTTCTACGCCGGGCATCAGCGGGAGCCGGTGTTTCCGTACGCGACCAGGACGTTCCTGCGCCTGCTGGGCGGGCAGGACGTGGCGGTGAGCTTTGCCTCGATGTTCTTCTCGTTGCTGGCCGTCTGGTTCACGTATTTGCTTGGCGCGGCGATCTGGTCGAGGCCGGTGGGGCTGCTCGCGGCGCTGGGCCTGTCGATCGACATGGACGTCGTCGGGCTCGCGAGCCTCGGGTGGCGCGACGACGCCTACATGGCGATGGCGGTGCTGTGCGCGTATCTGACGCTGCGCTGGTGGCAGGCGGGGCCGCCGGGCACGCGCGCCGTGGCCCTCGGCCGCCAGCGACTCGACGCGACGTATCTCGCGGCGGCGGCAGCCGGCCTCGCGGCCGGGCTGGCGTGCCTGACACGGATCACCGCGCCGACGTTCATCCTGCCCGGCATCGTCTGGTTGTTTGTCGAGCGGCGTGAGGCCTGGCAGCGCCAGCTTGCCGCGGCCGCGCTCAGTCTCGCGGTGTTGGTGCTCGTCGCCGGGCCGTTCTTCGTGAACTGCTGGCGCGTGCTCGGCGATCCGTTCTACGCGTTCACCGTCCATGGCAGCGTCTACAGCCTCGCCGAAGGGAAGCCCGAGTACACCGGCGGCACGGTCGGCTACATCATCGAGAAGTTTCAGCGCCGGCCGCTGCTCATGTTCGACACCGTCGCGGAGGGCCTGACGACGTATCCGTTCACGAACAAGTGGGGCGGCCTGGGTCACTGGGTGGAAGGGCTCGCCGGTTGGGCTGCCGCCGCGGCGGCCGTGGGACTCGCCGTGCTGGCGGCCGTGCCGCGCGGCCGGCTGGTGATCATGATGACGCTCGGCTCCATCGTGCCGTTCGCCTTTACGTGGACGGTGGATCCGGACTATCGCTTCACGGTGCAGGCTTATCCGTTCCTGCTGATTGCGGCAGCGGTGGCGATCGCCGTGGTCGCCGGCGCGATCCGCCGCATCCTGGTGCCGGGCGGCGGACCAACGGCGGTCGCGTGGTGGCGCGAGCCGAGGACGCCGTGGGCGACGACGGTGGGTGTGGTTGCGGTCACGCTCTGGCTCACCTGGGGTGTGGCACCGCCGCTGGTCCTCGCGGAGACGCTGCGCGCGCGCGAGGACGCGACGGTCATCGCCGGCGCGCGCGACGGCGCGTTTTTCCGATCAGGCTGGTCGCCGGTCCTGCGCGGCCCGAATGTCAGCCAGCGGGTGACGTCGGGCGAAGGCAAGCTCACGATCCGGCTGCCGGAGGAGGGCGACTATCCGGCGACGTTGCGGATGGATCCGTTTCCGCGGCCGCTGGCCGCGTCGCCGGGGCCGCTCCCGGCAGTGGAAGTGCTCCTCAACGGCGCGGCCATCGCGACGATTCAACTGGAGTGGGCGCCGGATCGCGTGGGCACGTATCGCATCGTGCTCCCACGCACGGCGGTGCGCCCAGGCAGCAATCAGATCATCCTGCGGGTCAGGCGCGCGTCCGACGGGGACGACCAGGCCATCTCGCTGTGGTACCTGCGCGTGCACCCGCGTCAGACGGCTTCGGCCATCGCGCAGCGGCGCGCATCGCCTCGCGCCGTACGCCGGCCGGTCGCCGGATCGATCCAGATGCCCTCGAACGATCCCATGCCCCAGTTCCACGGGTTGACCACTTCCAGCGCCAGCCCGCGTTGACGCGCGGCGTCCCGGACGGCCGCCGGGAAGTCGGCTTCGACGGCGAGGAACGTCCCGCCTGATGACGAGTACGCGTAGCCGAAGCGGGGCCGATCCGTAGAGTCCTGAATCGGGACGCCGAAGTCGAGCATGTTGGTCGTGTTCTGGACAATCGCCTGCAGCAGGCTGCCGCTTGGCGAGCCGGACGCCAGAATCGGCTTGCCGTTTCTGAGCACCATGTTCGGCGCGACGTACACCGATGCCCGCTCGCCGGGTGACGGCATCACGCGATTGAAGTGCGCGCCGGAGGCGACGATCGTGACGCCGGCGGCGAAGAGCCCGTTGCTCCACGGCAGCGACATGCACGAATGGAGGATGGTCGCGACGTTGCCCGCGCGATCGACCGCCGTCACGTGACAGCTTCCGGCCGGCGGCACGTCCAGGTCATCGCGGCCCGGCACGGACCCGGCCAGCGGCGCGTCCATCTGCAGCAGGTCAAACCGCATCCGCGCGTATTCCTTGGACACGATCTGGGCCGACGGCACGCGATGGTATTTCGGGTCCCGATGCTTGCCGCCGTCCACGTAGACCTGCGCGGAGATGCGCGCCATCTGCCAGAGCGTCTCCGCCGACGCCGTCGGCGGCCCCAGCCTGGCGAGATCCAGGAACTCGAGCATGTTCATGATTTCGATGATGTGCACGCCGCCGTGGTCGGGAAGAGGGGAGCCGGCCAGCTCGTAGCCGCGATAAGTCCCGCGCGCCGGCTCATCGAAGCGGACGTCGTATCGCGCGAAGTCGTCGGGCGTGATGACGCCGCCCGCCGCGCGCACGACGGCGGAGTACTCCTTCGCGAAGTCCCCTTGATAGAAGTACTTGTTGCCCTCGGCTGCAAGGCGCCCCAGCGTGTCGGCCGCGCGCTTCTGCACGACGAGCTCGCCCGGGTTGAGCATCCGCCCGTCCGTAAAAAAGATCTCACGGCCTTGCTCGGTCCGGCCGAGCATGTTCGTCGACACGAACATCTCGCCCCAGAGGAAGGGATGGATCTCGAAGCCGTCGCGCGCGTAGGCGATGGCCGCGGCGCAGAGGTCCTTCGACGGCTTGGTCCCGAACTTCTCACGCGACGCCTCGTACCCGGCCCAGAACCCGGGCACGCCGGCGCCGAGCCCGGTCGCCGTCGCGTTCGCCCCCCAACCCGCGAGCTTCGCCATGGGCGCGTTCATGCCGCCGTTGACGTAGTGCAGCTTGCCGGTCGCGGCCTCGTAGTAGAGGAGACTCAAGACGCCGGTGATGCCGGTCATGTGCGGCTCGACGACGGTCTGGGTCACCGAGGCGGCGAGCGCGGCGTCGGCCGCGTTGCCGCCGGCGCGAAGGATGTCCGTGCCGGCCCGCGTCGCGAGCGGATGCGCGCAGATGACGAGGCCGCCCATGCCGGACGCGACGTCCTTGCGGCCGAACACGGCCCTGGCAATCAGCCGCCGCCGTTCCTCTGGCGTCATCGTCCCTGGCGTGCCGCCCTTGGCGGCGGGCGCCGGGCTTTGACCGCGTTCGAGGGCCGCATACACGGCGCCTGACGATCCGAGCACGCTGGATGCCGCGGCTGAACCAGCCACGAGTTTCAGAAAGTCGCGTCGTGGAGTGGGCATGGGGACCTCACTTTGGGGACGAAGCCGAGACGATAGCAGACTCCTGATTGACACTCCACCGCACGGAACGTCCATCGGCCGTCGTCAGCGTGACCGCGGCGGTGTATTCGCTCGCGCTTCGACTCACGAGCTCGGCCGAACTCAAGTTGCGATCCGACGGCGCGGCGAGATTCAGGTCAGCGAGTGTCGTGGCGAAACGCTTGTGTGTGTCGCGGTAGGTGCGCTGGGCGTAGTAAACGTCGTACAACCACGCGCGCGCGGGCCAGGAGACATCGGGCACGAAGTTGGCGAGGCCGGACGTGTGCCTGGAGAACTGCACGTAGCCCCACATTTCAGGCCGATGCATGTCGATGGCAAATTGCGGTGACCAGACCCAGTTGTGCTCGGGCCGTTTCGGCAGTTTCCGGTAGCCGACGCCCGACGGCTCGATATCCCACTGGACTCTGGAGAAATTGATCCGCCACTGGTCGCCGTCCCGCGGAGGCGCGGGCCGCTGGGTGTACTGCTTCAGGACCGACCACGGAAAGGCAAGCTCGACCGACCACGATCGATCCGCGTCGCGCGGATCGTTGATGGTGCCGTCGAGATGCACCGCGGCCTTCAGTCCGGGAATCTCCCAGCTATCCACGGCCTTGCCGCCATCGCGGTACGGCTTCGGGAGCCGGAGATCCCAATACGTGCCCAGTGCGTTGATCTCGAACTCGTAGTACTCGCGGTTGTCAGCGTCAGGATCGAGAAAGACCTC
>Ga0137313_1000058_pt1 | contig 38440 bp, 61 predicted proteins | sample EasRivERMZT166_2_FD_102287 | JGI IMG/M metagenome (GOLD analysis project Ga0137313, IMG submission 102287) | Soil microbial communities from meander-bound floodplain in the East River, Colorado, USA - East River MetaG ERMZT166_2 | ecosystem: Environmental > Terrestrial > Soil > Floodplain ...
GCACTCGCGGCCCCGTCTGGCTCTCCGGGCATAGCTGGTAACTCGAATCCGATAGGGCTACGCCAGACCCTTTTGTTAATAACCCCCATCTCGTCATTCTTCCGGGCTGCTAGCTGATACTTAGACTCCCATCCTGTATTATGTAGTGCCGCTTTTAGCTCGGTCTCTGTGAATTGTATAGCGTTTCTCTGTAGCTCGCGTATCCAGTTCGATAGAACGATATGGTAGTATCCTTTGTACTCGATACATGCGACGTTCTCTATACCGTACCGGCTACCCGTTATCGACTTACCCATAGTACCTGATATTGTAGTAACACTCGCTAGAACGTTAGCTAGGTGGCTAGCATCCTCCTTACACCAACGTATACTAGGTTCATGGTGGCCCGTAATCCACGAATTGAATATGCCATCTAGCCATTCTGCCTCGGTCTCTACCGTTACTACATTATCTCCAAAGAGTCTACCTAGAAATCTTAGCAATGCGTCCCACTCCCCCGCACTCATCTTCGGTAGTTTGAACCCCTTGCTAACGCTCCATAGGCGCTGATTAAAGAGCCTCTGGCTATGTATGTCGCCTAGCTTCTCGAACGTTAACGATACTTCCGCCTCGTATGCTTTCGAGTAAAATACTACCTCCCATACTACTGCCTTGCGGATGCGCTGCATACTGGCCGCTCGAATATTAGCTAACCATCCTAGCACTATCGCTTTAGCATTAGCGGAAAGTGTACTATTATTTGTTATATCATCTACTAGCTCTTTGTAGTAATCTTGCTCTTGTACGTTAAACGTAGTCCCGTAAGGCTCGTTCATTTGATACTCTTTCTAGTTCTGTCTCTACCAGCGTCGTAGGCTTATACTTCATTGCAGAGTAAACTTTACGCTTTACTACTCTATCGGCTAGCGGTGGCTCCATGTGCTTTTCGTTTATCGCGGTAGCCACCGTCATTAGCATACCCTCGGTACACCCAAACCGGCGCAAGGCGCATAGCATCTTAAATAGCGTATCGTCCCTACCTGAGCTATCCAGTAGCCCGCCCTCGGGTATAACGTCTGGTAGGACGCGCGTAGTTACTGGTACGTCTTGTACCTCTACTATAGGAAACTCGCTAGGGTCATACCGTCTACTTGTGTTGGCGTAGACTAGCTCCACTCGCTTAGGGTTTTGCGGGTCTTTGTAGTTCCATGTACCGGGGATACGCATTACTCTCGCAAGGTCAAACGTGCTATCTATGTGCCAGTGTGCTTGACCCTGTATCCAGTTCTGGAAACCGTGTACCAGTGGCCCCGCTGCCGCTGCGTATAGTGGCTTATCAAGTAACCAGTAGGCGTGATAGCCGTTACCTGTATCGACTAGCATAGACGGGGTAAACGCTAGCCCATCTAGCCACCCTCGTAGCTCCTCTTTGCTTATGCCTTTGGGGTCTAGGTCTACCCATACTGCCGGAATGTAGAGAATATCCGAGATAGTAGGCCGCGTGTTTCTCGCGTACTTCTTGCTATCACTCACTACTCCCATATGTATATACATATCTGCGCTACCGTAGATATTCGGTAGTGCGCGTAGGATTACTTCGGAATCGTGGTAGCTCCATACGCTACGCTCTGGTAGCGCGAATAGTACCGCCTGCGTATGCTCGGGTAGGCCACCCGGCCACAACGCCTGTACGTAGCCTGTTGCGTGTTCGGTATCAAACGGGTAAATTGGCATCGGTCGTTCTTCCTTCTAATCAGGGGCTGAGCGGCGGGTAACGAAAGTAGGCCGTACCCAAAAGGTAGCGGCCTACTTTCGTATTAGTAACTAGGACAGTTCCGGGCTATCTACTTCTGAGCGCACTACCTGTATCTGCGCTTCCAGTGCTGGCCTAATCTGGTTTCGGTAGCTCATTACTACGGCTACTTCCTCGTCTGATAGGTGCCGCACAAATCGCGGTACCGCTCGCGAGTATACAATCCCTGTTTTGTTCTTCGTCGCCTCTAGTGTGAACGCAGTAACGATGCGCCAGTAGTTGATACCGTTGCTCGCTAGGTTCATAAAATAGGCTTTGACTAGTGGAATGCTCGTAGGAGGGATAGGAAGATAGAACGGCAGTAGCGCGGTTTCTTCCAGTAGGAAAATACTACGTATCTCCTTACATGCCTTGCCGCCCGTCTCTTTGGGGTCGCTATCCCACTGGTTTAGCGGGCATACGTTACATTCTCCTCCGGGGTCTCCCTCTCCTATGTGCCCATCTTGCGAGCTACAATCCGGCGGTGCGTCGCCTGTCTCCCCTTCTCCGTATGGCGTTTTCCAGTAGGCGCGAGTAGTACGCCAGTAGGGGATAACTCCTGCTATCTCTTTCTCCGGTTCTGGCCCGGTTAACCGGGGTACCGTCCATGCGATGTTACCGCCTGTAGGAATCTTGATACGTGTAAGGGAGAATCTATCAATAGAGTCTCCGCCTAGGTTATCATCTATTAGTTCCCTAACTGCGTCTGTGTCGCCTAGCGTAACTAGGTACCCTTCGCTCTCGGGTGTCGTTAGTTCTTTATCCTTAGTTGCCATTGTGTGTATACCCCTTTTGTTAGCTACTGCGTGTTCGCAGTGCGACCGTCTTCTGTACTAGTAGTTTTCCTTCTACCTCCGGTGGCAGTATTGGGACGCCTAGCTCGTCTGTTGGCAATTCTCGTACCCATGCGGATACGGTCTGCGAGTTGAAACGGGTCTGCACCATGCGCCCCAAACCCGCCGCAATCAAGGCGCGAGTAGACGTATCGTAATCTGAATCCCCGTTAGCGTCCTTTATCGGCCCCGTCCACCATTGGCGGTGTAGGTAGACCGTCCTACCGTTCACCTTAGTAGACTGTTGCCCCATCTCTATAAAATGCTCTAACAGGCTTTCTTCCAGTGGCTTTAGCTCCTTGTCTATGTCCTTAACTTGCGCCTCTAGTAGTTTCTTCGTTTCTACTAGGTCTACGAATCGTACTATTTCTTCTTGATAACTCACTAGGGTAGATTCCTTTCCCACTCCTCCCACTCTGCCGCAATATTAGGATTCTGCGTTAGAGCGGCTATACGCCTCATAGCTTCATTGTTCGGTAGTGTACCTCCTTCCCACTTCATAAGCGTACTAGGCGTAGTGCGTAGAATGTTCGCGCACTCTGCCGCGCTGATAATGTTAATGCGTCTCCATACCCGTAGCGGATTCTGTTCTACCGCTAGGCGGTACTCCTCAAGTAGTGTAAGTACCATACTCATTTGTTCATCTCCTGTCATTATTTACTAGGGTATCCGATTAGGCTAGCCATCCGTAGTTTTGCGGTAGCTTGTCGCTCTTTAGCTTGTGTTACCGCGCGTAGCTCCACGTCTCGCGGCATAGCTGCTATCTCGTCCGATGCCTCTAGGAAGCTCCGTACCGAGTCTACCATCTGCTGCACGCCTGCTAGGTCTGTATTTAGCGGTATTCGTGCTTGCTCCTCTGCTGATTCTGGTAGCTCCATAGCTACTACGCTTAAACAGTACGTACAGTAGTATTGCACTACCGATTCAATTTGCCGCTTCCCTCCCTCTATCGGCTCTCGTACCGTTGCTCTAGGTCTAAAGCTGTGCGGCCCTCCCCCTCTTACCGGGCAGTTAGGGTTATCTGGTTGTACGTGCCTGTACTCTGTATTCGTCATACTTCCCCTTTCATAATGGCCTCTACTACGGCCCTCTTTTCAGATAGAGCCTTATATACTTGCTCGTCTTTCGTGTCTTTCATAATTAAATGAGTGTAGATAGTCGTCCGGGTCTGCCCCGGTCTATGGATGCGGCTTAGGCTTTGGTCGTACTGGCCTAAGCTGAATCCTAGCGAGTAGTAAATACAGTACATAGCTCTAAAAAGTTCGATACCCTCTGAGCCTGCCTGTACCTGTACCGCTAGTACCTCTCCGCCTGTACTCGATTTCCATAACTCTAGCTCGTCTATGCTGCCGGATAGCTCGTAAACTGTTCTTCCGGCTAACTCTCCGCGCTCGTGTATGGTCTTAATATCTGCTAAGTATCTGGCGAACACTACTACGGGTTCATGGTTATCTATTTCCTCTAGTATCTCCTGTAGCAGTTCCGCCTTACTCGTATCTATGTTAACCCCGTCTAGCCACCCTCCTGTAAGCTGTTGCAGACGTAGCAATTTTACCAGTGCGTTAGCTGCCGTAACGGGTTCCTCGTCCTGTCCGTGCAACCATGTAATAAAATCTTCGTCTAGCTCGTTATAGTGTTTTCTAGCTACTGGCCCTAACTCCGCGTACCTTTGTATATGGTGCTGAGGCGGTAGGTCTAGTACCTCTTTGCCTACCTCGAAAGCGATAGACTGAAACCGCTCTACAAAATCTTCTAGGTTCTTATAGCCGCGTACCTCTCGGTTCTCCCATCCTCCTAGTACCGCGTAGCGATTCTTAAAGAGTACATAGGAGCTACCGAATACCGAAGTATCAAGGAATCGGTACTGCGCGTAGGCATCTAGCGGGCTATTCGCCAGTGGCGTACCTGTTAGGGCTGCGCGGTACTTACTCCGCTTACCTATCGTGTGTAGTAGGCGGCTGCGCTTCCCTCCGGGTGCCTTAATATGGTGGCTCTCATCGGCTACCACTAAATCCCATTCCTGTACCAGTAGCCATGATGCGAGCGGCTTAAATACGATAGCATCATAATTTACTACAATAACTACAGTGTGCGTACTACGGTACATCTGGTACGCTTCCTGCGCCTGTTGCTGCCTCTTAGCCACAGTGCCTTTAGTTAGCTCTACTACGTGTACCGGCCCTCCCTTGTAAAACTGCTCGAAGTTCCTACCCCATACGCCATCGCTGAGTATCTTCAATTTGCATACTATCAGTATTAGACGGTGCTGCCGGTACTGGCATAGGTCTACGATAACTCTAGTCTTTCCAGTACCCATGCCCATAGCTAGCATAACTGCCGGTTGTTCTACCGCGAACCAAAACGCCCGCTCTTGGTGTTTCCAGTGCGGTACCCCGGTTGCGGGTACTGGTACCGGCTGTACCGGCCCTAGCTTAGCCTGTATTAAATCCGCCTCTTGCTCTAGTGCCGTCTGTAGTAGCTCCTTAAAGCCTGCGGTACGCTCTACCCAAAAGGGGATACCCCTCTCTAGTGTCTTAGCAGTGCGCGGGTTTCTAGGCCAGTACCACCAACGGTTAGCGGTATCCCATGCCCCGCCTAGCTCCTTGCATACTGCGTACTGCGTCGCGGGCACCTTAGCGCAAATCCTCGGCCCATACAGACCTATGGCCCAACGTGCCTTTAACCCACTCTCGGCCATTAGAGTACGTCCCTGCGGGCTATCGAAGCGGCACGGCAAGCCATCCGATACCGGGTAACGGCTCGCGGCTCTTTGTACCCGCGCTTGCCCCGGCTAATAGCTCCACCCTTCCGCCCCATAGCGGAGTAGTCGTACTGGTACGCGCCTCTTTCGTGGTACTCCTCGCGCCTGTTGCTCATTAGCACCCGCATACAGGCTCTACCGCAAGTCTTACGGGGTGAGTACCCCTTGCCTTTAATCGGTATTGGAAAGAGTAGCCCGCATACTACACACTCTCTGCGCGGGCTACTACTCGATACACTGCGCGGGTTAATCGTACCCTTTGCCAGCTTTCCCAATGAATCTAACCCCTTCTGTAAGGCCACCTAATGCCCGTCACAAGGCGTAACGGGCAAAGGTGAAGCGTACTATTACCTAGCCCTCTACCGTTGGCTGAGCGGCTTCCTGTGCGGCCATTTTCTCCTCCTCTGCGTACTGGTACTCGCGTACCAGCTTGTCGCGGTCGTCCTTGAGGATGCTTATGATTTCATCCATCTCCTCTATCAGCGGCTCTAGGTCTCGGTATAGGTAGGAAGCTATCGTTACTGCGCTAGTACGGTATCGCTCTACCTTGCTTACGTTGGTGACCTTTGCGGAGTGTTCACTAGCTCGGTAGTCTACCGTTACCTGTCGCGGCATTACTGGCGTAGGCCAGTGCCAAAGGGTCTCCCCTATCTCTACTGTGCTTAAGTCCATCGTTAACCCCATATCCTTATCGCTGTGTAAGCAAGGATGCTAACCGCTGCCAGCGTGACTACTGCCCAACCAGTAGCGAACATGCACCCCGCGCCTACTATCGTTTTGTACTCGTCTCTACCATCGTTTGTAGTTTTCATATTAGCGAGCTACCTACCGGGCAAAATAAAACTAGGGCCGGATTGCTCCGGCCCTAGCATGTTGGGTAGGGGTAGGGTACTGAGCTAGCCCCTACCCGCCTTCGTAGCGGTAGCCGTAGGAGCGGGCATCGGGGTAGGCTCGTTAGCCTTCTCCGCTTCGGCCTTAGCCTTTGCCCTAGCCGCCAGTACCTTAGCTTTCTCTGCAAGGTCTCGCGCTCGCTGTGCTTCCTCCGGGGTAGCCTTGCGAACGTGAATACCGTCCTTACCGCTCGCGTCCCTACCGCCCGTAATCGTGAGATTGTAAGGGATAGTGGCCGCTGCGCGGTGTAGTTGTAGTGACAAGCTACGGTGTAGCTTCGGGTCTCCGGTAACAATGAATGCTCCCGGTGAATCTTGTAGCTCGGTAACGAATGGTATCCATTCGTTAATACCCGCGCTGACTTTCTTATTTAGCGTAATAGCCTCGGCTGCTACGCTCTCCTGAATCGTGAAATCGCTAGGCTTCATTCTGGACTAAACCCCTTTTCTGTGTGTTGGCGTTAGTGGCATTGCCACTCCGTTTAGAATCATATTCTAGGCTCTACTCGATTGTCAACCTCTGCGCCGTAACAGGTAGTCAAAGGCTGCGGCCAGTAGGATAGCGGCTACCCATGCTGCAAGTAATCCAGTCACCCGGTACCGCCCTCTGCCTGTTTGCAGAGAATACCGTACAGGGTCTCGGATAGCTCGTAAGCGTAGTTAATAGCATCCTCGCTAGTTATGCCGGTGTAGCTCGTTATCTCGCCATCTTCCGCTAGCTCCGCTGCCGCGTCTATCCGGGTAGCGTCGCTGCTTAATAGCTCGGTACCATCGTACTTTGCTGCTAGCTGGCGGGCATCGTCCGGGCTGAGTAGGTCTAAGGCATCGTATAGGTTAAGTAGTATCTTTGCTTCTTTGTCTACCATCTACACTATCCTTTCCTGTTCTACCCTAAAGGATAGTGCCGGGTGATTCTCGGCCCATCGTTCTAGCTCGCGGTCTATCGAATCCCTGTTACCGATAAATACCGCTGCTAGGCTCTCTGAGCCTGCTACGTCGCGACTATAGGCCGTGTAGCCCCATACCTCCCCGAACGCCTTTAGTAACGCCTCTTGCGTCTCCTGTGCGGTCTCCGGGGTATCTTCGGTAGCGGTCTCCGCTAGCACGGTCTCTAACATGGTTATCCAGCGCGACGTATCGCGGATTTCCTTAGCCGTAGGTAGGTAGGTAGTGCCCTCGTCTAAGTGCATAAAATGGCCGCTCTTAAACTCTCGTACTACCGCTTCTAACATTAGTGTTAGAACCTCTACCTTGTCTTTGTCGGTATCCTCGGCCACTGGCCGTACCTCCTTTCTGTAGTTGGTGCCCCTAACTGGATTTGAACCAGTACCCTATTTCTAGGACGGCATCCTAAATGCCGCGTGTCTGCCATTTCACCATAGGGGCATAGGTCGTTAGTTTATATCGTACCCATTGTTCTTTCGCTACAGGTAGCACACTCGTAATACGCAATGTCCTGCCCTGAGCTACTAGACGCCTTAATGCGGTACGTCTCTTTCCACTGGTGCGAGTGAGGCGGGTTAGCTCTGCGCTGTTCACACTCGCTACAGAGTAACTCGCCTTCTACCGCCTTTTGCTTTTGGCATATGTAGCATTTAGCCACTGTGCTTATCCTTTTCATGGATACCGAGTGCGTAGGCTATGGCCGCTTGTGGCACGGAGTAGTCATTAGCTGCTACCCCATATCCGCAAGTAGGACATTCCCCGGCCCAATAGCCCCACGGGTTCGGCCCGATAAGGTATCGTGCCTTGTCTGCCTTGCTAATCCGGTTCCTACTATGACTTCCGGTAGCTGGCCTCGCATCATTGCTCATTAGTTCAGTACCTCTTTTTCTTCTGCACTAGTGCAGACGGTAGAGTCTGGCGCTACCGTCTGAAATGGTGCTAGGCCGCTAACCGGGGAGAGACCTTAGTTAGCGGCCTTGACGGATTTGGAATTGGTAACTTGTGTACCGCCCATTACTAGCGGGCAGACATTGTAACCCCCTCCTTTCTATTACCGGGTACCCTTTCCTACTGTCTCGGGTATGGGTTGTTCTCTACCTCGCAAGCCTCTACCGCTGCTACCTTGCTAGGGTAGTATTCCTGCTCACCTACGGGCTGTATTGGACTCGCGCCTAGTGACTGCTGGTAGGCAGTCCATCTAGCGCGGGTAGGTGGCCCATCCACGTAGACGGTATAAACGGCCTTGTTACCGTTTGCCCGCCATGCTTCCGGGTCGTTACTGAGCTTTAGCCATTTCATACGGTTGCCGCCTCTGGTACATGCCGCGTACCATCGTAGTTAAACCCTCTCGGGCTACGGGTTAGCGTTGCCTCTTGGTCTATCAGTAACGTGTAGGTAGCATGTGCTAGGTGATACTCGCAAGCATAGGTAGGCAAAACTGCCGCGCCCGGTCGTACCAGCTTGTAGGTAGCTATGGCGTACTTCTTGTGCTGCCATAAGCACTCCCTAGGGTAGCTCATATCTTAACTCCCTTGCTCTCGTTGTAGCGTCGCTGGTAGTCCGCTTCGTACCAGCTAGTAGACGCTCTGCATTGCTTACAGGTTGTGCGGGTAGTGTCGTCATTGCCAGCAAGGTTAGACGGTCTACCGCACGCCATTAGTAACAGGTAGGTGCCATACCCTTTCGGTAGGTAGTGAAACTTCATACCGGCATCGCTACCGGGCATGGGCCGCAATTCTCGTTTCCGTAATCTCGGCAGTAGCACGTATACTGCCCGTCTCGCTCGTAACAGTAAAACTTAGTACCGGCTACGTTATGAATGTTGGCGCATGGCCCATGCTTGACCCGCTCTACAAAGGCTATTTGAGCTTCTGTAGTGGCAAGGAACATAGCGGACGGCAGACAATCGAGACAAGCTGTATAGCTCGCTCGCTTGTATTCATCGTTGCTATCGCTCTCGCCCTCTGCGGCCTTCGGGTACCAGACTACTTTATAGCTGGCCCGTACATTCTTGTGTAGCTCGCAATTGTTAAACATTGTTCAGTACCTCTTTCTCTGCTATCGCAGACGGTAGGGCTACTGGCGGTCTGGCCCCCTATGGCGCTCCTATAGGGCATATTCCAGACGTTGTACGTATGGCGGCTGTTTCGCTAGGAGAGCTACCCCTAATAGCCATACTGCTTGCCAGTAGTCCTACCGTCTGCGCCAGTACCTAAGCACTGGACAGACTAGAGCTAATGCGTAGCTCTGTCGCTAAAGGCGATTCGGTTGCAAAAGGGGTCTCGCCTTTCGGCTTCTGGCATTATGCCGGGTGCCCCGTACCGTTTCGTTCCATGCCGGTACTACTCGTTCCCTGTAATAGCGGGTTCAGTACCAGCGGCTGTTAGTCGCCTGTCGTCTACCTGTACTACTCTACGCCTGTTTCCCTAGTATGCAAGCGTATCAAGTGTGAAGATTTGGGGCCGAAATTATGTCAAGTCCGGCCCCGGCCCCGGTAGGATTCAGGAAGGAAGCTGTAACCCCCATGCCTCTACTACGTTAAGTACATAGGTGCGCTCGCGCTGGCTTAGGTTGAGTGTATTACCGTGCCTATCGGTACCGCCTAGTATGACGGCATTACCGGCTATGTAGTCTTGCTCTAATACCCGGTACTCATCCCATGTACTAACAATGTCCATAGCGAGCCTGTTAACAGGTAGTTCTTGTAGCTTCCCTTCCTCGTTGATAAAGACTGTTACGCCTTGCCGGGTAGGGAACGCCTCGATATAGCCCCCTACTGCCGCCTGTAGCGCGTCTAGTGCGCCGTCAAACTCGCTAACGGTGTAGGTATCGCCTACTACGCTGATTTGGAGACCCTTCATTTTACCAGTACCTCGTATCTTTGCTAGGCTCTCACCTGCCTTCTGCCGGTAGGTTAGTACCGGCAGTAGGTAGGGTGCGAATCTACTTAATGCTTACTAACCTCCCTCCGTAGACGATACCGCTAGCGTACCAGCTATGCGGCTTGGGGTAGTGCGGCCCCTCTAGAGCTACGCTACCGTCCTTAACGTCTGGCCCGAATGGGCCGGGTTGATATACGTATACCTCCCGCCCCTCTGCAAGCCACTGCTTAAGCTCCTTTTTCGTCTTTGGATTTCCTTCTACGTATGCCATCTAACTAGCCTCTTTTCTTTGCATGGCTACCCACATACCCCGTACTAGCGGCTCTAGCTCGGCTGTGAATGCCTTGTGCCTCTTACTATGGTCAAAGTACCGGGCATGTGCAAGTTCGTGCGCTAGCGTGTCCAGTACCTGAAACTCGTCTAGCGGTTCCGGGTACCATTTGATACCCGATATCCGCGCCTGATATGCTCGCACTTTGTACCGTAGCGTAATGCTGATTCGCCTATCGCTTAGATAGAAATGCCCATAGGCCGAATACTGATACGGCCTACGCTTGTGCTCTAGAATACGTAGGTCTAGCCCGTATTCCTCGGATAGCGTAAACGCTATAGCGTCTAGCTCTAGGCTAAACGCTACATCGTCCGGGTGTATGTCGCCATTCATGCGAACAAGCTCGCTTTTCCCTTGCGCCCGTACATAGACATGTGAGTGCCGCATTCGTCGCATACCATCCGGGTAGTATCGCTCGTAATGTCGTAGGAGTAAGTAGAATCGTCTTTGTACTGCCCGCCGCAAGAGCAATAAGCCGTACATATCTGCGCCACGAATCGAATAGCCATTTTCAGTACCTCGTATCTTTGCTAGGCTCTCGCCTGCCTTCTGCCGGTAGGTTAGTACCGGCAGTAGGTAGGGTGCGAATCTACTTTAGTTGACTAGTGAAATGGTTTACCGCTTCCTGCCGCTGCTCGTCTGTGGCTTTGGTGTACTCAACATGGGTAACCTTGTAATACTGGCTCCCTTTGGCACTGGTAACCAGCTTAAAGCGGCCCGTTAGGTCTATCTCCTTTCCTACTTCGTAGCCTAGCGCGCTGTACTTAGCCCCCTCTAGGAATTGGCTAAGCATACCCGCCATACTGCTACCGCCGTAGTTAATGGAGTCGTACTGCACAGAGAAGTAATGCCGATTCTCTAGAGCGTCCATAGCCACTACGTAGGCTCGGTAGTTGTAGCGGGTAGGCTTCCGAAAGCCTGCCTGCTCATAGGCTACCTCTGCCTTGCTCTCCACTGATTCAATCCAAACCCTGCACGTCTCTTTAGCCACTGTGCTAACCCCTCTCCTTGCGCTGCATGTACTCGATATGCTTTCGCATATCTTCTTTCAGGTTAAAGGCTACCGTACTGCCCATTGCGTACCCGCAAGCATGGCAGACGGCCTTAAATCCTGCCAGACGCCTACCCGCCTCTGCTGGCGTCTCTACAAAGTCGTAACCGTTCGTTACTGTGTGATTCATTTTTCAGTACCTCTTTCTCTACTAGGCTCTCGCCTGCCCTCTGCCAGCTATCACTAGCTGGCAGTAGGTAGGGTGCGAATCTACTTTGAAAACTCCATTTTGTTAGCAAGGTTCCAAACCTTAGTAGCCATCGCGGTAGCTGCCGCGCCAGTACGAGCAAAGGCGATACGGTGCGTACCGTGTCCCTTTGCTTCGTCTCTAATCAGTTCCCATGCCCCACGCTCTTTCGTCTCGAATAGGAATACCAGTGTTTCAATACCGGCGCTACTGATTCGGTAGAGTGCGTAAGTCTTGGTAGGGGCCGTCTCTATAAGTTCGTATGCCATTTCAGTACCTCTTTCTCTGCGTTATTCGCAGAGAGTAGGGACGGATTAGGGCGGGTGACTATCAGTATGCTCTAGCCGTAGCTAGTACCGTAGTTCCACTGGTACCCTATCCGTCCCTACTCTCTGCGCCAGTGCCGTAGCACTAGCACAGATTTTCCGCGTTCCGCTTTATAGCGGTGCCCGCTAGCGTTTCTTCTAGCGGCCCTCCTTTCGGAAGGGTAGCAGACCTTTGCATCTGCCTATCGGGTGATTATCACTTGTGTTTGCCGTAGCCCGGTCGGGTCGGTCGTCTCGGGTGATTTTCCCCCCGCGTCCACTGTGCGGGTTGTTCTCTGTGGGTCTCGACTTATTAAGAATAGCAGTACCGCTAGTAAGTGCAAGCGGCAATAGTGCCTTTTCTACCTCTTTTTACTAGTTTTATACCTCTATTTGCTGCGTCTATAGTTAGACCTACTGCGGCTCGGGCAATACTGCCCCGGCCTACGTTATGTAGTGGATGGCCTAGCACCTTTTTTCGGTACTGTCTAGTTGACCGATTATTTGCCAAATAATGCGTCAAGTAGCGTATCTGAAATCGCGCTGTGCGCCCGGTAGCAATCAAAGTAGTGCTACGCTATGGTTGAACCTATAAAACGCTCTGAGCGGCCTTACACGGCCTTACAGAGGCATTGGCGTTTTACTGGCCCCGCCTAGCGTACTCCTCTAGCGGTATGACAATTTGAATACCTATATTCTCTACCGTGTCATTATCACTAGCGGCTATGTGTACTACCCTCTCCTCTGCCCGTAGCGGTCTGCCTAGTACCTCCTCTGCTACTAGTGTATGTTTCCAGTGCCAGTAACCATTTTTCATTACCTGAGTGTATCCGTTACTAGCCTGCTTTTCATAGCCTTCTGGTATATCTGCTTTCCGCCTCTGCCATATGACACTAGCGGCCGCACTGTTATGAGTAGTGCAGTATTTTAACTTTAGTCCGTTACTGCGTACCGCCTGTAGCTCGGTACAGTCCGGCCACTGGCACGTACCCGGCGCTGTAGGTGGCTTTGCTCGGCTCTTTCGTTTTCTCGCCATGCCTTGAACCCTCGATTTTGATTAGGTTGGGTTAACCATATCTGGCCGCGACTCACCCGGCAAGCCGCGCAAAAAGATACCGGGCATGGTGCCCGGTACCCATTCTGCCCCATTAAGGAGCGCGAGAAATGCCGCCTGCCGGGGTCTACCCGGCTAACCGGGCTATCCTGCTAGCTGCGACCGATAATAGGCTAGTCCGGCCATCAGGCTTGTACTAGCGATACCGCATCCAAATGCCGCCCATTGTAGTACCTCTACACTAGCTGCAATGTTGACGCCTACAATACTCGTTTGGATAGCTCCTAACCCGGTGGCTATCGCGCCTACTAGGATAACTGCCCGGTCTGTCTTAGCCATCGTCTGATACTTCCTCTAGCTTTCCTGTAAACCTATACACTCCCTCTAGTGAGCCATTAGTAGGAAACCCCTCCTCTACCCATTCCCAGCTACGTACCTGTTCATTGCGTAGCCCTACCGCAAAGCTGTACCCGCGCTCTGCCGCCGCGAATAGTGCAGAGTCGCCAGTAAGCCTAACCGTAGGAGTGTCGTAGCTGATTGGCCCGGTATGGACTACCGTACCCGGTGGACACCATTCGATAATGTCCGCTGTAGGCACAATATCTAGCCCATTGCGGATTACAATATTAGCGAGTGCTCCGAATAGTAGTTTTTCCTCTGGGGTCATAGCGTCATCTCCTCCGGTGTCTCCGGCCATTAGCCGTAGCCATGCATTGTGATACCTATCACTAGCGCAAGCTGTAGGGCTACTGCCATACATTACCGCTAGTTGCTTATGTTGAAGGATATTAGAATTAGGTACGTATACCTTACCGTTCCATTCGCTAATATCCCTTATTAGGTGAATGAAATTATCCTCTTGCGCCTCGTCTAGCGGCTCTGTAGTCCATGCTGGCCCGCCCCCCTCGGATTCCATACTAGCTGTACTACAGTTAGCCCCTCTGCTACCGCTAGTCCATGTACTAGCTGGCAAAGGGTACATCTGGATTAGGTAGCCACCGTACTTAGCCTTTCGATTGATAAACTGGCACGATGCCGCCGCGTAGGGAGTGTAGGTATTACTACCGGGTATCTTTTGCTCGCTTAAAAATCGGTCTGGTATGCCGTCTTGTGTTGCTGATTCTTCTCCTACTATCGAGTGACACGCGAACCCGTCTACGGTGTTAGGTTGTGTGTATACCTTGTCTGGTACTCCGTCTATTCGTTTGGCCCATTTAACCCAACCATCAGGTGTTATATCTACCATATTAAAACGCTGCCTCTAGTGCGAACCATAGCGGCACTAGTACCCATGCTGCTAGCCCAACACATACCCAATTTATGCTCCCTACTCCGGCTGTATGTACTGCTCCTACTGCAAAGAATACAAACGCTATTAAGTAACATATTACCTGTCCTTCTGCGCTCATCTTATACTTCTACGCCTACCATTATTACCCGCTCGTACCGGGGTAGGCCGTGGTACTGGCGCTGGCCCGTGTTCGTGCGGTGGCTCTGCCGGTGCTGCCACCATTGGCCCCGGTGCAAAGATACCTCGTACCCGCGTATACTCTATGCCTATCCAGTAGAACGCCTTAGTATTATCTGCTAGTAGTAGGTCTGTTGCTTCCCCCTTACTACGCATCTTCCAGACTATATGCGCTTGGTCGTCGTCTGCGCCTAGCCACTTGCCATCCTCTGTGTCTACTAGATATACGCTAAAGAGCGGGTTACTATCGTAGTAAATCCATTCCGTCTGTACTGCCATGTGTTACCCCTTTAGTCCTTCTAGAGCCTCGTTAGCTTCTTTTGCTGCGTTCTTTTCTTCTGTGTAACTAGCTACCTTTTCGCTAATAGCTTTCCGTACCTCCTCTGGTGTAGGCGGGGTAGTACCGGGCATATCTACATGGTCTGCCCGTACTATCTGCTTATCGTCTCTCTCGTCTAGGTAGTAAACATCATACGAAACTACGTATGCGCCATCCTGCCGTATGCTTGTGTTCGTTACTAGCCATTTGTAATCCATTAGATAGGTACCACACTTGTAGCGGTTTGTAGCGTCTTTACGATTGCCTCTAGGTCTAGTAGCTCGCTACTGGTAAAGGTTATCGTATTGCGCCCGGTCAACGGTTGCCCCTGAGAGTCTATCAGATATGCGGTTATGTCTTTTTCTAGGAAGTCCGAATTAAACGGCCCGCCGAGTGCGACTGTTCTACTAACGCCATTTATAGTAACTGTGATACCGGGTGAGCTAGGGCCGCTACCCTCGAATATCCCAAACTCTAGCGCGTGTGTGTGCGCTGGCGTAGTGTGTGTATGGCTCGATACTGTATGGGTATGTGCCGATTCGCTATCGTTAGTACCGCCGCTAAAGCTGTGCGTATGATTCGGGGTAGTGTGAGTATGTGTAGACGCTGCCCCATACGTCCACGTCTGAGTATCTTCTAGTGGCGCATACGGTACAAGAAATAGTAGATTTTGTGTAAAGCTACCTGCTTCATCTAGTTTAGTCTCTACCGACCATGATTGACCACCTCCACCCGGCCCTAGTGGATGCGTATGCGGTACGCTATTGGATGCAGTAACGGCATTCTGTACGTATGTTGCATTTGTGTTTTCTGTATGCCCGTGGCTAGTAGATTCAAGGGTACCGCCTGTCCACCATTCATCCCCGGATAGTATCACTGTCCACATTAGGTGTCGGTGGCTACCCTCTGCGCCAGACGTACTACCGCCCCCGCTCGCTACTGTACCGCCGCTAAAGCCGTGCGAGTGGCTAGACCCGCCTGAGCTAGTAACCCCGCCGCCGCTGCCAGACGTAGAGCCACCGCCGCTAGCTACCCCGCTAGCGTTAGTGCGTACTGCTTTTAGCGATACTGATAGTTCCGCCTTGTGTAGATACTGTACGTTATTCCATAGGTCTACAATTAGTGTAACATCGTGTGTAGCGTCAATGCTGCGCCGCTCGCTAAAGGAATCTACGAACGTATACGCCTTTTGTGCGGTCTTAACTGCGTAGCTACTGGCATACTCGTCTACCTGTTGCCTAGACTCCGCATCCGGGTCTCGGTCTACCGTGCTTACTATAATGTCCCATGCGTCCGCGCCCGATGCCTCAAATGAGCGTGTGAAACTCATTACATACATTAGCTCGTCTACTGTCTTACCGTCTCCGTGATAGACTACTCGTACTCTATCTCCTACCTCTAGTAGCGCGACTCCTGCCGCGTAATGCTCTAATCCTACGGGCAGTACCCGGTACGTCTTAGCCGTCTGTTTCCCTCTTTGCAGTGCGGTAAGAGTGTAGTCATATAGTGTATTAGCTGCGCGGGTTACCTCTAGGCTAACGGGTGACAGTGGCACTACCTCTTTAATGCTTAGCACTCGCTCGCGTTGTCCATGCGCTGCTATGCTATTCTCATCGGCTAGGTAGTAGTAAATCTGGTTATCCGGCCCTATGCTCGTTAGTATATGGTAGGGTGCCTGCTCTAGTGTTTTCTCTGCTAATACAATAGCGTCTAAATCGAACGTCTCCGATGCTACCGCCGTCTGTTGCTCCACTACCAGTAGTACCGCTGTTCTGTCATTGGCTACTAGTGTATATTCTAGCTCTAGGTAGTTCCACCCGCTAACAAGCGTCTGCGTAATCTCGGTTTGCTCGGCCCCGGACGCGCCCCCGGTGCCGCGCAGACGCATTTTAACGGCTTTCCCTACCTCTGTGCCCGCTACGGATAGGTAGACCCTTGCCGCGAATGTCCGGCCAGCGGTGGCCCCGGTAAGTGCTGCCGTGTAGGTTGCGCTATACTCGGTACCGGCAGTTCTAGAGACCCTACCTACTGACTGCGCGTGTTTGCTAGCGGCCACCCCTCCTTGCACTCTGGCAATAGTAGCATTAGTTACAGACCAACCAGTAGTGTTAGTCTCAAAGGAAGGATTAGCACATAACTGTATTGGCCTAGTTGCCATCCTTAAATCTAGTGCGTTGATTCCTTCCCCTTGCCCTAGCGGTATAAGGTAGTTCCATAAGTCCGCCGATTCCTCGAATAGTGCCGCCTCTGATATTGGATATACGGCCATGTTAGGGTACGCCTGCCGTACATTCTGCAACACTATAGACCGCTGTACGCCTGCGGCAGTAACGTCTATCTCTTTAGTTACGTTGTTTTCTCGTACATGGATACCGGCAGTTCGCGCTAGCTCTGCTAGTCCCTCGAACCTCGATAGGCCGTCCATCCGGGCTGTAAATCCGTAGTTCGTGATTGTATCTACTGTACCTACTGCCCATCCGGTAGTAGCCAACAGGGTAGCCGCTGCCGATGCTACGCTAACATTCGCAAACTGCATACCGAGTAATGTATTCTTCCAAACTAGTTGACGGGCTATGCTCTGTCCTGTTACCTCTAGTATGTACTCTTGATTCTTAGTATTCCGCCACTCTAGACCGTCTATGATGCCCCGGAAGATTAGCCCCTCCCCCTCCCTGTAAAACCGTAGCTCGTACCCTTGCTCTAGGTACTGCGCTTTCTCATTGTTCGCGGCTAGCTCTCCCCTAAAGTCTCCTATTTTATCTAGTGCTAGCGTGTAATCGAGTGCCAGAATTGGCATAGGGCCGAATGGTAGTTTTTCTCCTGCCGCCGTGTACGCCTCTGCCATAACTCTACGTAGCTGCGGTGCCGCCGTAAACTCTAGCGCCTCTGCCTCTGTAACGTTTACTCGTAGGTTGTCTGTATCTGTCTTGTCGTCAAATGTAGCTAGTGCGTCTGCCTCGGTAATGTTTACCGCTAGGTTCTCCGCCTCTCCTTGTGCGGTTGCTAGCTCCTCTACCTCTGTAATGTTCACTGCCGCGCTATCTGTATCGTCTCCGCTAGCGGTATAATCCTCTACCTCTGTTACCTTGACGCCCGCGCTATCTGCGTCTGCCTTATCATCTATTGTAACAAGTGCTTCCACCTCGGTTATCTTAACGCCTGCGTTCTCCGCATCCGCCTTATCGTCTTGGGTAACGATAGATTCCGCTTCGGTTACCTTGACGCCCGCGCTATCTGCGTCTGCTTGGGGTATCTCTAATACTTCTACTACTTCATCTTCTGTTACATTAACTGCTAGGTCTTCCGCATCCTCTACTACCGCGCTTGTTATATCTTCTAGCTCTGTTACATTAACTGCTAGGTTTTCTGTATCGATTACTCCTACCGTGTCTACTACTTCGGCCTCGGTAACGTTTACCGCTAGGTTCTCGGAGTCTGCTTTTTGAGCTATGTTTAATTGTATGAAAGCTACTGTATAATATGCTGGTATGCTGCTATCCGATGTAACAGTAGCGCCAGTATCATTAGCGAACGCAGTAGTAGACGCAGTTAGAGTAGGGATAGTATGAGTATGGCTGCTTGTACTCATAGCCGTAGTAGAACCAGTGCTACTTACAGTGTTTGATACATCTACCGATGTAGTAGCGGAGTGAGAATGGCTACCACCATGCCCCGCTAAGTGAGTATGGGTAAATGTACCATGCCCATGTGTACTAGCTCCGCCAGTGCTACCCCTCTCTCCGTCATTTAGGGCACCTTTAACAAACTTATCGCGCAAGTCTGGCGTACCGCTAGAGCCATCGCATAAAATCCAACCTGCCGGTATACTCGCTATAGTACCAATCCACAAACAGATAATACCCGCTGGCTCTCCTGCGCTAGCGGAAGCTAATATGTAATGTAGTTTATGGTATGGCGGGTCTCCTGCGTCCGCTGTACTCGTACCTGTAGCTGCGTCTGTATCCGATGTAGATAGCGAATAGTTTACCATTCCGCCGTGTATATGGCCGGACGTCGCTACGTTATCCACTGCCCCGGACGTAGCCGAACCGCCACTACCATCATTTGTAGGCGGCCCGTGTATGTGCGAACCTGATTGTAAATGCGCTTGGGACGCTGCTACATTGTGTGTATGTGTAGCAGTCCCGCCCGCACTACCTCCCCCGGCCCCGCCCGCTGCGCCTCTGGCGTATCTGTTTTGAAAGTTAGTATCAATTGACCAGTTAGTTGGCGCAGTAGCTGTATTCCATATGGCGTTACATCCACTAGGAAACTCGGTAGGGCTACCGTTAGACTGAATCCATATTACTGTTCTGTGTAGCTGCTCGGCAGAGTTAGCGCCGAAACTGTGTTGCCCCGCTGTGATACTCATCGTAGCCGCTGGCGGGGTAATTGTGTGTGAGTGCGGGTGGCCTACAAACGTCTTACCCGTACTTGTAGCAGTGTTGGTAATACTGCCTACACTGTTGCCGCTATTCTGGTTCGGGTGAGTATGGCTAACGCTACCGCCGTGGTTATGGCTCGGTATTTGGTGGCTGCTATGGCTATTGCTACCACCAGTGCTACCGGGGTTAGTGGCGGAAGTTGGTACCCCTCTAGGGTACTTATCGTCTAGCGCAGTTACGCGAGTCCAGTTAGCAGGAATGCTCCCTGCCGTACTAGGCCACCCGACAATAACGCCAGACGCTATCGCCACTAGACTAGGACTACCGTATCAGTGCAAGTAAGTACCCACGATGCCGCGCTAGTCTTAGTACCCAATGCTATTACTTTCCTACTTAGCATCTGTGCGGTAGATACTGCGTTAAAGATACCTCGCTCTAACCAGTTCCAGTTAGCATCGCCAGTAGCAAAGGTAGATTTCCACACTATGACATTAGCAGTACGTTGCGGGTACGTACTATCCATAGGCTTTCGCACCTTGTTAGACGCTGCCTGTAGGTCTGTATGTGTCGCGTTAAATGCAGTAGAGCTATCGCCTACTCCGATATGCGCCGCCGCGTTAGTAAACTTCGTGTACGTGCTACCGCCTGTTATGGCGTCTGCTATTAGGTCTCGTGCTAGGTTTACTAGTGCCATGATTACTGTCTCCTCGTAAATTGCTTTACTACGCATCCATCTTCCGTGTCTGCGTGTACTTCGTAAACTACATGGGCAGTTCGAGTAGTCCAGTTCTCGGTATCGGCCAGAGCCGTACCTAGTAGGACTTCCGCGCTAGCTTCCCCGTCTACCGATTCTTCTAGCTCTATCTCAGTAACTGCAATCTGAGTTCTAACAATCTTAGCCATTCCTAATACCTCTTTCTATTCGCTCGATAGTTGGTTTGTGTACTATCTTTTGTCCGGTATCCAGTGTTACGTAATCCTCCTGTATCCATGTAGCATCCGGCTTACAGTGATACTTAGCCCGGTGTTCTTCGTCGCACTCATGTAGGTAGCTCTCTACCTTTTCTTGCTGCTTCATTACTAGCCCGTGGTACTCGTAATCTATTGGCCCTAGTGTATTAGGCATATGCCGCGTAAAACTCCCATTCTAGAGTAGCGTTAGGGGTGCCGCCGTCCGTATAAATGATGCTATTTACTCCGGGTTCTAAATCGAGTAGCCCTACTTGTGTAACTGGTACTGTTACCTTGTCGTAATCATCCGTATACGTGCTACCATTATCATTAGACCACTCTACCCGCATTTCTCCTGCATCTATGCGTAGCTCGCTATCTGCGCTTACTGCATCTCGGGTACTCGCAATCTGCATACCTACTCCTTGACTGACAAACTGCGGATTGGTAAATCCTGTAGCACTGTTGCTGCGTAACCTAAATATAGCGTCTCGTACTCGCATATTACCGGGGTTAGTAATGTTAAAAGGCTCTGGCGTACTGTCTAGTAGTTGACTACCTGTTTGTAGCGTCTCTCCGTACCAGTCGCTACTACGCTTAAACTCGCACTCTACCGGCATATGATTAACTATCTCTGCACCAATAACGGGTACTGGCCGTTTCGTAGCTCGCGCTCGGCACCAACGTCTAGTGCTCTGGCTATCGATAGTCCATAGCTTACCTCTGCCTATGCGGTCTATCTTGCTAACTAGGTCGTCAAAAGTATCTTCCGTTAGTGCATCATCATTAACGCCTAGTATCATCCATCGTACAATCTCTAGCCCGTCTGCCTTTGGTGACTGGTAGCGGCCTAGAAAATCGTGCTCATAGTCCGCGCCTACCAGCGGTACACTAGCTATCCTGTACTCTTGCGATTGGTCGTACTCTAGTTGGGCAGTACCAAACGTTACGCTAATACTACCATCTTCTGATTCGTACATATATGGATAACGTATCGTCAAGCTGTACCGCTCTTTCGCATCTTAGCCCGTAAGCCGTATGCCACCCGGTTAACGCTTAGCCGCGCTTCCTCTGCGCTCGTAGCGTAAACAGTATCGATATTTACTACTATGCCCCGGTCGCTCCCCGGTGCCTGCCTCGCTCCACCTAAGCCGCCTGTAGCACGTTTGCGCCAGTCCGCAAGGGGTATTACCGCCTCTGGCCCCGCCTCGCCTACTAGAGCTAGTGTAGGCCGTGTAACAATACCGCCCTCGGCCATTGGTATATATAACTGTGGAAACGACCAATTCCACCCCGGTATACTCCCCGGCCCCGGCGGGTCAAATCCGGGTACTGAGATTCGTACATTATTGTGCAACCAGTTTAGCGCGGATTGAAGCGCACTCCTAAGCGCACTCTTTAGCGCGTCGCCTATCTCGCCTACATTCCCTAGGATACCTTTAATGCCTGCTACTATACCATCTTTAAGTGCAGTACCTAGAGCTTTGGCGGCAGTAAGCATACGGGGTACCATCTGCGTTAGTAGGAAGTCAATAGCTAGCCCAACGATAGCCTTAATACCATCCCATACCGAGCTAAATATCTGCTTAACGCCACTCCATGCCCTATCCCAATCGCCAGTAAAGACGCCCATGAATACATCTACTAAGCCTTTGATTACGCCTAGTACCGTCTCTATGTATATCTTCATAGCGTTCCATCCTAGCTCGATAACGGCTAGCCACGCCCCAACATAGAACATTACCAGCGGCTCTATCTTATCCCACACTACCTTAATAATGTCGTATACATCTTGCGCTACCTTAGCTACTGTCTCGTATACGGATATTAGCGCGGGAATTAGCGGGTCTTTAATCCATGCTACAAAGTCTATCCATACTTGCTTAACTGCGTCTACTGCTATTCCTAGCGCGGGTATCACTTCTACTATATCATCCCAATACTTGATAAGTAGACCAATACCTATACCTACTGCTACAAATGCGGCAATGAGTAGGATTATCGGTAGGTTGGCCGCAATCATCGCAGTAGCGACTAGCCACCATGCCGCCGCTTTAGCGTACAGTAGTGGAATAACCATAATAATAACTGGCACTAGCCCCATTGCTAGCGCGGGTATCACTATCTCTAGGTGGCCCGCAAGGAATCCTAGCCCCTCTCCAATTAGCGTCATAACAGGCGTTAACAGACCGAATGCCGGTATAACTACATCTACTAATATTCCGCCTAGTGCTGCCATAACGGGCAGTAGCGCGGTACCTATCGTCTCTTGTAGCTCGGCCATAGCTAACTCACTTTGGGCAAACTGGCCCGCTGTAGAGTTCGCGTAGGCTTCCGCCTGTCCACCAAACTTAGCTTGTACCGCCGCTAGTGCCTCGGCTTCTGTGGCATTATCTCCCATAGTGATACCCAATTTCTTGAATACCTCTACGTTCTCCTCGTTCATCTTGCCTAGCATCTTAGTAGCTTGAGCTAGCGGTATATTAGCTCCTCTTGCAAGGTCTTGCGCTGCCGCCATGCGTCGCGCTGATTCGTCATAGTCGCCAGTAGCGGCTATGAGAAATTGCATACCGTCCCTTACTTCATCGTCGCTAAATGCTAGCTTCTGCCCCGCGTCTATTAGCCCGCCCATGCTATCTTGCATCTCGGCTAACCCGGCTGCGCCAGTACCGCTAGCTTCTGCTAAGTTACTGAGTGATAAATCTAGGCGTATTGTCGCTGCTTCATCCTCTGCCGCCGCTCGCGCTGCATCCATTAAGTAGCCCGGTGCCGCTGTTATGCCTGCGCCTAAAGCTACCCCGCCTGCTATCTTCCCAATACTACCGAGCGTCTTACCTAGACTACTCCCCTTTTTCTCGCTATCGTCTATCGACTTGTTAAGGTCTTTATTATCTCCCTCAAACTTAAACTTAAAAACGCCTAGTATCGTACTCATATTGTTCTAGTATCTCTGGCGCTACCGTGCCGTTCATGGCTAGCGTTGCGTCTATTAGCTCCTCTACTAACTCCTCTGGCGTCTTTTGTTTACTAGGCCACCATTTGATTAGAAAGTCTGTCCATTTCCTCCGCTTAGATTTCTTATCGCTGTTAATCGCTATCAGTACGTGTATTAACCGAGCTATACCTATATCTATTCGCTCCGCTAGTAGTGGCTCTCTCGTTGCGAATATCTGCCACTGTATAAGCTCCTCCGCTGATAGTCGATTCATTAGCTCGTTTCTTGTTATTCCTAAGTGCGCGGCTAGACGGAATTGAAATTGTAAGTCTGGCCGCTCCGTTAGTTTTTTTCTAGCTCCTCTATATCCTCGTCGCGCATACCGGCTAGCCGCTGCGCTACCTCAAATATTCGGTCTAGGACTACTGCGGATTTGTCGCCTAGTGTCTCAATATCTGCATCGGTAAATACTCGCTCTTTAGTAACAGGGTCTACGATTGATAGGCTTACCAGTCTAGCGCGAATATTTATCCTATGATACTCGCTCTTAACTTGCTTACCTGAACCTCTGATAACAAAGACTTCCGCCTCGAATGCGTCGCGCTGTTTTCCTGTTAGACCGCGTACAGTAATGCTAGTACCCCATTCGGGTACGTCTAGCACTTCCTCCGGTACGTCTACTGCGGCTAGGATAAGGGAACGCAGATTACCCGTTTGTATAACTCTCTGCGCTTCCTCTACCTCTGGTACGTCTCCGCTTGTTTCCTCTGTCATTGTTTACCCCTTGTGTTAGTAGTGTGTTAGCTTTCTAGTGCTGGCTCGCCAGTAGTCTTAATAATAAAGTCTGCCGTTAGCTTGCCATCTATCGGCCCCGCGCCCGGTGCCCATTGCGTAACGATGCCCCTAAATGCCCATGTAACAGGCACTAGCGCGGGTATGTCTATCTCAAAGTTGTGCGCGTTACCATCTAGTAGGAGACTTAATAGCCCGGTAGCGGGGTCATGGGTAGCGTCCCCCGGTATCCAGTTAACAGTACCCGTTACCTCTCCACCGTCTTTCAGTGTAGGGATAAACTCACGGAACGCATTAGGGCTAGCATGATGCGTAGCGTCTACTGTCTCCTGATTGATAGGGAATACTTGTAGGTCTGTAAGTTCTGCAATAGCTGTAAACGCCTCTACTGCTTCTCCGTCTCCCATCTTGAAAACTAGTCCAAAGGAACGTACTGCTTCTGTCATTGTAGTTTAGCCTTTCCTGTATTTGTGACTAACTGGTTACTGCGTATAGTAGTAGCTCGAATCTAGTTACCCCTCGTTAGTGCTTCGATATTAAAGGCGTATACTACTCGTTCTTTTTCGTCTCTAGTGAGTAGAAATGGTGCGGACAGTGGCGTAATAATAATCCAGTCGCTAGGGTATCCGTCCTTATTCCCTAGTGCGCGGTAGGCTGCGTCTGCGAGCGTGTAGGCGCTATCTGCCCCTATTCCTCTTACCATTACCTGTAGTCTAGGAGTGTTATACGCTACATATGGGCTATTGTGAATGTACTCCGGGGTGCCACCCGCATACAGTGTTACACTAACTGCATGGTCTGGCGCATCCGGCATCCGCTCTGCGAATAGGTTAGTACCTACGACACCTACCCCGGCAGTAGCTAGCACGTCTAGGAGCGTCCTACTAGGGGGAGTAGTCATACGCCATACGCCTTACTGATAGCATTACCCATCCTGTTAGCCATGCCGCCGTTGCGCTCGGTTAGTGGCTTCTCTAGGTACTTAGCGTTACCTACTGTGTGCCTAGCTGATAAGTTCTCATGTACGTATATGGCGTAAGCCGCCGAAGCTCCCCCGTACCCTATCTCTACGCTCCAATTATCGCCTTCCACTACTGGCCGGTCTACCGTACCACTAGCTCGCATAACGCCTGTATCTACGGGTGCCTGTTGCTTGCTAATAGTCATAGTATCCTCTAAGTCATTGTAGGCGGCTTGCGCCACAATCTTAGGCGCGTCCCTCCCTACTTTCTTTAGAGCCTCGTTTGACTTCTTAGCAGACGCTTCATCTAGCACTACCCTAAAACTAAATGTCATGTCATTATCGCTTGGTAGTAGATTTGTCCGTACTCGTCCGGCTGTTTGTCTACTGCAAGTATTACCGGGGTAGTACCGTCCGGCAGTGTTAGCCTATCATCCGCATTTACTACAGGCTCGCTAGGTACATAGATAGTAACTAGACTTATTAGCGTCTCGTTATCCTTCGTTAGTATGGCTCTGCGCTTGTGTTCGATACGGCCCATTACCATTACCTGTAAATCGTAGCTGTGCTCTCCATACTCGTTAACGCTTAAGCTATGTTCTAGCTTTACCTCTTGGTTCAACCAGTCCGCAAAGTCTGCTCGCATATCGGCCATGTTATATGCTACCATCCCTTGTAAAGAATGGTAGCACTCGGTCTGTATTCGCTTCCTGCGCTGCCTTAGCTCCTACACTGATACCGCCTGCTATTGGCGTTACTCGTAGCGTAGCTCTATCTACTAAGGTTTTACGTAGCTCCATAAAGTGTTTCATTCTATCGGATGCGTTAACACTTAGACTGCCGATAGTGCGCGATACCTCGTGTGCGTACCGGGCTATGAGCGAGTTACACGCCAGTATAGCCGCGTTAAGTGGACTACCACCTAGTTCTAGCAGGTAGTCAATTTCTGCATCTGAAAATAGCGGGTTAGCGGGGTCTGTATCCCCTATCCAGAATCGTACCGCATCTGCATCGCTGCCTGCCGGGTCTCCGCCATATGGCATAGCGTTAGCCCTCCCTCTGCATAGGAAGGACGGCAGTAGGGTTAGTCTTTGGGAGAAAGTCTACCACTCACTGCCGTCCTTTGTCCCTATACCGTAAGTAGGAAGGGGTACCACCTCTTACGCTGTATCTTCACTCTCTACAGTGCGATAGTCACTGGAAAGATAGCCCGTACTGACTAGCTCCTTAGTATTCGGCCAATCAGTACAGTCTACCTCTAGTCCTACCTCGTAACCGTCAAATCCTCTTGTTACCTTGCGGAACGTTCTAAGCGGCTCTGGCGGTTTCTTAGCGGCCATCCTACGTAATTACCGCGTTCCAGAAGTAGCCCAAATCAGACGCTACTACCTTGTTAACATACGCTATTTGGCCTTCTACTCGCTGAGTACCTAGCCCTAGCATATCCATAGGGATTTTGTAGATAGAAAGGTTAGCCCCGATACCGTGGCTAATACCCTTCCACATAAACGTATAACCCGCACTAGGCACTAGTAGTCCGGGGTCTGGCGCTGCGTGTACTAGTAGTGCGTGCTTACCAAAGAGTAGCGACATTGCATCTACCGCGCCTTCCTCGGCAGTATTGCGTACTGCTTTGGCGACTAGGTATTTACCTACTCCTAGATAGTTCGCTATCATATCTTCGGTAACGCTGGCACTACTGGTATACTTGAATTGGTCTTTAATGCCCGGATGCCCCTTAAGTGCGGCATCCACCTGCGCCCCTACTATTAGTGTATTACCCTCTAGCCCGGTGCTCTGCAACATTGCTAGTTGTGCAGTGCGAATGTCGCCAGCGGGGTTACTGGTTGCGTAAACATCCCACTTTAGACCCGCTGCTAGTGTAATATCAGTAGCCCAAACGCCAGACTTAAAGTAGTCGTTAACCCACTGGACTTCCTGCCTCAACATTAGACGATTCATTACGAACCGTGCCGCGTCTCGGTCTGCATCTAGTGGATTATCGTAGTTCTGGCGTACCTGCGGCCCTACGTCCTTATGGATGGCCCATACTCGCGCGGAGTACCCTTCACTAGCTAGGGTGTAGCCACTACCGGCAGACTCTACCCCGTCTGCCCGTAGCTGTGCCTCATCCCTAAACCAGTCCCCCTTACGATAGACAAAGTAAAGGTCTGATTGCTTGTCTACCGATACTACAGGGAATACCTTTTGGTTGATATACACGTCTTGCGACTGCATATAGGCAACGCTGATATTCGTTAGTATCGAGTCAACGTGTACTTGGTTCTGTGTTGGCTGTGGCATCTTTTGTAGCTACCTCTCCTTAGTTGGCCGTTAGTGCGGGCATAGGCACTACAAAGTTGAACCACCCGGTACCGAGTACCCCGGCTGCGCCCGGTGCAGTACGCGAACGGCCTACCCAATGCTGAGTAGGTGCCCCGGCTGCTACCGTAACAAACTGCCCGTCTGCCGATACGCCTAGCAAAGCTCCGATAGCGATAGCCGCATCCGCTTGATACTTGGATTCCCCGATAATCATTACTTCACCCGGTATTCCGAGTGCTGGCGTGTTCTGTAGAATACCGATTGCTCTATCGGTAATTGCACTACAGAGTACAATATCCCCATTAGCATCCTGCTTAACGGCCTTGTACTGGTTGGCTGCGGCTGACAAGTCCGCGCCTGCTGGAATACTGGCCTTAAGGGGTTGCATTCCCTCGGTTGTCATTAGTTGCCCCCCTCGTTATAGTGCCGCGCTACTAGCTCCGGCTCTCGCTCTGCTACCTCTGCAAATGCTTGCTCGATAGTAGGGGATTTGCCTTCTTCTACTAGCTTCTTAGCTTTGGCTTGGATTTCTGCGTAGGCAGTACCAATAGACCCGCCGCCTGCCTCGCTACCAGCTTCGGTAAACATACCACTAGATTGTACCTTAGTGGCATACTCGCGCTGCTGCGTAACGTAGTCCTTAAACTCCTCGGCATCCTCTCCGAATGCGGTAGCGAGTCCGGCTAGCGTCTTAACATGCTTCTCTACTTCACCATGCCAGCGAATATCAGACTCGCTAGAACGGCCCATTACCTCATCAGTAAAACGCTTCGTCCTAGCGTCTGTCTCTAGCTTACTAATCTTTTCAGACTGTTCAGTCTGAATCTTAGTAGCTTCTTCTCGGAACGCTTTTAGCTCTGCGTTCTCTGCCTGCATCTCTGCAAACTTTCGGTCTGTGTCGTCCGTGTTTTCCTCTGTCTTATCAGGCATACCCTTTACTTCCTCGTCTGCTGATTCTAGGATTTCATCGCTACCAGCAATACTAAACCCTTGCTCGCTTGCTACTAATGGTCTTAGGCTTCTCTCCTTAAAGAATGGCCTAGTAGTAATAGCTGCGCCGATTACTACATCTTCGTATGTTTTCCCTGATTCCGGCTGTACGAAACTCTCTAGAAACTCGGGTGAGACATACCTATAGCCACCTGCCTTAATAAGAGACTTACCCCTATCTGTCCAATCTACCTTTGCATCTACGCTACCGTCTGTATTCTGGCGTAGCTCTTTAATCCACCCTACCGCCCCGGATAGTTTTAACTGGTGCTCTGCGTCTACTGGTAGTTGTTCTTGGTATACCTTGTTCTTAAAGTTCTTTACGAAACCTGCGTTACGTTCTTTAGTGAATGCTACCGTACCGTACCTCGGGTGCTTATGACTCCCCACCTTTGGTAGTAGGGGCATCCAGTCCGGCGCTTCTGCGTAGGCTTGTGGCGTCTCTAGGAATAGCCACCGGCCCGATAGCTTGCCCTCGGCCAGTGCTATGCCGCGCTCGCTGAATAGGTCGCACGTATCTGTACGTTCAATAGACCCCTCTACCATGCGACAGGAACCGTAGGTGTAAAACTTACAGTCTCCGCAAGTCTGGCCTACCTCGTTTGCCTTGCGGAAGTTTACCCGCTCATCTGCTTTAGGTAGTCTGGCGTTCTGTGCGAATCCGGGTTCTACATCGTTCGTGTAGTCTAGTACCGATTCATAAAACTCTCGCTCTGCCGCTTCGTACTCGGGTAGCGGTAGCTCTAGCTCCTCTGCGTGTGAACGAATAGTAGCGGTAATCTGTCGCGCTACCTGCGCCTTAGCCTTACCGCCTGCATATCCCCTAGCCATATTTTCTACGGCTCTGTATGTCTCGCTATCTACTTTCCCTTTAAGTAGCTCGCGGAGTCGCGCCAGAAAGGTAGTCATTGGTTGAAAGTCGTCTGGCATGGCGGCTTAGATTAGTCTCACCCCGGAAAGCCTGTCAACCCCTCTAGCGTTTCGCCTACTAGCGACAGTAACTAGCTCCGTACTATACCAGTAGTACACCTACAGTTAGGGTGCGCTGGTGGACTCTTTATCTGCTCTCCGTCTGGTAGCTTGAAATGTCCATCCATACTCCGCGTCTTTCCGGTCATAGGCTCGCATATATCTTCACATAGCCTATCGTCTGGCGTTACTATGTACACTACTTTAGCATCTTTGGTTAGTAGGCCGTCTTTCTTAGCCTCGTTCCAAAACGTAGCTTGCCCGGTATTCGCTGCTCGCATAGTCTCTGTACGGGCAATCGTCATAGCCTGTTTACTAGCTTGCTTCGTTAATGACATTTCTAGTGTCTCTTGTATCGTCTGCCAGTTTGTACTACCCGGTGGCAGTTGTTCTATCTTCTGGCCTAGCGCGAGTACCCCGGCATCCGGGGCCGTAATTGCTAGGTCTACCAGCTTAGCGATATTCTTTGGCTCGATACCGTGCATAATAGACGCCTGTATTAGCTTCTCGATAGTATCCATCTGTGCAAAGCTAATACCGTTTATCAGTTTCCCTAGCTCTACCTGTAGGGACTCTAGCCGTACCTTATCAAAGCTAGTAGTAACATCTGCAAACTTAATCGGTATCTTTGCTTTCCTCGCTGCCTCTCGCGCTCCTACCAGTGCGATACGCTCTAGGATTGGCATTAGCGAGTCAAATACCGTAGTCTGGTAGTCCTTGATTACCTTGCGTACATGGTTGCGGTTAATCGTACCAGTGTTAGGCCGTGCCTTCTTAAACGCATCTAGTACGTTCTCTACCTCTGCATCTGCCGCCTTAAGTATCTCCTTGTACTCTTGCGGGTCTACGTAGGTAAACTTAGGTCGGTACCGCGTATTCTGCCTAGTCTTAAATTGTACCGTCATCTTCTGCTATCTTATCGTGCGGTATGTTCGCTTGGTCTAGTAGGTACTCTGTCGCCTTTTCGTCTAGTACGATGTTCGCGCCTGTTAGCGCGGTAAGGTACTCCGCTAGCTCCGATAGGTTGATACTCTCAATATCGCCATGCGTAATAATTGGCGACTTCTCTACACTCCATCCGTTCACCTGTACTAGCCGAGTAATAGCGTGTCTGTTGATTATCCCTGCAATCATATCTAGGAAACTGCCTAGCGCATAGCTAAATAGATTCGTCTTACTACTCGCCAGCGCAAAGCTACCTACCGACTCATGGCCGAGTAGGATAAAGTCTGCTAGTACCGTCATAGCTATGAGTTGGTGATACCTGTTAATGATAGCATCTGTATTAAACTGCCGGGTACCGCCTGTACTGAGTAGCGTTAGCTCGTACTGCTTGTTTCCATTCTCATCGTAGGACAGTGGAAATATGATGCCCTCTTGCTCATCTCTACGTATGTTAGTAACGATTTCTGTAATAGCGGTACGTATCTGTACATCGTCGCTAGTAGCTTCCCCTGATAGAATCTCTGGCGGTACCCATGCTACCGGCAGTCCGGCTAGGTCTCGCTCTATACCGATGCCTTCTATCTTTTCTATTCGCGTCTTATACACAAACGCTCTATAGCCACCGCGTAGAATGCTGCGCCCCTCTGGATTACCCTTGCGGGCAGTCGTCCTAAACAGTAGTAGGCTCTCTATTGGTATGTCGTATCTTTTATAGTCTGGCGGTGCTACCTGTACTAACCCCTCTACCCCGCCGTTCTCGTCAAACTTCCAGCTATCTACCGTCTCTTGTGCGCGTAAACTCCACTTGCGCCAACCTATTAACCCATCGTTATACGTACTACGGCTACCATCCTCTTTCCATCCTGTCCGCATCTTGTACACTACATTAAGAGGCGCAAAGCCGTAAGTAAGGAACGTTAGTACCTCTGATAGTGTCTCCTCCCAATCGCTAGACATATCATGTAGGCACTCGTCTACAAACTGCGCGTACTTAATCGCGTCTGCATCATCTACAAAGTTAGGATTAGGTTCTATGCGCCAGCTTACTCGCCTACATACCATCTCGATAGCGAACAATATAGCAGACGGTACCGCATCCTCGCTCATTCTGCGATACTCGGTAGCGCCTCTCTGCCCCCATAGTTCGCGTAGCGGGTCGTCCTGTATGTGTCCACTCTGCTGATTTAGTCCACTAGTACCAATTGCTTTTAGGTCTTTTACTACCATCTGGTACCGCCTGTCACACTTACCGGGGTAAAGTTCCGTGCCGATGGTAGCTCATTCCGGCCCGCCCATGCTAGAGCTACGCTACAAAATCCGTCCGGTAGGTGCCCCTCATCTCTGGCCCCGTACAAATCATCGCGGCTCGCGTACCTGTGTTGGTTGTACAGATATGTGATAAACGGGCTAGTTATGTCTCCGCTCTCTATCGCGCTAACGTAGGAGCTAATCATATCGCTACGGTGTTTGCCTACTAGTATAGTATCCAGTACCTTAACTTTAGACTTTCGTAGCTCCGCGTTACCCTGTAGCCTCTCCGCTACTATGTCGCCTAGTCCGGTCGCATCGTGATTACCTACCCCGCCGTAACGCAGTAGCCGAGTTTCTAAGCGGCCTATCATATAATCCCATGTGCGCCTATTCATTTGCTCAAAGGCCACTAGTCGCGCTGGCGTACAGTCTATCCGTAGTGTAGCAATCGCTGTTTTGTCAACCTTACGCGCCCAATCCGCGCCAGTAACATACCTACCGCCCGCCTGCGGTAGCTCAAACTCTAGGTACTCGTCTACCTTGCCTTCGTACTTCTCGTACTGCCCATCCCCTGTAACTCCAAACATGCCGTCTACAGATAGTGTATCAAGTGCTAGTACGCCTGCGTTTGGCTCTTGTAGCTCGTACTCCGTCTCCCACATTAGACTAGGTGTATCGTGCTTCTTACTCTCTAGTTCCTCGCGTGTTAACCATCCGTGCGGCTCTAGCGTTTCACGGTAGCACCATTCCCAAACCGGCCACCCTTTCTCGTTCGCTAAGTCCATTACATATTTCATTGTACCGTTCGGGTATTGCCATGTACTACTAGCTGTTAGCTGCGCCTTGATAGTATGGCCTACCCGGTAATGGCTCTGCGTCTGCCCGGTCGCTGCGTTAAATAGCCCTATATCTATCTCGTCTAGTTCGTCAAGTAGTAGGCGTTCCGGGTGCGGCCCTCGAATACTTCTCTGCGATGCCTTGAGCGTGTATATGTAGGCATCTGTTAGAAACTTAGTGGAAGTAATCTGCCGTCTACCCCGGATGATTGCTACGGGTGCCTGCGGCAAACTCCACCAGCTATCGTGATACTGGATAACGTTCTCGCTCTGCTTACCGCTGCCGCCTAGTATGTTAACTCGCGCTGCCAGTAGTAGAGCTTCTACGTATCCGAGTAGCGCAAGCATGTACGTCTTCCCGCCGAAACCTCTACTAGCGTACCATACGCTTGTACTGTGTCTCGCAAAAAACGAATCTGCAAACGCTGTAAACGGCGCTACATGGTTGGGGCATACCTTGACCCTCGGTATCTTAACCCCTGTTAGTAGTCGTACTGCCTCGTATAGTTCTTCATCATTAGTTGGCGTTTTCAGTGCTGCGTATGTGTTCGATTGCATCGGCAATGGCACTAATAGTTCGTGCATTATCCTCCCCTGTTGGAAGTTCTAACACAGTACGCACGGTGTCTGCTAGCTCGCCTACTGCCTTTTCTGTCTTGTATAGTCCTAGTCGCTTTGCTCTGTCACCCATGCACTTTAGTACGCCATCAAGGTAGCGCGGGTCTCCGGGGTTTAGTATGCCCTCTTTAGCCTGTACTAAACCATCCTCGCTATTTAATTCGTAGTGTATGACATTTATACTAGCTCGATAGCTGCGCCAGTATTCATCCTCTAACGCCTGTAGCTTGTTTAGCTCGATATCAAAATATTCGTCTACGATTGCTAGGCGTCGCTTGCGCCAGTGGCTCTTAATACTCATCCACTTTTTGTAGACGGTATCCGGGTCTAGGTGGACTTTCTGCGCTATTTCATCCCATGTATAGCCCTTTACTTTCATATCGGCTATCATTAGGTTGTCGTACTCCCACTCTGCCGCGTGCGGTATATCGTCTGTAGTCTTACCTAGTGGCGACTTGTTACCGCTAGGCTTGTACTCTAGTTTCTGTATTTCCGCTCGTTCTTCGGCAGTAGTAGGCATATGTATTACCCCTTATATACAGCTAGGGGAGTAGGCTTACAGCTTAGTCACCTACCCCCGTTAGCTGCCTTTAACTAGTCGTCCGTTGCGGCTTCTTCTGCGTCGCCTACCTCGGCTTCTTCCTCGGTCTCCGGCACTACTGCGCCTTCTCCGGTTCCGTAGCCTGTCTCGCCTTCCGCCTCTGGCGAATCTTCCTCGGCTCGCTCCTCCTGCCGTTCCTCCCTACGGGTAGGGTCTTCGTTTTCCTCTGTAGTTGGCTGAGTCATTGTAGATTTCCTCCTAGAGTGTTGGGCCGCTTGCCACTCTCACTGACTAGCGGCCCGGTGCCCGGTTTGGCTAGGGCATCGGTAGGCTAACACGCTAAGCATGGGTACGCCTAGCCCCCTTTGGCCTTGGTGCCTTAGCTCGCGCGGTGGCCCATTCCTCTACGCTCTTACCTGTACAGTCTAAGCACTGCATATCTACCATCGGTACCCGCACTACCTTACACTTCTTACACTTGTACTTCATATCATACCTACATCTTTGAACCATGTAACCCGGCAAGCTGTTACCGCCTCCTCATACGTTAATGCCCATCCTCTTTCGTGCCCTGCGTCTAGGTCTGCTCGATAGTAGGCAAACATAGTAGGCCATTTCACTACGTAGCCCATCGTCATACCGTTCATATCGAGTAGCCGCCATGTTTCGTTACCAAAGACTACCGCGCCTAGCGGCTCTATTGGATTGCGGCCTATCGAGCCTACGTACATTCAAGCTAGTCCTACTACGATTGCTTGCGTTTGGTGTTTGCTCGTATGTAGCTCGGTTATCATCTGGCCTACGTGATACCTGCAAACGTACTGTGGCTCGCTACCGTTCTTAGGTGTCAACACTAGAACAAACCTGCGAGCATACCGACATGGATGGCCCGTACTAAATCCACTGTACTTTACTACCCAATCACACTTTACATTGTTACTTGTCATGGTCTAAACCATCCGAATAGCACTCGTGCTATTATCATTAGGAGTATCATTGCTGGCGCTAGTACAAATACCAGCACCCATATGAGTAGCATACATGATGCTATATCTTCCACCTACAGAGATTATCACGGCCCCTGCTCCTTGCGCTACTCTCTGTATCCTGCACAGTAGGTACATGCTACTTCGTTACCGTGTACCTCGTACTTGTTCTTTGTACCTCTCACATTGACAGTAATATGCGCTGTACATACTTCGTGCCTCTTAGCGTATAGGCGTAGCGTGTCTAGGAATACGTATAAATCCTCCGTTACCACGGCTTGCACTGCCATTGTTGCCACGGTGCTTGACCCCTTTGTATATCGTACTGGTAAGTGTTATAGGCTACTGCTGCGTTTACTACCGGATTACTCCACTGGTTTAAGTCGTACCCGAAGTAGGTAAACCATCCTCCCCACAATTGGAATAGTCCGTATACTCCGCTACTTTGATTGTAGGCGTCTGGCCTTCCTCCGCTCTCGCACAGTGCTACGGCTGTTGCTTCGAGTAGTAACGGCCCCGGCCACCCTGCCGCTATCAGCCAATCTTGTAATGTACCATCGTGGTAAGTCGCTGCCTGTACATTTGGCTGCGGTAGCGGCACTGGCGTAGCGGTCGGTAACGGTACTGGCGTAGCTGTTGGCGGTATCGGAGTAGCCGTAGGCGTCGCTGTTGGTGTAACTGGCGTAGGCGCGTGTACCTCGGTACTGAGTCTGTGCGCTGTACTGATTATCTCGCTACTGTCTATCAGTAGTGCGAGTGCTATTGGTTCTACGGGTTCCGGTTCGGTTAGCGAGTGCTGCCAGTACAGTACCGCGCCTACCATCGCCAGAACCCCGGCAGTTAGGGACAAGCTGAATATACCCATGCGGGCACGGTAGCATCAAGGGTCAATATGTGCATCCAGACCCTTTGTAACGCTCAACAGACGGTCTAAGGCACGCGGCCAGCGGGCTAGGTACCCTCCCCCGTTCCGCGTCGCAGAGACGGCCATCAGGAAATCGGCAACCTGAGCCTTAGTAGTACACACTGCTACTATTCCGTGTGCGAGCGTTATAGCGTTTATCTCGAATGTTTGCGACTTTGATAGTACCCCTGTTTCTGTCTTTAGCTCAATAGCGTAGAATCTACCTCCTAAGTTTATTATTAGGTCTGGTACCCCGCGCCTCTGGAATGGATTACCGCTAACCTTGAGCCACCATATCGGTAGCCCGTCCGCTCGTAGCTGTGTAAATAGTGCCTGTACTGATTTCTGTATTGTTTGCTCGCTTGCCATATTGCGCCTTTCTGTACTCTTTGCACCAGCACCAGTAACAGTACGTACCGGCCATTTGCTGCCGCATGTGCCACCGCTTAGGACACCCGCAAACGCAGTACGGGCTATTGTGGAAGTTCATACTGGTAGTAGGTTCCCTCTTTCTCTGTAGTTATCTTATTACTCTCGTTTGCGCCTATCGGCCTATAGTGCCTAGTAACGTAAACATAGCACGTAGTACAGTATCGTAGTAGTCTCGCGCCTACTAGATAGTTCTTTAGTCGTCTTGCGGGTCTACCGCATCTTTCGCATGTATCCATTCTTCTAGCTCCCTCGTACATTGGTATGTATGGGCAAATCTCCCCGCGCCCCGGACGGCTACGGCTCGGTAGCGTTCCCCTTTCTCGATTGGCTCTCGGCATCTGTAGCAGACTCGCGTACCGGGTTCGCGCTGAATCTCTACAAGTCCTAATTTCCGCGCTACTTCTACCAAACTCATATTACGCCATCCTCTATTACTTCCACTAGTTGATTACAGGTAGGGCATAGTACCTGTCCGTGTTGCACTACTGATTCAATAGTGAAACTACCAACAGTAGCACAAGCCTTATATTTCCCTTGCGGCCGATGGTAGAGTATCCGATACCGTTTCATTGGATAATAGCCACCGCTGATAATCCCTCATTAGCTGGCCTACCGTTTCATCCGGTAGTGTTGGAAGTTCGCTATATAGCGTACGGTAGTATTCTACTAGCTTAGTAACGTGTGCTCGCGGCGTTTTCGTAGATTTATTACCAGTCATAATACAACCTGTCTCTTAGGCTCCTACCCATTGGCTTAGCTAGTAGTACCTCCTTTCGTGCTCTGGTTACCGCGACGTACATTAGCCTGTGGACTTCATCGTCCGATACGCTGCCGCCTTCGGCTTTCCTCATGTACGATATATCAGGGAATACTAGTACGCTATCCATCTCTCCTCCTTTAACACTGTGTACGGTTCCTACGATGATACATGGCTCTGCGTCTAGTGCTTCTACCATCCCTCCGTACCGCTTAATAATGTTCTTTGCTGCGCCTAGTGACTTAGTGCCGCTACTGCTCTTTCCTTGCTTCCCTTGTATCCATGATAAATCCGCGTTAAGTACCTCCGCGCCTTCCTTAAATGCGTAGGTGGCTATTTCCTCGGTTACCACTGTCCTTAACTTGTACTTAGCCTCTAGCTTACCTAGTACACCATGATTAAACACTAAGCTAGTACCTACTAACTCTGCCCAATCTAGTACGTTCTCGATTGTCCACGGTCGCTTAAGAAACGCCTTAATTCTCCGTAGCGTCCTAGTGTCAAACTGTCGCCACTTGTAATCCTCGCTGTAAGGGTTATGGTACATTACTCCTATATTATCTAGTTCTTCTGTGATTGCTTCTAGGTTTCCTCTATTTCCGTCATAAGACGCGAGTACGCCTATTACCTTATCTCCATTCTTTGTTTCCTGCGCGAGATATTCGGCTATTTCCGCTGGCCCGTCTAACGTAAGGTCAATAAACGATATAGTACCGCCTGCCTCTCGTGGCTCTACCTCCCCGTAGTCATGGTAGGCACTGGCCCTCTGCGTTAGTTCAAAGCCATATGCTAGTATGTTACTAGCGCATCTATTAGACTTGGGTAGCTTCCATTCGTTCTCGGGTGGCACTCCATAAAGGAAGTCTGGCCCTACTGCGCCTCTCATAGACTCGTATATAGCTTGGTTAGGGTCTCCCGCTAGCCAATACTCGTACAGTTCTTTCCCCCACATATGTAGTAGGCTTAGCTCTAGTGCGTTATTGTCTTGCGCTTCGTCTAGGAATACTATACTCGCTAGTTTGGGTAGCATGGTACCGCTTGCTAGTATCGCCTCTTTGACTCCGGTAAAGTCTAGTACCTCCCTGTACTTGCTCCACTCCTCATAGTCACTAACAAAGTTACTAAAGAGATTACTAGATAAACCTTTGTAGCCTACCTCTCTATCCCATTCGTCCCTCGGTACTCGTCTCTGGCGTAGTAGTGAGTATACCATCCAATACTGCGTAGCTGCGCTCTCTCGTACCTCCTGTGGCCTAGCGTTGTCTGTAAATAGCTCCCACTCCATTTCCTCGTTAAAGCTAGTAATCCTATCTCTACTCTCCTTAGTGTATTTGAACCTACTTACTCCTTGCCCGGTGTATGGGTGGAATAGTGCCGGGTATACTCCCTTCCACTCCTTATAGAGCCTAAAGCATAGACTATCCATCGTAGTAATATTACCCTCTGGTAGCTCTATACCTCTCGCTAGTGCTGCGTTCTTTGTCGCATGTGTTAGACCTACTAGGTAGATTTCTTCCTCATCCCTAGTTTCTAGTGCTGCCTCGATAGTGGCTAGTATGGCCGTTGTCTTACCTGCTCCCGCTGTACCAGTAATGGCGAAACAGTTACTAATACCTACCATGTGTAGTTACCCCTTGTAGTTCTAGTACCATTGTCTAGTAGCGATTGCTCGCATACGATACGTGTTATCACTTGTTAGCCCTAGTTATCATCCTGTTATCACTCCATCTTTACCTATTTTCGTATCTGAAAGCGCCTCTGTTAGCACGTTAGCACTTTTTTTGAAAAACGCACTCCGGTACCTCGCATGTGATTTTCCTCCCCCGGTCTAAAATCCTGAAAAAAAAAGAAACAGTGCTAACAGTGCTAACAGTGCTAACCACTCCTAATTTGTTAGCACTACCTCTCTACTAGGCGAATATGCCTCTGGTTAGCACTGTTAGCACTCGCGGCCCCGTCTGGCTCTCCGGGCATAGCTGGTAACTCGAATCCGATAGGGCTACGCCAGACCCTTTTGTTAATAACCCCCATCTCGTCATTCTTCCGGGCTGCTAGCTGATACTTA
>Ga0137313_1000059_pt1 | contig 38074 bp, 47 predicted proteins | sample EasRivERMZT166_2_FD_102287 | JGI IMG/M metagenome (GOLD analysis project Ga0137313, IMG submission 102287) | Soil microbial communities from meander-bound floodplain in the East River, Colorado, USA - East River MetaG ERMZT166_2 | ecosystem: Environmental > Terrestrial > Soil > Floodplain ...
ACGTCCGCCCCGACGGCGCGCGGCACCTGCGCCAACCTATCAGCCGTGTGCGCGTCGCTCGGATCGACCTCGCTGCGCGTGGCGAGGATCTCTGCTTCCCGGCTGCACCGCTGCTCGGCGGTCTTCTCGCCCGTGTCGCGCTCGCACTGCGGCGCGGGGTGCATGTCGAAGGCATCCCACTGCGGCGCGGGCGGGGGCGCGGCGCGGAGCTTGCGTGCCACCTCGCTCATCATCCACTTACCCACGAACAGGCCGCCCTTTTCGCGCGACAGGATCACCTGAGCCTGCTCAAGGATCTCCGCATCGCTCGGCGTGGTGGCGGGTGGGGCAGCCGGGGACGCTCCGTCCGTATCCCTTGCGGGCTTTAGCACGTCCGATGTCGCCCCCGGCTGTTCCTTGCCTGCCGCGCCTCGGCGCAGGGCGCGGACGATCTCGCGCGCTCGCTCCAGGCCGTCCATGTAGCGGTGGTCGTCGTAGTCGATTGGTCCGCTCAGCGCGTGGCCGATGCGCTCTGCCGCCTGCTCGATCGCCTCGTCGTGGGCGCGGGCGAGAGTCGCATCACGCATATACGCCCCGCATCGCCAGCCTTCTGCGTACGCCTTCGCGTGCCCGTTTGCTGCGTCCAAGTTCATCTCCTCGGTCGGCTCCCGCCCCGCGCGCAACTCGGACACGGCGGACTCCAGCGAGTGAACGCGGGACAGGATCTCCTCGAACATGTCGGATGTGGTCTTCATGCGTTCCTCAATTCCTCGCACTCTACAGCGTGCGCCGTCAGTCCAATCTTGAGCGCCGTATCGAAGCTCATCCCCTTCAGGATCCGGATGTACGCGCCGACTATCATGCGCTCGCCTTTCGTGAGCTTCTGCATGATCTCGGAGAACTCGGCCTTGACCTCGCGGTACCGCTTTACCTGATCGCGGCGCGCGTTCTTCAGCGCGTACCGCTTGACCTGGGATGCGACGTGCGACGAGAAGCCCTCGGTATCAAGGAGCCTCGCAACGATGATCGCGCTGTTTGTCTGTCCGCCTCTCATTGTTCTACGCTCCTCGCTTGCGGCGAGACCTCGCTCCGCTCCTCGCCCGGCAGCGGGATCGGGGTGGACCAGCGGTCGAGAGTCACGCCGATGTACGACAAGCCGGCGTAGGGCTCGGTCTCGCCATCAGAATGTCGCCACCAGAAGTACCTGACCTGCCACTTCTCCGGCACCGGCTCCCGCGTCCAGTGGCCGGAGGGGGCGTGGGTGGTGCGCCTACGGGCGTCGTCCCGCTCGTCGCGCATCATGGCGAGGTCTCCGTCCTGTCGGTGCAGAACTGCTCGCAACCGTTCAATCTCCTTGTCGCGCGCGGCGACCTCCTCCGCGCGCAGCTCGGACACGGCGGACTCCAGGACGCGGAGACGCTTGAGTGTGTCTTCCAGAGCATTCCGCACGACATCAGGCGGCAACAGCGCGTCGTCGGAGTACCAATTCACGGCTGTTTCTAGGCTCACTTGCTTCTCCGTTTCCTTCCGGCCTTCAATCGCGGGACAGCTCTTTGGCGGCTGCCTTACCCTGCTCATTCAACTCGTGCTCCCACGCCGCGGCGGCTTCGAGCCTGAATTGGCGCGGCGTCATTCCCGCGTCGATTGCCGCCTGCACGGCTTCCCACACCTTGTCGGTGGCGCGGTCGGGCATGGTCATGCGCAGGCCGATAGCGCCGTCGCGTAGAACGAATCCGAGTCCGGGGGGCTTCATGCCTTCCGTTTCCTTCCGGCCTTCCGCGCACGGGCGGGGTCGATCGGGGTGATGCTGGATCCACGCCCGCAGTCTGAGCAGAACACCTCGCAGCAGTCGCCGGGGCGATCGTCTGCCACGGTGACGTGGTGGCCGGCATCGACGCATAGCTGCGCCCAACGAGGAATGGCATGCGTTACCGCCTTCGGCACCTTCGGCTTGGGCGTCACTCGATCCATGACGAGCACCCCTCTCCCGTGCAGCGTACTCTCATTGAGCTATTGCTCCTTCGGCGTTCCGACAACTTGCCAGTCAACTGTTTCGCCGCACGCGAAGTCATCGTCGTCGTAGTCCTGAGCGTCGGCCTTGGCGCGAGCCTCCTCTTCCGAGTCGGCATCAACGGTCACGTCAACGCGAATCGTGATCTTCATAGGCACAAGCCACTCGCTCACTTCTTCCTCCTTCGCTTCCTTGCCTTGGGCGGGACGGGGACGTACGGAGCCTTCAGTTTTCGCAGCGCCCTCGCCGCTTCGCGGTAGATGCGGGATTGCTTGGTTCGCGTCAGAAACAACTCGAATGCGGCGAAGTTTCTGGCCTCGGCCGCCCTCGGCTTGGGCGTCCCTCGCGTGCCGGGGTGAGGCTTGGGGTGGGTCACGTTCGCTCTCCTCGTTTGTCGCCGCTGCGCGCAACGTCGCGCGCAAGAGCGTCGAGCAGAGGGTCTACTCGTTTGGCGGACAACCCATCGTCGTACCGCTTCGCCTTCTCCTTCAACTCCGCGATCTCCCGCGCCGGGTCGGACATGCCGGCGCAGGCTTCCAGTGCGGCCACGGCGCGCGCGATTGGCACCGAGCACAGCGGGCACTCCTTCGGGTAGCCAAATTCTTCGCGCTTCTCGCCAGGCCAAAGGTCGCCGGGAACGGGGTGTTGCGCGTACCCCGCGCACTCGTGGTCGCACATGCCGTTGGCTATCTCCATCGGCACCGATCTACCGCGCGGCGCCTTGTGGCGCTGGCACGTCAGGCAAATCACGCCAGCGCCGGTCATCCACTCGTTATGTTCCTTTGTCCACTCGCTCACGGGGCCTCCTTCGCTGCTCGCCTCTTGGTCTTCAGAAACTCCAGCGCTTCCTCATTGGTCTTGTAGAACATATGCGCCGCCGTCGGGATCAGCATGATCCCCGCGCGAACCGGATCCATCCTGCGCAAGAGCGGCAGCGGGCAGAGCGCCTGCGCCCATCCGGCGAGGCAGTGCGCCGTGCCGCACGAGCGCTCCTCTTCGGGTGTGTGCGTCGCGTCCCACTTCAGCCCGTGCCATCCGCCCATTGCGAGCCGCTCTGGTTTTTCGAGCACGATCTTGGCGATCTCGCGGAGCATCGCGTCGGATTCTTCCGGTGTGGCGAAGTCGCCAATGGCCCAGCGCAGGTCGGCCCAGCCCAGGTCGGCCTTCGCCGAGACCGCAGCCTCGACGCACAGTTTGGGGCTTGCACACTCCAGCGAGAACAGGACGGATCCATTCCAGCGATGCTTGATCTCGAAAATCACTTGGTCTCCTTGGTTTCCTGCGCCGGGTGGGCGCGCTCCACTGCGGCGCGCACGGCCACGGCGGCGAAGCTGATCACGAACGCGAACACGAGGAACAGGCACAGCAGGCGACGGTCGGACTTGCTCATCGCACCCCCACCTTCCTCCAGAACGCCGCGACGCGCACGCGCCGGCAGGAGTCGCAGAGCGTGTTGGGCATGTCGTCGTCCTCGAGCTGGTACGCGATAGGCTGCTTGCAGTCCCGGCACGCGGCGTCCGGTTCTGCGGTGAGGTCGCGCGCCATGTCTGTCAGCAGGCGCTCGTGGGGGGTAGTCATGGCTTGCACTCCATTAGGTCGAGCCCCATGCCCGACAGTAGAACCATCGCACAGGGCTCAAGGTGGACGCAAGGGGAATCCGAGAAAAGTGTAGCCATAGCCATAGCCATGCCGCAGGATGTCCACATGAGCCCTAGGAAGCGCCCCGAGAGCGGACGCCCCATCCACATCTACCTCGACGCGAAGACCATCGCCCGCCTGCAAGCCCTGCGCTCCCGGTGGAGCTGCACATGGGGCGAGGTGGTGCGGCGGGCGCTGGAGAAGGTCAAGTGACAGCCGCTAGCGTAGTCCCGTACGGCGCGGGGGCTGACTGTAGATCAGTTCGGGAAACCCTGCCTGCTGGTTCGACTCCAGCCGCTAGCACCACACACCCCTCCGCACGTCGCGGCGGGGCAACCTAGTTCGGAGAACGACAATGAGTGCAAGAAGCAAAGAGGAGCGCGCCGTGCTCGCCGAGAGCAAGGCACGCGAAGCCGCCGAGCGTGCCGCATGGGCGCGCATCGAAGCCATCGCGCACACCACGCCGATCGTGGGCGTGCTGTGGACGCTGATGCGCAAGCTGGAGCGCAGCACGGACGCCGCCAAAAAGCCGGAGCATGTCGAGTTGCTCCAGAGTCTCGATGCCGCCATCAAGGACGGGTTCCGCAAGCTCGGACTGGAGGTGCCCGCGTGAGCCCCATCATCGCCTCCTTCACCCGCGGCGAGTTCTCTCCCGCGCCCGAGGGTCTACACCAGGCCGTGTGCATTGACGTGGTAGACAAGGGCATGCAGCAGACAGCCTGGGGCGAGAAGCACAAGGTACAGGTGCGCTGGGTCATCGACGCCGTGGACGAGAAGACCGGCCGGCAGCACATGGTCACCAGCTCCTACACGCTCTCGCTGCACAAGAAGGCGCTGTTGCGCCAGCACTTGGAAGCGTGGCGTGGAAAGCGGTTCACCGATGAGGAGTTGAAGGGCTTTGACCTCGAGCGCCTGATCGGCGTGAACTGCCAACTTCAGATCGTTCACTCGCTGGGCGAGGAGAACACGGTCTACAGCAACGTTCAGGCGATCGTGCCGCTCGGCAAGGGCATGCCGCAGATGGCGGCTCCGGGCGACTACGTGCGCGTGATCGACCGGGAGAACCAGCAGCAGGGGCGTTCGGCCTTCAGTCAGCAAGTCGAGGAGACGCCGTTCTAGCCATGCAACCCACATCAGCCAAGCGGCGCAGCGTCGATCAAGGGTACGGACGCACTTCACGCGCCTACGAGGTGCCCACCGGGGAAGTCTACGACAGCGTGACTTCCATCCTCGGCGTCGTGGCGAAGCCCGCCCTAATCACCTGGTCCGCCAACATGGAGCGCGCCTACGTCACGCAGGCCGCTGCGGACCTCTACGAAGACACCAGCCCGACGCCGAAGATGTCGCGGCAGGCGTTCCTGACTTCGCTGGACCTCCGACTCTCGAAGGTCAAGGCGCACACGCGCGCGCTGGAGAAGGCGGGCAACATCGGCTCACAGGCGCACGCCTTGATCGAGTGGAGCCTGCGCCGGCAGCTCGGGCAGATCGTCGGCGCGCAGCCCGAGGTCGTGCCCGAGGCGGCACACAGCTTCGCCTGCTTCGAGTCCTGGGCCGAGGTCAGCGAGTTCACTCCGAAGCTGATCGAGCAGGTCGTGTGGAGCCGGCAGCACGAGTACGCCGGTACGCTGGACATCCTGGGCGAGGCGCGGTGCATGCGCTCCGAGGCCGAGGGTGAGCTGGTGCAGTTCGTGGGCGACTGGAAGACGGGGAAAGCCATCTACCCGGAAGCCAAGATGCAAAGTGCCGCCTACATCCGCGCGCTGCGCGAGATGGGGCACGTCACGGGTGATGTGTGGGGCCTTGTGGTGCGTTTGCCCAAGGTGGCGGCGGACCCTGGCTTCGAGGCTGTCTGGATCTCCCCCGAGGAGCAGCAGGAGCATTTCGATGCGTTCCTTGCCGCCAAACGTCTATGGGATTGGACGCAGCGGCAAAGGAAGTCTGGAGAGTGAATTCGTGTAGCTACGCGGCGCTGCGTTGCTGTCTCCCCTCTCAGCGCAGTCAAAAAGATCCGTCGCGTAGCTCGCCGCCCCTCGCGTTTGCTTGCACTCACGCGGGGGGCGGCTTTCTTTGTCAAGCAGTGCAAGGGGGTGCAAGAGCATGACATTCGATGGTGAGACCTACGATGCCACGCGCGACGAGGATCGCCTTGGTTCTCAGCTCGGCGCTGTGTTCGCGCTCATGCGTGACGGGGCCTGGCGCACGCTGCCCGAGATCATCGCGCTATGCGGGGGCAACGAGGCCAGCATCTCGGCGCGCCTACGTGACCTCCGCAAGGCCCGGTTCGGCGCGCACATCGTTCAGCGCGAGTACGTGTCCGACGGGCTGCACAAGTACCGCATGCTGAAGAACAGCGTGACCGAGCAGCGCAGCCTGTACGGGCGGGAGAGCATGGGGGATCCGGCGTGAAGGTTCTCGGAAACACAGGCGCAAAGGTGGCGTGGGTGAAGACGACGTACTCGATCCAGGCGAAGGCGTTGGCAGAGGCTCTCGTTCGCCTGTGCGGCGTCCAGCCTGATGATCTCGGCCCCCGGCTCTACGAGGTGAAGCTGATAGACCCCGAGGCAGGCACGGAAATGCTCTTCGAGTGGACCTGGATCGACGACGCCACTGAACCGATGGAGATCTCCATCGAAACCAACGAGCAGCCGTGATCGACTTCACCATCCCCGGCAAGGCACAACCTGCCGGCTCGAAGCGCGCGTTCCCGTTCAAACGTGGCGACGGATCGCTCGGCGTGCGCGTGACCGATGCTAACCCGAACGCTGTGGCGTGGAAGGAGCGCGTGGCCCTGTGTGCCGCTGCGGCGCACAAGAAAGCTCCCTTCGTCGGCGCGATCCGCTTGGTCGTCGCGTTCAAGATGCTCCGCCCTAAATCGCACTTCACCGGCAAGGGCTTACTCAAGCAGAGCGCGCCAACACATCCCACGGTGAAACCTGACGCGACAAAGCTGGTGCGCGGTCTCGAGGACGCATGCACGTCGATCCTGTGGAAGGATGATGCGCAGATCGTCGAGCAGCAAGTCACGAAGAACTACGCCGACATCGAGGAAACGCGCGTGCTCGTGTTTGCGCTGTCAGCGCAGACCAAGGAAGGCAAGCCGTTCCCGTGTGGAAGCGAGGCGCAACCATGATGCCCGTTCGTCGCGCCGCTAACTTCCATCTCGTGTTCCGTGACGGCGACGAGACGCGCGGAGCCGCTGAACTTCTACCCGATCAAGACCTGATGGCGCTCGGCGTGGAGATCACATGCGCCATCACTGAACTCGTGGGGCACGCGCCGCGCTCCATTCGCTTCACGAGCGAGCCTTACACGCTCAAGGACGATGACCCGGATGGGCGCGTCTCCACGTGGTATCCGAAGCCAAAAGAAGAAGGCCCAGCCGGGGAACTCATCCCGGCCGGGCCTTGACCCGCTGGCCCGTGAGGGCAAGATGGGGCGCGTATGACGAAGCGCAGAACCAAGGTAGCCAACCTGCGGCGCGTTGCCAAGGGGCCTTCTCTGCGCGAATCCGAGCCTTTCGGGAGGCCGCAGATGAAGACGAGGCAACAATGTCCAAGCTGGCGTACCTGCCGCTTTACGTTCGTGACTTCCTCAGCGACCCGAACGTCATCGCCCTGAACTGGATCCAGCAGGCGGTGTACCTGCGCCTGCTCATGCTGTCCTGGGAGGTTGGGCCGCTGGAGGCCCCTGCTCCAGTCCTGGCGCGGCAGATAGGCCGACATGAGCCTGAGGCCGTCGCCGAGGTCGAGACCGTCCTGGAGACGTGCTGGACGCACGCGGACGGGCACTGGCTCAACGCGCGCCTAGAGGTCGAGCGTGACCGCGCCAACGGCCTCGTGGCCATCAACCTGATGCGCACCAAGGCCGCCACGGAAGCACGACGCCAACGTCACGATGACGTCACGTCCACGTCACGAGACCAGGCTCAGGCTCAGGCTCAGGCTCAGGCTCAGGCTCAGGAGAAGACCAAGAACCAAGACACACCCTCACTACGTTCGGGTGTGGGCGCGCCAAGGGTCCAGGAGAGCGAGATCGGAGCCTCTGACGCGGCCAAGCCCAGGAAGCGCTCCGCGCCCTTCGACTGGCGCCCGGTCCTCTCGGAGCTGCCGGCGCTCGACACACCTGAAGTCCGGAAGGCATGCGAGGACTTCTGCGACGCGCGCCGCTCGAAGCACGGGGCTTGGACCCCTCAAGGCATGCGCCTCGCCATCAAGCGGTTCTCCGGCCTAGGAACCGCCGCGCTCGTGCAGGCGTTTGAGCAAGCCACCGAAGCCCCCTGGAAGACCATCTACGCCACAAAGGATCTCAACCACAATGGAACCCACAACGGCCACGCAAAGCATTCGCGACGTCCTGACGGAACGAGGGAGGGCGAGTACGCCGAAGGAGACGTCATGCCTGCAAGAATCTGATCTCCGAGCGCAGATTGACGCCTACCATGCTGCTGGCTATCCGCAGCGGCATCGGGCCAGGATGTCCGAGGCGTGGGCTGCGGCGAGCGAGGTGGAGAGGTGTAGCCCATTGCTTGTACCGGCTGGACAGGAAGATCGCGTAGACCTCGCGTGGGATGCGCTGACGTGCGATGGAGGCTCGGTGCTTCTATTGGGGAAGCGCGGCGTCGGGAAGACACAGCTCGCCGTTTCTCTCGGCCTGGCGTGCGCAGCCACCGGACTGCTCGCGACAGAGAAGCGGCGCACACCGACGACGCAGCGGTACTACGTGCTAGGGGAACTCTTCAGGGCGGAGAAGCGCACGTTCTCACGCGAGCACTCTTCTGGCGCACGCACGCCACTCGAAGAGGCTGCGAAGGTTGACCTCCTGGTGCTCGACGAGGTGCATGTGCGCCACGAGTCGGCGTGGGAGGACATCGAGTTGACGCTGCTATTTGATCGGCGCTACCAAGACCTCCGGCGCACGATCCTGATTGCGAACCTCGAAGTCGCGGACGCACGCGAGCGCCTTGGCTCCTCGATCTGGTCGCGGATCACAGAGACAGGCGTTGTGCTGGAGTGCGACTGGCCTAGCTTCCGGAGGGCCGGCCCTTGACCCCCTACAAGCTCCCGCCCTACGCTCACCCCATGTCCCGGCGCACCTCGACCGCCGCCAAAGCCGATCTGCTCTTCAAGCGCGGCTGGGTCGATGTCTGGGACACCGATCGCGCCTGCCGTTCCTGGACGCACCCCGAGCTAAACCACACCTGGACCCTCGAAGATGCTCACCAACTCCAGACCGAGGCAGACGCCGGCGAACGCAGCCTCACCGCAGCCGCACTGCGCGGGGACGAGCCACGGGCTCGCCAGGGGGCCTAGGATGCGTCAGGAGCGAGGCAACGCCGGAATAGGCTCAGGAGCATCCCGAGCGAGAAGTCGTCCTGTAGCGCATCCTGTGAAGCGTGGAGGGCAAGGGTAGGCTCACAACAGTGGACGAACAGCCCGTCAAGCCGAACCCGGCGGATCGCCTCAAGCCGTGGCAGTGGCAGAAGGGGATACCCTCACCGAATCCAGCGGGGCGCCCCAAGCGCAAGCGGTTCCAGGAGGCCCTCGAAGCCCTGTTCGAGGAGCGCCCGGAGCGGTTCGCGCAGATGATCGAGGACATCGTGGACGAGGCGGGATCGGGCAAGAAGCAGATGATGGAGGCCGCCAAGTTCGTGCGTGACACCGTGGATGGCCCGCTCGAGACGCGCCTCGCTGGGCCGGACGGTGGCGCGGTAGAGTTGAAGGTAGTGATGGAGCTGCACGACGCGCCGGAGAAGGAGTCAACGTGAAGGACTACGAGATAGCGCGCGACTACGTGCGAGCCCGTGCATCCAACGACGCGAAGGAGACGGCGCGTTTGCTGCGTGAATGGATTGCGCTGGATCGCAGCGAGTCAACTCTCAACGACTTTTATCGCTCGGTGGAGCACATTGCGCCGCAGTTCGTGCCGCCGCCGCGCACGTTGGCGCTGGGGAACGAGTGATGCTCACCGCGCTGCGCCTCACCTCGCGCGCCATCACGCGCGTCTACGCCGTGACCCGCACACGCACTCCGTGGTGGCTCGTGCGCTTCCACGGGTGGGTTTTGCGCCGCATCCCGGCGCGCACGATGGCCGACGCGCTCGACGGTCCTCCGGCATTCGCGCGGGGCGACACGAGTAGCCAGTGGACGCTCTCGTGGGACAAGACTGCGCACCGGTGGATTGAGCATCCGCCTGGAACGTGAAGCGCCGCCGCCCTCGGGTTCACCAGTCGATGCGCACCAAGCGCAGGGCGAGGCGTGAGCGACTGTCGCGCAGCATCGCGGACAATGCGCGCCGCATTCGCGCGTGGCTGGACCTGTGGAACCGCATGGAGTTTGACCGGCCCACTGTGGCTACTGGCGTGGTGGCAAGCGACGGTCGGCGCTCGTACACGGTCGGCGACTTCGTGAAGTACATCGCCAAGCCGTGACGCTCGCCGCGCCCACCGTCAAGCTGCACGGCTACGGCGCGATCAAGGCGCTCGCGCATTGCCGTGATCCGCGCATCCTCATAGAAGGGGGCGCAAACTCTGGAAAAACGAGCGGGATTTGCCGAATCATCGAGTGGCACTGCTGGGCGCATCCAGGTATCCGCGTGCTGTTCTGCCGACAGACGATGCAGAGCTTGCGCGAGTCGATCATGGTGACGCTCGAGGAGAAGGTGTGGGCGCCGATGATGGGAGGCCGGCGACACCCGGCGATGAGCGGCACCGCATCGCGCGGCACGCGCCGCACGTACCAGTACCCGAACGGCTCGGTCATCGTCATCGGTGGTCTCGAAGATCCGGGCTGGACGTTCTCGATGGAGTACGACCTCATTGTGGTCTTCGAGGCGTGGGAGATCAGCCGCGACAGCATGGAGAAGCTGTACCGCGCCAACCGCAACCACATGCTCTGCCGCTTCAACGAGGCCAACAAGGAACTTGCGGCCAGCCTAGAGAGCGACTGGAACGATGAGCGATGGTTACGCGGGCACCAGTGCTGGCAACAGATCATCGCGGACACGAACCCGCACAGCGAGTTTCACTGGCTGAACCAGATCGCGGCGCCCATCGGCGGCGAAGAGGTAGACCGCATCAAGTCGGATCAGCTCCCGTCGCGGCGTGTGTTCCGCTCACCGGATCACCCGTTCACGCGCATCCTGTCGCGCCACGTAGACAACCCCGCTTGCACCAAGGACGACCTGACGCGCCTACGTGCGCTCACCGGGCACAGGTACGTGAACCTCTACCTGGCGCTGTGGGCGAGCGCCGTCGGCCAAATCTGGCCCAGCTTCGACCCGACCGTTCACATGCAGACTGGGCGCGTCTCCCGTGATGGCGACATGGACCCCGCGTGCATGAAGGATGGCAAGTTCATCGCGCCGGACCGGCGCCTGATGTACCTCGAGCTTCTCGGCGAGCGTGGCCCGCACCTACCGGCCAAGATGGATGTCAAGTGGGCGTTCGCGTCGATGGACTTCGGGTATCGCAAGGCCGGCTGCGGGCAAGTGTGGCTCGTGGACAACGAGGACCGCATGTACCGCGCGGTTGAAATCTACCGCTGCGAGATGATGGATGACTGGTGGGCCGAGAAGTTCATTCAGCTGTGCTTTGAGTTCAACCTGCACGCGATCGTGTGCGACTCGGAAGATCCTGAGCGCGTGGTGAAGTTCAACGACCGCCTGTCCAACTTCAAGAACAGGAACGGTCAGGCCATTGCGCAGGGCGTTGACAAGAGTGTGCGGCGCGGCAACCGCAGCCGCTTCGTGACGACCAAGCTCGACCTCGTGCGCGACATGCTGGCGCCGGATCAGGTGGGCGGGCCACGCATGTACTGGCTCAGGGATGCCTTGCGCGAGGGGCGCGACCCGATCTGCAAGGACAAGATGCTGCCGACGTGCAGCGAGGAAGAGATCCCCTCCTACGTGTTCCCGGAGCACAAGGACGGCAAGGAAGACTCAGAGGAGCCCGACGATGCCTGCGAGGACCACGGCTGCGACGCGGCGGCCTACGCCGCGGTCTACAAGTGGCTGATGGACCCGGTGGGGATTCGCCAGAAAGACCACATGCCGATCGGCACGGCGGGGTGGCGCATGGGACACAAGGATGTGCTCAGGAAGAGCAGGAAGTGGCAGAGATGAACCCAGCGAAACTATGCCCGTGGGCAACAAAGGCGTTGCGCGCAGTCGTCAACGCTCACGAGGAGCAATACTGCCGCAAGGCGGATGCTGTTGAGGTGGACCCCGCGACGATGGATCGCCTGAGTGTGGAGTTGGAAATCCCAGGGGCGTGGATGCGCTCTGGCCGCCCGAGTGGAGAGCTAACGATCTACGGCGTTCCAGTGCGGGTGGTGCAGCGATGACGTTCCCCCTAGCGGCGCCGGCTGACCCTGCGCATACTGGACACGTCCCCAGTCTCTCAACCGGAGTGCCAACATGATCGCGCTTCTCCTCAGCCTCGTTCTGTCCGCCCCGCAGGTCAACCGTAACGCGCTCGTCATCATCCTGGATGACGTGGCCCGCGCCGACCTCGAAGAGGTGAGCGCGCTCGGGGGCACGCCGAACCTCGATGCTCTGGCGGCGCAGGGCGTCACGTTCACGCGCTGCATGGCGTCGAGCGTGTGCTCGCCATCGCGCCGCGCCATCGTGTTCGGGCGGTACTACGCGTTCGACGCTGGTGTGTGTGGGCCGGCGAACTGGTACACGCCGGGATTCTCGCAGACATCGCTCGCCGAGGTCGTGCCAACGTACGCGAGCGCCATCATCGGCAAGTGGCACATCGGCGGTGACGCAGTGGGTGGCGCGTGGCAGTGCGCGCCGATCTCGCAGGGGTTCAACTACTGGGTAGCGGGGCACGAGAACCTGCGCGCCTGCTCGAACATCAGTTACACGAACTGGGAGCGCGTCGATGCGTGCGACAGCGCGTTCACGGTGGAGTACGAGCCATTCGCTGTGCGGGACGCCTTCGTCGCTGGCTGGCCGGCGACGGTAGGCCCGAAGCTCGGGATCGTGGCGTCGAGCTTGGCGCACGGCCCCCACCACAAGCCGCCCGCATCGTTGCTTCCGCCGGGCTACCCGGCGCCGGGCAACGTGCCGCGTGACCAGTACCGCGCCATGATCGCGGCCTACGACACGCTCATCGGAGAGATGCTCGCGGTGGTGGACCTGCGCTACACGATGGTGTTCGTGGTGGGGGACAACGGGACGCCGACCACCTTCGAGCCGCGCGGCAAGGCCACCTGTTACGAGCGCGGCATCAACGTTCCGCTGATCGTGGCTGGGTGGACCGTGAGGAACCCCGGGCGCGTCACCGACGAGCTGGTGCATGTGGCCGACATCCCTGCCACGATCGCGGCTCAGTTCGCCAGCACGCTCGTGCAGGAGTGGGACGGGGCTTCGCTGCATATGACCTTGGCGGACCTCCCGCACGCGCCGCACCACAACATCGTGATCGGCGGCTCTGGCGCTGGGCCTGGTGGGCTCTATGCGCGCTCGTGGCGGGTGAAGCTGATCGACCGTGACCCACCGCTCCAGGATGAGCTGTACGACCTCGTGGGTGACGGGTACAGCGAGACGGTGAACCGGGTGGGCGAGAACAGCTATGCGGCGGACGAGCTGGAGCTGCGGGCGGCGCTGGACGCATTCCGGGCGAGGACGTACTGAGACAGGGGCGCCGGGGCTGTGCTGTGCCGGGAGATCCGGCGCGGGCCAGAGAGACCGGCGGGCCCATGAATCACCCCGGCGCCCACCCCTTGACAGGCCCCCCCAAAGGGCTAGTGTCTGTGCCGTGAGCTTCTGGGTTATCTTGTGGCTCGCTGTGGCCGCAGCCATCGGTATCGTGTCGGCGGCGGTAGGCCGGGTCATGCGAGACGATGACGAGGGATACCTGTGAGCCTGACCCGCCGCGCTCTATTCGGCCTCGTCGCCGGCCTGCCGTTCGCGTTGAAGGCTGGCGCGGTTGAGAAGCCTCATGTCTGGCCTGCACCCACGTTCAAGGGCGTGCCGTTCCTGTACGAGAAGGCCATGGAAGGTCCGCGCCTGTGGCATATGTCGAGCGTCGGCGATCCGACGGACTGGGACAGGTTGCCCCTGTGAGCGCCCGCCCCGTCTGGAAGAAGCAGAACCAGCTCGTCGAAGCCGAGCAGCTCACGGCGCGATTCATCCCCGAGGGCCTAGAAGAGGCCCGCGCCGGGCTCACCGAGCACATTGTATACACCCTGCGCACCCCGTTCGGGCTGACGATCGTGCCTCTCGGCGCTTGGATCATCTACGACGAGGAGGGCGTGCGTGCGGTGCCCCAAGCAGTCTTCGAGCGCCTGTACAAGCCAGTGTCGATCGCTGGGAAAGCGGTGGCGCTGGGCGAGAGGGCGGTCAGGCGCATCATCGAGGCGACACGATGACGCGCTGGACCAAGCCATACATCAAGCCGACGTGGGATGCGATGCAGAGGCATTGGGATGAGGACGCCAAGGCGCGCGAAGACGTTCCGCCGCGCGCTCCAGCCGTCGAGTTCCGGTGGTTTCGGCATGACGGGGGTAAATGGCACTGCATCGAACGCTTCGAGGGCGAGTGCCTTGTTTCGGCGTGCGGCAACTTCTTGAGGTCCGGCTACGCCGAACTATCGAGCAGTCCGCCAGTGCAGCAGTCCTGCTTGAGCTGTTTGCGCAGGCTGTCGAAGCTCCCGCCTGGGACGTACACCGATGATGCGCTACCGGCCAAAGCCGAGCAGACGGCGCGCGCATGGCTTGGGGGAACATTGCCTGCTTACAAGGAGGGTCGGCGGTGCTGAAGTTGACCCCGGACTCCCTGTTCCACGAGTTCGAGGCCGCGCACGCCAAGACCAAATCCGTCCTCGCCAAGCACAAGGAGCAGGTCGCGCAACGCGCCGGACCGCACTACATGGAGGGGCTGACCGCGCAGCAGCCGATGCGTCAGAACGTGATGCACCGCTGGCTCTCCTACGTGATCCCGCAGGTTGTGTGGCGGGACCCTGCGGTCGAGGTGGGCACGCTGGTCGAGAGCGAGGGCGGCGAGGACTTCGAGCTTGAGCTGGCTGCGAACCGGCTCATCGTGGACCAACAGTTCAAGAAGCTGTACGCGGACGGTCCTGTGCAGGACATGCAGTACAACTTCGGGGTGCTCATGGTCGTGCCGGAGCCCGTGGCTGGCGCGCGTCCGATCGAGGGCGTGGGGACGGACTGGGCGCCTGGTGACACGAAGCGGGGCGCACCTCCGCCGCGCACGCCGTGGCTGCCGAAGTCCTACCGCATCCAGCAGCATCGGTACTTCGAGGACTCGCTGGCCTCCACGCGCGACGAGATCCGCTTGCAGGGGCACATCTGGGTCAAGGATAAGGACGACATCCTGAAGGAGGGCGAGAAGGGCGGCTGGGATGTCGAGACGATCGAGCGGTACGCTGCCGCTGACTCGCAACTCGAGTACCTCGGGCGCTCTGAGTCAGACGCGCAGGGTGGTGACATCGTGCGGCGCGACGAGATCGTGGGCGCCGAGGTGTACGTGCCCGAGTACGACCTGGAGGAGGGGAACGCCTGGGGTGTCCCGGCCTCGCCCGGCCCGGAGAAGGGCTTTCACGGAACCATCTTCACGATCCTGGTGAACCGTGCGGCGGCGCTCCAGGCGGACGCGAAGAAGGACGAGACCAACGTCTTCACGATGAAAGACGTGAAGGAGTCGCAGGCGAAGGGGACGAGGTTCCCGCGTGTCCCGCGTCCCTGGTACGGCTCGGAGCGTGGGCCTTACGTCATCTTCGGTCAGTTCACGGTGCCCAATCACACTCTCCCGCTCGGCTCGTTCAGCGCGGTCGGTGAGGAGATGATGCAGATGGGGACCGACTTCGAGATCGCGCAGAAGATGCTGCGCTCGTACAAGAAGATCGGGCTGATAGCCAAGGGGACGGACGAGGATGTCAAGGCCGTGGTCGGCGGCGAACACCTCAACCTCTACAAGATCGCGGGAATTACCAAGGAGGACGTGATCGCCTTGGAGCTGGGCGGGCTGACGGATCAAGCCGTGGCGCACCTCGAGTTCTCGCGGCAGAACTTGGAGAGCACGCTGGGGCTGAACGAGATGCACTCGGGCAACGTGTCCGGGGTAGGCACGGCGACGGAGCAGACGATTGCGAACAACGCGGCGCAGGCACGCTTCGACGGGATCAGGCAGTCGGTCGAAGATGCGGTGATCGACCACATCTGGCGCTGCTGCTGGTTCTTGTACGAGGACAACCGCGCGGCGATGCAGCTTCCGAAGGACGCTAGTGCCGAGCTGGTGAAGCGCGGGCTGATGGAGCCGGAGATGGTGAGCTTGCCCGATGGGTCGGTGGAGCAGCGCATCCCGCAGGCGACGTACTTGGGTGGGAAGCGGGAGGGCGTGGAGCGCCTGCCATTCAACGCGCTCTCCGTGCGGATCAAGCCCTACTCGATGGAACGCACGAGCGAGGCGCGCCAGGCGGCCACGATGGCGACGGTGCTCGGCGCGGTGGGGCAGATGGTGCCGATGGCGGCGCAGTTCCCCGCGTTCCACTGGGGCGAGCTGGCCGACAAGATCGGCGATGCGATCAACTTCCCCGGCCTCGGGCGCATGTTCGGGAAACCGGACGAGATCGCGGCGAGCGGGGTCCAGGTGGCGCAGGCGATGAACGCGGGCGAGGCGGCGCCGGCGGGGAAGATCCAGCCCAAGGTGGCGAGCATGGGGTCAGGCAGGCCCGGTGGTGGCGCAGGGGCGCGTCCTCAGCGCATGCCGCAGACACGAGGTAGCGCAGGGGCGCGGCAGGGACCGAAGGCCACGGCGCAGCCTAGCAAGCCGGTGAAGGCGGGGGTGGCATGATCCGCACGCTCATCATGCGGTGGTGGGCCATGCGCAAGGCTGAGAAGCTCGACCGCGACTATGAGCGGTACAAGCGCATTCGTGCGGAGATGTGGAAGCGCGTTGGCGGCATCGACCCCGAGGCCGTGGATAGGTTCTGGGGGACATCCTGATGCCGCTCTACCTCTTCCGCTCTGAGGACGGGACCGAACGCGAGGAGCTGTACAAGGCGGGCGAGGCGCCCTCACTCGGTGAGTGGACGACGCTCGACGGGACGCGGTATCAGCGCGTGATCGAGATGCCTCAGCTTGCGAACAGCAAGGGGACGCCAAACTTCCGGCTGCACTCGAACGCGCTGCCCGACATCAAAGCGGTTCAGTTCCAGGAGGCGCAGGCGCGCAAGTACGGACTGCCGATGCCGGTGAAGGCGAAGCGGTACGACGAGGTAGGCCGGCCGGTGTTTCGCTCGACACAGGAGCTTGCGGAGCACTGCAAGCGTGACGGGCGGTACAGCGTGGGCAACCCGAAAGAGGTGTGCCAGGAGGCGCGCCGTCCTATGGCCGAGGTACGGAAAACGCAGCTCGCCGAGGTGGCGCAGCGCGAGAAGCAGAGCAAGGCCCCGATAGTGAGGTGACGCTATGGCAGGAACACAAATAGGCTGGCCGACCGGGGCGACAGATGCGGCGATCATCACCGCGTGGGACGAGTTCGACGCGCACCAGACGGGCGCGTTGACGCTGGCTGAGTTCCAGGTGCTCGCCCAAAAAGCCGCCTACGGGCACAGTCGCGGCGTGCGGTCCGGCGCCGCAGCAACGCTCATCGCAGGATATAGCGGGACAGCATCAACGCTGCAAGCGTTGCTGCCTCGTGGGGGGATGTCGGCGCCCATCACTGCCGCCAACGTTGTGGACTTTACGACGGCCGATTCGACTCCAGATTGGGTGTGGGACGAGGAGCTGGAACAGTACACGGCCACGATCGAGATCGAGTGCGTCGTCGATGATGATCTCGTGTGGCTTGATGCAGCAATATCGCCGCATCTACCGTTCGTAGTCGAGCCGCAAGCTCCGGCGACGGGGTGTATTCAGATTGGCGAGATTGTGAACGAGGACCCGTTCACCATGACGACTTCAATCAAGATGGCGGGAAGCGTTCCTCCAGTTCCAGGAAGCGACGCCATTGCCGGAGTCTACGACGTTGTTCTGACGATGCTGACTGAGGCCGGCCTAGGCCAGGGGCCGCAGCTCATCCTGCCCAAGCTCGCGTTCTTCACGCTGACCGCGCCTCCGACCGAGGCGCCGCCGCCCTAGACCAACCAACCACCACAACTAGGCCAGCCGTTCGGGCGGTGTGGCGAAGGCAACCCCTTCCACCCCCATGCCCGAACAACTCTCTCCCGAACGCAGCGTCGTCGTAGATCGGCGCGTCGATACCACCCTGGCCGCGCGTGACGCTGCGGCGATCATGCGCGGTGAGCGCGCCTCGAAGGTGGTCGAGGAGGCCGATCTAGCCGCAGACGACCCGAGCGCGATGGATCCCACCAAGGATCCCGCGTGGGCGGCGTACCAGCAGGCGCTCTCGGCGAACCAGATCCCGCCGCAGCGCACTGCCTCCGACGTGGAGAAGTTCATCGTTGAGCAGGTCGGCGGGCACGAGATCGCCGACGCGCTCAAGAACCTGAACAAGCCGCCCGAGGCGGCCAAGCCCGCCACGGCGCCTCAGCAGCCCGCCAAGGAGGCCGCGCCGGCACAGGCAGCCCAACCGAACACCGACACGCCCGAGGCGCTACAGGCACGCACAAGCGCGCTCGCAGCCCTCAAGCGTGACGGGTGGACCGAAGCAGCGATCAAGAAGCTCGCCGACGATGAGCTTCTCCAGATCGGCACAGCACGTTTCAAGTCTCAGACGGATGTCGATTCCTCGATAGCGGACCTCAGGACTCGCCTTGGGCAGGCCGGCAACAAGCCGAAGCCCGACGCGGCGAACGAAGTGGATGCGACCCGGGTCAGCGGTGGCCCCGAACAAACTGCATCCCCAACCTTCGACGTCTCGGTCAAAGCAGCCGCAGAGGCGCTCGGTAAGCAATTCACCGAGCAGTTTGGAGAGGACATCGGCAAGCCGGTCGGGACGGCGATGGAAGCCGCACTGCGGCAGATTTCACAGCCGCTACTGGCTCAGAACCAGCAACTCTCGCAGGGGCTCGAGGCCGTTGCGGGATACCTGGTCGAGTCGGCAGCGCGCGACATCAAACGCGAGTGGCGTACCGAGTACCCCGCCGCGCTGGCTGGTGACACCTGGGCGAAGATCCAAGACACTCAGGAGAAGCTGGCGAAGACCGGAAGTTACCAGGGGCTAGAAGGCATCTTCGAGTCCTTCGAGCACGCGCGTCGGATCGTGCTTCCTGGTGCGCAGCCGGTATCCGTCTCTGCCCGAGACGCGCAAGAACAGCAGTTGAACGATATCAAGGCAGCCGCACGTCCGATCGTCGGTGGGCGCACGCCTGGGGTCACTACGAAGAGCGCCGACATGGAGCTCTACGAGAAGTACCTACAGGCGAACAAGCTCTCGGCATCGGTGCAGGCCAGCCTTACCGGCGTCACGCAGTAGCGCGGCGCCTCACAAGGAGACAACCACATGGCCACCGCAATGGACCCGTTCAGCATGTTCATGCTGATCACGGGGCCGGCGTTCTTGAAGGACGACGAGTCCGTCATCAACGCCGTAGTCAAGAACAGTTATCTCTTGCCGCGCTTCATGGACGGCAAGGACATGGATCTTCTGCTGCAAGGAGGCACGAAGATTCAGGACGTGATCTATCTCAACGAGGACTCGGACGCCGAGTTCTACAAGTCGAACGAGCAGGACTTCACCGTCCGGAACCAACAGGTGGGTACGAGCTGGGAAGCCAACTGGCGCCTGCTCAAGAACTCGACCTCATGGACGGACCTGGAGATCGGGCTCAACGGGGGCGACAGCTCCACGATGGGCGGTATCGGTGCGTTCCACCGGTACAAGCGGATCCAGAAGCTCAAGCACATGAACCTCTGGACGACCCAGATCCACAAGATGGAGGACGCGCTGACTTCCACGCCGTCCTTCGCCGAGATGGAGACGGGCGACGGGAAGTTCCCGTACTCGCTGGGCTGCTTCATCACTGGCCCGAACAGCGCGGGCAACGTTGGCGTGCCGAACACGGCCGCTGGCGCGTGGACGACCGTCGAGCAGATCCAAGGATTCGTGGCGACCGCTGCGCCGGCTGCTGGAACCGCTGCGTCCAAGTGGCGTAACCAGAGCGCGACCTTTGCCGGCGGTGACATGACCGCTGGGCAAGAGCGATTCTGGACGGGGATGCGCGAGCTGCACCACAAGTGCAAGTTCGAGCGTCTGCCCCGCTTCGGGAGTTACTCCGAGCCTTCTCGTTCACCGTCGTTCTACGCGGTGAGCTTGTGGGGCCTGGCGCTCGCCGAAATGTGCATGAGGTCTGAGCAGGACGCGTACCTCGCCGGCCGTCAAGACCCGGCCTGGCCCGCTCCGATGTTCAACGGCGTGCCGTTCGTGTTCGTGCCCGCGTTGGGCACATCGGTCATGTACAACAACCAGAACGGCACGGCAGTGCTCGGTTCCGAAACCACGTCGAACGTGGCCGGTCCGCGCGTGCTCGCCGTGAACGGCAAGGTGTTGAACATGATTATGCACAAGGATCGTGTGATGTACCGCACGCCTCCGGCTCACCCGGATCGTCAACCGTTCACGACGGTGATGTTTACGGACACCTGGTACAACGTCGTGTGTCAGAACCGGCGCGAGCTGGGCATCCTGACGCCGACGACCGCCGTCACCACTCCCGCCGCGCCGTCGGCCGGTATCTAGGAGAGCCACCAATGAGTTCCACAGGTATTGTTTCTGCTGGCGGCAACGGGCGAGGCCCGCGCTTTCCTCGCCTCGCCAGCGTGTTCATCGCACGTTCGACCGTGCTCGCAGGTGGTGTTTACATCATGTGCGAGAACAACGGCGCATCGCCTGACAGCGCCGCCGTCACGGTCTCCAACAGCAACGCCGACAACGGCACGCTGGCCAACGCCATCGCAGTCGGGACGAACGCTGCGGCCGGCATGGTGACCGCCACCTCTGGTGGTGGCGAACTGGCGGTTCTGATCCTCGCCACCGAAGCGGCGGCCACCGGGGCGCCGTTCATCGGTCTTCTGGAGGGGTACTACGTCGATGCGTTGGTCACGACCGCCGGTAGCGGTGTGCCGCGCAAGCCGTTGTATCCGCGCACGACCGGCGTGCTGCAAGACGTTGGCTCGAACGTGGGCTCTCCCGCGCACGGGCGGCTCTTGCAGGACGTTGGCACCATCACCGCGACCCTGACCAAAGTCCACTTCTGTGGACTCCCTGGTGGGTTCTCGGTGGGCCCTGGCACGTAGGTTTCAGGTTTCTCGGCTTGGGGGGCGGAGGCCCGAACCTCCGCCCCTCGGCCTCTTCTCTCGAAGGAGCTTCTCTCATGGTTGTGGCGAGAAAAGGATCATTCGCAGGCGCCTACGAGACGCTCACCATTGCGGCCACAGCGCTTGGCCCAAGCGCGGCATTCCACACGTCCGCCTGGGCCATCTTCGGGCCAGGCGAGACGGGGGATACCGTGCGCTGGCGTGACGACGGAACGGACCCGACCACGCTTGTGGGGCATCTGCTGGCCGCTGGTGCAACGCTCACCTACTACGGTGACTGCTCGAAGATCAAGTTCATCCGCACAGGCGCGACGAGCATGACGTTGCCAACGAGCTACTACCGATGACCGTTGCACGAAAAGGCGGATGGGCGTGCGTGGGATTCGAGACGCTCACTGTTGCCGGTACGCCGATCGGCCCAACGTCAACCTTTCACACGGCGGCGTGGGCGCTGTTCGGTCCGACCGAGGGCACGTCGCCGTTCCGGATTCGATGGCGTGACGACGGGACGCAGCCGACCGGAGGCGTCGGGCACATCATCGGCGAGGGCGAGACGTTCCTGTTCTACGGCGACCTGTCGAAGCTCCAGTTCATCCGTGTGACCGCAGAGAACTCCGCCACCGTCCCCGTGAGCTACTACAAGTGAGGCCCTAGATGGTGCTCGCTTCCATCGCCGGGAACATCGTCCGCTACACGCTGGGCGCACAGGCGGGCGAGCTGGAACTGACGGCGGTGCCGCCGGTCGCCATCTTGAACTCGGCGCAGGAACTCCTGTGCAACATGCGCCCGTGGCGCTGGCTCAGGCGACACTCGGTCCCGCTATCGTTCCTGAAGGATCAGCCCTGGGTGGATCTCCCGCAGGACTTCCGCGAGCTGATCGGCGTGCAGGCGTCACAGTCGCAGACGCGGCGCTTCATGGCGACGGGCATCGACGAGATCCTCTCCTTGCGCACCGGGACCGTGCAGACGACCGGGCTCTTCTCGACGTACTTCGCGGTAGAGACGGCGGTTCCTGAGACGAAGAACCTGCTCGGCGCGACGGAGAACTTCGCCGACGCATCGCAGTGGGACGTGTCGCTCGTCACGGGGACAATCGAATCCACGGTGGCCCCGAACGGGCTCACGACGGCGGACACGCTGACCTCGACGAACGCGGCGGGGCGTGTGACGCAGGGTGCGCCGGCGTCGCGGCTCCTCACCGGGCGCCCCTACATCGCAAGCGTACACCTCAAGGCGGGCACGGCGACGACGAACGATCTCGAGCTGCGCCAGGTCGGCCCTGGCTCGCCGGGCGAGACGAGCGAACGCAGCGCAGAGACGATTGCGCGCGTCACTTGGACGGGCGGCGTGGCTGCGGTGACGCTACAGGACAGTAGCGGGGATGGCGTGCACGAGGTTGGCGCGGAGGACGTGGGCGACGGGTGGTATCGCGTCTGGCTCGCGGCCACGTACGACGCCGACGACGCGAAGCCGAGCGCGGAGATGCTGCTCCGGATTCGCCCGGACACGACCTCGGGGCTTGGGAGCGTGGTGGTGTGGGGCGCGCAGATGGAACGCTACGACGGGGACCTGACGCGCATCGCGCCGACCAGGTACGAGTCCAACGCGGGCGCGTCCCCTGAGAACTTCGGTGAGCCGGTGCGGCGCCTCGCCGTGTGGCCCACCCCGTCCGAGGACCAGCACGGGGCGCTCTCGGTCGTCTACCGGCGCCGCCCTCGGCGCATCATCTCGGAAACCGAGACCATCGAAATCCCGACGTGGTGCGAGGATCTCTTTTTCGACGTGTGCCGGATCACTGCACGCGGGGCGCACGAGGAGGACGACGGGCACCTGTACGCGCGCCTCGACGACCTCCGGGGATCGATGCTGTTCAACGACGCGGTGCAGCAGGACGAGAGCGAGCAGCGCAGCCTCGGGCCGATGCGGGGGCTCGCGTGGCAGAGTGGCGTAGTGGGCCGGGATTGGTCGGTAGACCGAGTGGCGATGCCGTGAGATGCGCGAACTCGTCCCCATCGTTCCGCCGAAGCAGGGTCTGAACGACGCGAAGGCGTACAGCGAGCAGCCCCCGCAGAGCACCAGCCTCTCCCGGAACATGCGGACGCAGCAAGCCTCGACGGGCAGGCTGCGCGTCTCACAGCGCGCCGGGTATCGCCTCTGGAGCCCTCGGGCGATCCTCACCAACCGGCTCGCCTTCACCGAGGATCTTTCCCACTTCCGGGACACGGTAGAGGGGGACCGCCCGTTCCCGGTCGAGGACGGGTGGACGGTAGCCGCATCGGGCGGGGCGGGCTCGTTCTCGTCCACTGCGGACGGGACGCTCGGCCCTGACCGCGTGAGCCCCGCACAGCTCGCCAAACAGCTCCTAGCGGGCTCAGGGCGTGCCGAGGTCGGGCAGACCTTCGATCCGCTGGACCCGCCCACGTCGCTTCTGGCGAAGGCTGGGGCCACATGGCTCCGCACGGCCAGCCGAGACCTGATGTTCTCGGTCTACATGAAGGTCGGGGACGCGACGACGACGCAGCTCTCGATCCGGCAGGGTACGACCGTGGAGGTCTCCGGCGCCCCGTTCACGCGCCTCACGATCACTTGGACAGCCGGGGTGGCCTCGATCACCGCCACGAACACGGGAGGATCCGGCTCGCACCAGAGCGGGCTAACGGACGAGGGGAACGGCTGGTATCGCATCTGGGCCAGCATCACCTGGAACCTCGGGTTCGAGCCGACCGCGCCGACGCTGCGGTGCCTCGTGCAGCCGAACCTGACGGACACGACCGTCAAGGGCACGTACCTCTGGGGCGCGCAGCTCGAGCTGGTGCCCACGGCGACGACCGAGCCGACGCGGTACGAGCCGGTCCTCGGCAAGAACGACACGCTCGGCACGCGCAAGGGCGCGGCGCTCCACGCGGTGAACCATCTCCAGCGGCGCCTCGACTACCGGCGCCGGCAGACGATCGTGGCGGACCGCAGCGTGCAGACGCCCGCGAAGGCATCGGCCTACGCCATCGCCTACGACCGGCAGCGCAACCGCTACCTCCTCGAAGCTCAGGCGGTGGTCAAGTACAGCTCGCAGGGCACGCTGATCTTTTCTATCCCGGTGCCGATCGACGACCCTAACCACGTCTGTCAAGCCCTGCACCTGGACGAGGTGGATCAGATCTACGTAGGCGTCACGTCGGGCGGGGACGCAGCGAAGGCGCGGCTCTTCTGCTTCCGGCAAGGCCCCGAGGTGGTCGGCGGTGAGGTGCGGGAGGACTCGCACCATCTGCACTGGAGCGTCCTGACGGGACAGTACGTCGTCAACATCAAGAGTCATGAGGGCGTGCTCTACACGCTCCAGGACGACCCTACGCGCACGCGGAGCGAGCTGGTGATGTACGACGCGCTCGACTTCGCGGAGCCCGAGGTGGCGCTCCGGAAGGTGACGCCGTACCCGAGCGCGGGCATGGCCATCAAGTCCGATGGGTCGATCGTCACCTGTCACACGACGAACCTGACGCGCGGGCTCGACCCGAGCGCCAACGGGAGCGACACGCTAGGTCCGTGGCCGACGGCGGTGGGCTGGACGCCGGAGAACAATCAGGCGAACTACGCCACGGCGGCGTGGGCCAGGCTGCGGTCTGACTACATCCTCGGCCCGGGGCGCCGCACGATCGACGACTTCGATGCGGACGAAGAGGTCACGGACTGGGTAGACCACACGGGGAAACAGCGGAACGCCTACAAATTCGGGGGGGGCCTGCACGCGGGGCCGACGGCGAACCTGCGCGGGATGTCAGGGATCCCCGGTGTCAAGTTCAACGGCATCGATCAGGCGCTCACGAGCAACCCGAACCCTGGCACGGACGAGACGAACCTCGACTTGCACAGGACGCTCATCCCCTCATACGACGGCGCCAAGTCCACCACGTTCGTCGTGTTCCGTCCGGCGTTCAAGGCAGTGCAGGGCGCTGTGATCGGGCAGCCCATGACGGGCGCCGTGGCTGCGCCTGCAAACCACTACGTCGTGTGCGCCAACCGCGACGACACGGACACGATTGCCGCGCCGTCCCGAGGGCGCGTGTCGCTCTACGATGACACGACCGGCAGCGCGGACGTAGCGGTCGGCACGGGGGCTCAGCCGCAGAGTGCGCTGATCGAGTCGGGCGGACTCGTCAACTTCTGCATTATGGCGATGAAGCGTTCGGCTGTTGCCGCCGAGGGGGAGATGCGCGTCAATGGCTCGCTCATCGAGCCCACCTATGCCTCGATCGCCGCAGCCGGGGAAGGGGCCACCACGCTCGGCTACTACGAGCAGAACTCGGGCTTCGGGTTCTTCGAGGGCGAGCTGCTCGAGGTGCTCGTCTACAATTCGCTGCTCTCAACCACGGACGTTCAGCTTCACGAGGGATACTTCGCCAACTACTACGGCGGACAGGGGCGCCTCGACGCGGCGCACCCCTACAAGCTCACTCCCGGCGCGGGCCTCCTGGTGCCATCGACGGCGCCGATCCCGACCGGGAAGGCCGATGTCAACAAGCTGAACCACCGGAGCACGATCCTCGCCAAGTTCGCCCCGGGTGGCGACCTCAAGTGGACGGTCGTGGACTATTTCGGCGTGGGCTACGACGTGGCGCTCGACCCATCCGGCAACATCTTCTCGCTGGGCGAGTACAACGCGACCGAGGGGGCGCCGAGCGTAGGGACGCCCGCGTTGCCGGCGAACCGGGGCGAGCAGGGCTGGCTGCGCAAGGTCATCGACAACGGGGAGAGCGCCGACCCGGACGACTTCGTTGCGGACTGGACGCAGAACAAGCTCCAGCTCCTCGGCGTATCGGTCGGGCGCGACTTCTCGGATGCGTTCTGGACGAAGACCAACGTAACGGTCACGACGAACACGACGGGCGACCCGATCGGGTCCAGCACGGCGGACACGCTCACGACGACCGTGGCCGGTGGGACGGTGCGGCGCGATTTCGCAGCCGCCACGCTCATCGAAGCATCGGATTACGTCTTCTCGGTGTACCTCAAGGTGAGCACGGCGACCGTCTCGCGCGTGAAACTCTCGCAGTCGGGCGGCACCGGCTCGATCCAGGTGGACTACACGCACGCCACGCGCGCCGCCACGCCGACGGTGGCGGGCACCGGGCACAGATACCGCTGGGACGTGACGGACCAGGGCAACGGCTGGACGCGGATCCAGGTGTCGATGGACTACAAGGCGGCGGACTCGACCACGTTGCGCCTGGAAATTCTCCCGGACACGACCGGGACGGCTGCGTGCTTCGCCTGGGGCGCCATGTTCGAGCGCGGCCAGATCGCTACGCCGGTCTTCCTGAAGGCGCTGGACGGCGTACACCGCCCGAAGGACTCGGCCATCCCGGTTCAGCTCGGGACGAGCTACCCGCGCATGGACGTGGACACGTTCGGCAACGTCATGGTCCCGGGCCCGTGGGCGACCGATGTCAGCTCCGCGCTCAGTCGAACGATGTTCACCGCGCGCGTCTACGACAAGAACCTCTACCTGCGCGGCGACCTCGACATCAACCCGGCGGCCTCGCACACGGTCATTCCCGGGCGCGGCATCGTCGTGAACCGTGAGCCGCCGAGCTACATCGAGAACAACCCGGGGATGATCCGGAACCTGCTCGGCTTCTCGGAGCGGTTCGACAATGCGTACTGGACCAAGACCAACGTGACCGTGACGGCGAACGCGGCGCTGGCGCCGGATGGGCTGTTCGAGGCAGACAACCTCGCCGACTCCAGCGCGTCCGTGCAGGGCACCGTGATTCGTGAACTGACCACCGAGATCGACACGGGCGAGGTCTACACGTTCTCGGCGCACTTCCTCCCGGTGACGGCGACGACGACGCGCCTCGTGCTGGAACACACGGCCGGCGCCGCGCAGTCCACCGAAGCCCTCATCACCTGGAACGTGGCGACGGGGCGCGCCCCGATCGTGACGCTGACCAACGCTGGCAGCGGCGTGCATACCTACGAACTGGAGCCGGCCGAGAACGGGTACTTCCGGCTCTCCGTGTCGCTCACCTACGACTCCTTGAAGGGGTCGCTGCGCGTCCGGATCAACCCGGACGGGACGAACGCCAACACGGGATCCGTGCGCGCATGGGGTGTCCAGCTCGAGCGCAGCGACGTGATGACGCCCTATCAGCGCATCGACGGGCGCAAGCCCTTCCAGCCCGTCCTGAGCACGACCGACCCGATCGAGCTGACCGACCACATGAGCGTCGCCACGCTCAACGATGACGTGGAGAGCAGCATCACCACGCTTGCGCCGACGTTGTACGAGGTGCCGCTTGTAGACAGCGACCCGAACGGGCTCGCGGCGCGCACGACCAAGATGGTCACGGTGGCGCGCGGGTCGATCGTCGTGGTGGACCGGATCGGCGAGCATCAGACGCCGCGCGGCGGCTCGTCCTGTCTCGACCAGAACGCGCGGTACATCTCCGTGACGAGCCTGTACCAGCGCCTCATTGCCACGGATGGCACTCGCTCGGTCATCTACGAGCCGCACGTAGACGGGCAGGTCCGCGCGTACAAGGCGACGACCGGCGAGGTGCCCGAGGGCGTGGAGCTGTGGACCTCCTGGCGTGGGCGTGCGGTTGCGCTCCGCACACGAGACGATCCGCACGCCTGGTTCATGTCGGCGATCGAGGACGTGCGCGACTGGGACTACTTCACGCCCCCGCTGCACTCCTCGAAAGCCGTGTTCTCGACGACCAGCCGTGCGGGCTTGGCCCCGGACATCATCAACACGGCCATTCCCTACGACGATGAGCGCCTCATCCTCGGGTGCGACCATGCCATCTGGTACTTGCCCGGCGACCCCCTGAGCGAACGCGCACAGTGGCAGCACATCTCGGACATCACCGGGATCAGCTTCGGGAATCACTCCTGGTGCAAGGATGACAAGGGGATCCTGTACTTCTTCGGCTCGCGTGGTGGCTTCTACGCCATGCCGGCCGGTGGTGGCCCGCAGTCCCTGACCACCGAGACGATCGACCGGCGCCTCTCTGCGATCGACCTCGATCGCTACTACGTCGAGTGCTTCTGGAACTGGCGCGAGGAGGGAGTCAACATCTACGTCATCCCCTTCGGTGCGCCGGGGACCATCGTGGCCCACTTCTTCTGGGGCCGGCGCTTCGACGAGTGGCGCACGGACGACTTCGTGAACGGGCTGATTCAGCCGACCTCGGCGGCGGTGATCGACGGGGAGAAGTCGAACGATCGGCGCCTGCTCTACGTCAACGGAAACCTAAACATCCTCCAGTGGGACGAGACCTCGAAGACGGATGACGGTACGGCCATCATCGCTCGTGAGCGGATCGGGCCCTACGACGTGGGCGGGGACATGGAGTCGCGCTGGAACGAGCTGACCGTGCTGCTCTCGGAGGATTCCGACGGGGCGCGCTTCGAGATGTTCGCGGCGGACACGGCGGACAGTCCAGGCGCGGTGAAGGTCACGGGGCTGCTAGGCCCTGGGCGCAACGGGCGGAAGTTCGGGCGCGTGCGCGGCTCGAAGTTCTGGCTGGAGCTGGTGAACGATACGGCGGGTCAGAGCTTCGCCTTCGAGGAGGGCGGGATCTACGGGGCGCGGGCAGGGAGGGCGCGCGTGCGCTAGGGTGTAGCCATGAAGCCCTACTACGATCACGGCGGCATCACGATCTACCACGGGGACTGCCGGGAGATCCTGCCCAGCATCAAGGCGGACGTGATGGTGACGGACCCGCCGTACGGGATTGACGCCAACACACGCGGGTGGTCGGCTGGGCGTTCGGTTGCTGGCGTTGCGCGAGACTGGCCTGCTGTGCGCGGCGATGACGAGCCTTTCAATCCGGCGCACCTGCTGGCGTTAGGCTTGCCTACGGTCTTGTGGGGCGCCAACCACTACGCCGATTCGCTCCCACGCTCGCCGTCGTGGTTCGTCTGGTACAAGCGAACCAACGGGATCGAGAACGATTCTGCCGACGCCGAGCTTGCCTGGACCAACCTCGGCGGGCCTGCGCGAGTTTTCCATCATCCGTGGATGGGGATGCTGCGCGCCAGCGAGAAGGGCGAGGCTTACCATCCGACGCAGAAGCCCGTTGTGCTGATGTTGTGGTGTCTACGGCGCTGCCCGGATGGTGACGTGCTTGATCCGTACATGGGGGGTGGATCTACGCTCCGCGCCGCGAAAGACCTCGGCCGCAAGGCCATCGGCATCGAGATCGAAGAGCGCTACTGCGAGATCGCGGCGAAGCGGCTGGCGCAGGAGGTGTTCTCCTTCTCGTGACCAGCCGCCACCACAATCGCCGCATCACCGAAAACGTGCAGAGCGCTGCGCGTGACGTGCTGCGCACCACCGACCTCGACGAGCGCCTGCTGATCCTGAAGCAAGGGCGCATCACGATCAACCTGGACCGGCTTGCGAGGGAGCTGAGGATCCCCGATAGCGCCGGTACTGCTGAAGCCGTGGAGATCGACACCTTCGCCGGCCCTGGGACGACCGGGCTCGTCCCGGACCCGCTGAGTTCCTCGGGGCGCTTCCTCGACGATGCCGGGGACTGGACGGCGATCCCGGGCGGCGGGGACATGCTGAAGGCGACGTACGACGCCGACCTTGACGGGATCTCGGACGCGGCCGAGCAGCTCGAGGGCCCAACCGCTGGACTCAACATCTCCACAGCTGCATCGGTCGCGGCGCACCTCGCAACGGCGCACGTTCCCACCACGCGCCTCATCAGCACGACGCTTCCCATTGCGGGCGGCGGCGACCTCAGCGCAGACAGGACCATCAGCTTCTCGAACTTCAGCGCGGTGTCACGCCTCTTCGGCGCCGGATCCGGTGGCGCATCGCCGGCCGAGATCACGCTGGGCACTAACCTCGCAATGGCGGGCACGGTGCTCAACGCCTCGGGCGGTGGTTCACCAACGAACGCGCAGTACGTGACGCTCGCCCTCGATGCGACCCTGACGGACGAGCGCACGCTCGCGGTGGGTGCGGCGCTTTCGCTCGTGGACGGTGGCGCCGGCGCGGCGGTGACGCTCGACCGTGCGGCGTTGACTGGTGACGTGACGGCGAGCGCCGGGGCCAACGCGACGACGATCGCCAACGACGCGGTGACAAACGCGAAGCTCGCCAACATGGTCGCGCACACGGTCAAGGTGCGCGCCGCTGGCACGACCGGGGACCCGTCCGACCTCGCCATCGCCGGGAATTCCACGATGCTCCGCGTCGGCACGGCGGCCTTGTCATCGGAAGCGTTCGGCGCGAACGATTGGCTTGGGCGCGGAATCTCTGGCTCGCTCGGCGCGCAGAACACGACGACGCTGCTCGTCTCCCTGCTGACGGCGATGGTCGGCGCGGCATTCCCCGGGAGTCCGGTGGACGGGCAACCTTTCTATCACACGGGCGTAGCCACCCTGTTCGTCTACGACGACGGCGCGGGCGCGTGGCTCAGTGTCGCGGTGTACGAGATCGCCTTCGGTGACACGGCGTCGGTGGCGAGCGGCAACTACTTCCGGCAGTACCCGATCAGCTCGGCCACGCGCTACAGCGCGACGGTCGGAGAACGCTTCGGCTTCGACGTGATCGTGGTGGGGATCACGGTGGACGTGCAGGCGTCCTCGACGTGCACGATCACCGTGCAGGACGACGGGTCGGACGTGAGCGGCGGTGCGATCTCGCTCGCGGCGGAAGTGTTCAAGCGTGACGAGACGCTGCTGTCCAGCGCAATTGCGGCCGATTCGGTGATCGCCGTCGAGTGCACGAGCGGCACGGCGACGACCGGCGCGTCCGGGCGCGTACGATTTCGCAGGAGACAGACCTGATGCCTGCCTCCTCGCACAACAAGACATGGGGCGCCGAGGAGTGGCTCTATGTCGGGCAGACAGGGACGGCGTTCCCGACCTCGCCGGCCGACGGGCAATCCTTCTACAGGACCGATCATCACGCGTCCTACCACTACGATCCAACGGCGGCGCGCTGGCTCGGGGACGCGGTACATGAGGTGGAGGGCGGCGACACGGCGGCGATGGCGGTCAGCATCTACTACCGCGAGTACACGCTCGGAGCCGGCGGCACGCGCTACTCGGCGACCTACGGGCGCCAGTTCGGATTCGATGTCGTGTGCGTCGGCATGACGATCTTTTCGGCCATCACTCCCGCAGTGTCGGCACGCGCCGTCGTGACCGACGACGGAACGGCAGTCACCGGCGCCTCGATCACGCTCACGACGCCGGCCACATCCGGCCAGTCCGAGGCGTTGCTGTCATCGGTAATCGTCGCCGGCAGCGTCATCGGCTTGCAGAACGACGCGCTGGGCGCAACGCTCGGCGCGACCAAGGTAATCGCTCGCTTTCGGAGGGCCGAAGCATGAACATGAGGGCACTCTAATGGGACTTTTCGGCTCTGGTGGCTTCTCGATCGGCGGGATGAATTTTGGGGGCAGTGACGCTAAGTCCGGGAGGACGATTCGAAGCAGAGGGCGCCAGGTCCTAAAGGGCATCCTCGAACCATCCGACCGCGAAGCCTTCGGGCGCGCGCAACGCGAGTTCGAGGCCGCTCCGGGGATCATCCAGGGCGGCTACAAGATGGCGCGGCGCGAGGCGGGTAACGCCTTCCGAGGCGCACAGCGGAGCATCCTGGACCAGGGCCAGCGCGCCGAGGGGAACGCGCTCTCACAGCTCACGAACAGCGGCTTCTCGGGCGCCGGGTCGATCGCGTCGAACCTGCGGCTAGGTGTCGGCTACGGGACGGCGCGCGCGATTCAGGACGTGCAGGATCGTGTGGCGCAGATCGGGGCGGGCCTGGCTACGGGCGAGGCGCAGGACGTGGCCAACGCACGCTCGAACCTCGGGCAGTTCTACATGAACCGAGGGCTCGCCGACCGGCAACGGAACATGCTGCACTGGTGGCTCCTGACGGGGCAGAACGGGCTTGCGGCGAGTCAGCCTCCGAACGACCTCAGCGGGATCGTGAAGCTCGGGGCGACGCTCTTCGGTGGAGGTGGCGGTGCGGCCGGTGGGGCACAGGCTGGAGCGGCGCAGTATCCGAGCGGCGGGACTCTCTAGGTGGTCATCTTCTACAAGCAAGGTCAGGGCGCCCCGCAGCAAAGCACGCGCAAGCGTGTCGCGGATGCCGTCTTCGACTTCGCCGATCAGTACCAGGGCACGCGGCAGCGGCAGGAAGCGCACGACGCGCAGCTACAGCAGCGCCAGGCGCAGATGGAAGCGGACCAGGCCGCGCTCGCCATCCAGCAGGAGAACCAGAACTTCGTGCGCTCCGAGCGGGACCGTGTAGCTGGTGAGCGTCAGTCAGACGCGGAGATCCGGCGCTTGTTGCTCGACGAGGCGCGCGGGTCCACTACGCCGACGGCGGCGCGCTCCCCGCAGATGGGCGCTCTCGGGATGCTCGGGAATGTTCTGGGCAAGGCGTTCGGGGGACAGTCGAACGATCCCGACGCGAAGATGGCGCAGGAGGAGCAGCGCAAGTGGGACGCCTACGAGCGGTGGCTTCCGACGGCGAGCCCTGAGACGGCGAAGCTCGTGTTCTCGAAGCTGGCTGGCGAGACGCAGGAGAAGCAGAAGCAGGCGCAGTACGGGGCGCTTGCGCGGCGCGTGGCGCAGCTACAGATGCCGGCGCAGAGTCCGGGCGGCGCCGAGCTTCCCGGATTGAACCAGGAGGATCCGGAGCAGGGCGAGCTGCTCGCCAACCTTCAGGGAATGATCGACAACGGGGAGGATCCCGACCAGATCAACGATGTCGTGGCGGAGCTGGAGGGTGAGATCCTCCGCGACCGGAAGCACCAGGTCGCGCGTGAGCGCGCCTCGGGGCGGATGATGCAGGCGCTCGCACAACCTCCGGAGTTCGTGTCACAGGAGGAGATCGACCAGGCGGATGAGATCGCCCTGAGCTTCCAGAACGACATCTCGCGTGACCCGAAGGATGCCTGGGAGGAATTCCGAGATGCTCTGTTCGCCGGCAAGGACCGCTGGCGCGCGGCTACGGAGGAGATGTCCAAGATCACGATGAAGGAGTCCCCACCGCGCCTGCCGACGCCGGAGGAGGTGATGAACGCCGGGCGACTCCTCTACCCGCACGATCCGAAGTTCCAGAACCAGACGCCGCCCCTCTCGAGCCGGGTCAAGGCTGGCGTGCCCGAGTTCCAGGATCAGCAGGCGATGGCGGGTGGGCCGATCGGTTACTCCTCGAAGTATGGGGAAACGCCCGAGCAGAGGGCCGAAGGTGATGCGCGCTTCGGGCAGAATGGTGCGCAGCCCGCGCAGCGCGCCGTGCCGACCGAGGTACGCCAGGAGGTCCAGGCGAAGCTGACCCCGGACGTGATGGACAACATGATGACGGCTGTGAGCGATGCGGGGAGTGTCGAGGAAGCCAACGCTGCGCTCGTGGCCGTCGCCGAGAAGGCGGGCGTCGATCCTGCGCAGCTTCCTGAGTACCTCTTGAAGGCGCTGGGTGCGCGTGTCGGCTCGATGAGCAAGATGCGGAGCACGGGCGCGCTGGGTGGTGCGCATGAGGCGTTGAAGTCGGTCACGGGCGGGCCTGCCGGGAAACCCGAAGCTGCGCCCGATGTCGAGTTCCAGGAGCAGGAAGCCTTCAAGGATGGGCCTATCGCGTACTCGACGAAGGTCGCAGAGCAGCCGGAGCCCAAGAAGGCGTACGCCGACTTGACGCCAGAGGAGCAGGACGCCAAGCGGCGGGCGAGACAGGGCGCTCCTCCAAAGACGTGGAAGCGGCTGAGCAAGGACGAGCAGACGAGTGCCAGCGCCGAGCTGCTCAATGCGGTGAAAGCGGCGACACGCTTCGACTTCCATGGAGCCCTCGCCCCGACGTTGAGGCGTCTAGGCATCGACCTCGGGAGCATCCCCAAGAAGGAAGCTCAGGCGTTGCGTGAGGCGCTCAAGAAGGCCCGCGCCGGGGCCAAGAAGTGAGGCGCTTCGCCCTCCTTATGGAACTCAAGTCCCTCATCTGGCGCGCGTGGAGCGACATGGAGCATGGCGAGTGGCCGGCGCTTCCCCGCTTCGATAGCGAGGACTGCTGATGCGCCTGCTCGACCCCTACGTTTCCCAAGATGTGCGTGACAAGCGCGCCGGGTCGAAGGACGTTCCGGATCTCCTGGGGCCCTACCTCGGCACGAAGCCCGAGGATCTGACGGCGGAGGGCAAGGCGCTGCTCCCCCCGACGATGGGGCAGAAGGCCAAGGGCGTAGCGCACTCGCTCGCGGGCGGGTTGCAGCATGGCTTGCGTGGCGCGCTCGAGCTGCCCGAGAAGGCGCTGGGTTCCGTGCTCCCGGAGTCGGTGATGCAGGGCCCGCTCATGGCCGGGCCGCGTGCAGCTACGCGCCTCTCCAGGGAGATGGGGGAGAGCGTGATCCGTGCAGGCGAGGGCATCCACCCACGCGCCAAGGAGGGCGTAGCGAACAAGGTGGCCGGCGCGGTGGGCTCAACCCTGCCGATGACGGGGGCCATGATCGCCACGGGCGGGGCCATGCTCCCTGCGATGGCCGTCGGCGCCCTCTCCAACGGGGCCACGGCGTACCTGGACGGGCTGGCCCAGACCGGGGACAAGGACGCGGCGCAGTGGGCGTACGAGAAGGCGCTCGAGCGGGGCGAGGACCAGGCATCGGCGCAGACGACCTACGCCGAGGTGCTGGAGGCAACCGGGGACCAGGAGAAGGCGGTCCAGCTGGGCCTGTGGAACGGGCTCATTGGAGGCCCTACCGAGGTCTTCGGCTTGGGCAAGGCCGCAGGCGCTCTACGCGGCGTTCTGGGACGGGTAGCGGCGGGGCCTGCCCGGGAAGCCTTCGGGCGCAGCATGGCCAAGCTGGCGCTACAGGAGGGCCCTCAGGAGGCGTTCCAGGAGCTCACGGCGGTCGTTGGCGAGCACCTCGTTCTGCACCCTGAGGACAGGAAGCTCTGGGAGGAGGCTGCCAGGATCGCCGAGGCGGGGGCCTTGGGCGGCACGGTCGGCGTGCTGCTGGGTGGGGCGATGCAGGCGGCGGAGACGGCGCTACAGGCCCGGCAGGCGGGTACGGACCGCGCCAAGGCGCCCAAGGCTCCAGGACCGCTTACGCTCGCGCCTGAGGGGGCCAAGCTGAGGACGTTGGAGGAAGCCCGGGCGGTCGAGGGCTTCGCTCCTGCGCCGTCCCAGGCGGCTCCGGCGGCCAAGGAAGCGCCCGTGCCAGACCAGCCCGCCGGTGAGTTCCCCCGCGCCGGCGAGGTGGTGGACACGCGCCGCGTGCGCAAGGACGTGCCCAACCTCGGGTCGATCTCGTCCAGCCTGACCGAGTACGAGGAGCTTCCCGGAATCCGGGAGGTGCCGATGTCGGCCTTTACGGGGCTGACCGGCAAGCACTACTCGGTCGAGGGCACCAAGCGCATCGAGGAATTGTCCGAGCAGATCAAGGCGTCCGGTGAGATCAACCCGCTCATCGTCGTCGTGGACGAGAAGGGGCCGTACATCCTGGAGGGCGCCACCCGTGTCGAGGCCCTGTACCGGCTTGGCGCCAAGTCGTTCCCGGCCGTGGTCGTGCGTGACACGGAGGGCGCCCAGGACGCGCCCAGCGCCGCCCAGCCGGTCACGGTGACCTCGGCTACCTCCGAGGCAAGCCCGGCTCCTGGGGCAGCGCAGGAGGCCCTAGAACCGCGCGCGCCGGTTGAGCCTGTGGCCGCCACGGAAGGCCAAGCGGAGGCCATCGAAGTGCCTGGAGTGGCCCAAGAACCGCGCGCGGCACCCACGCCCGCCCCCTCTCTCCCGCCCGCGCCGGTGGCAGCGGACCAGCGCAAACGCCTAGCCGAGGTGCGTGGGGGGCAGGAGCGCGTGACCAGCGCCTATGCCCAGCGGATGCGTGAGGATGCGAACTTCGACATCGGCCGCGCGCTCGCGCTGGACAGGGAGTACCAAGCGCTGGGCGCGGAGGAGCGGGCGCTGGTGAAGTCCATCCGCGAAACCGCGCCCGAGGCTACCGCGCCCGTCAGCCTTGGACTTCGGCTCGGCCTAACGCGCCAGTTGCGCGAGGTGACTAGCCTGGCTGAGGCGAGCGAGATCTACATGGCGTTGCGCGACAAGGGCGGGCCCGCCGGCACTAGACTCGGTGCGAGCGAACTCCCGCCGGGGACGCTCGTCGATCCGGCGACGGGCGCGACCGTGGCGACCATCAGCTACAACGGGCGCATATGGAAGGGCGCCAACGTCGCGGGCCGACAGCTCCTCTACGACCCGAGCGGCACGCGGGCCCCGGACACTTCGCTGGCTGCGGAACTGCCTCCGGCTGGTACGCCAATCGCGCCCATCAAACCTGCCCCCAAGCCGCGCCGCGCCAAGCCGCCCCCCGCGCCGGTTGAGCAGGAGGCGCCAGAAGCTGAAGCCCTGCCGCCCATCTCGCACGAGGACATCCCGACCGAACTTGCGCAGCGCGCCTTCGGCGGCACCAGCCATGTCCCCGAAAAGCGCGGGCGGCAGGTCCAGCAGGAATACATCGACGCGATGGAGGCGGCGGAAGATGCGCTAGAGCCTCTGGCTACCACGCCGGAGAAGCGCGCACTCCTCAAGGCGGAACTGGCTCGATACCGCGCCGGCTACATCAAGCACGCGACTGCGTACCTGCATGCGCACTCCCGCGTGATGAGCCCGATGATTACCGGGCCTGCCAACTTCCCGGTGCGGCGCAACCAGAAGGCCGGAAGCGTGGCCGACAAGCGCGCTCAGGAGTTCCGCGAGTTCCAGACGCGCGCGCTTGCCTCTATCCGCTCGAAGCTCAAGGCGGACGAACGCGCGGCGGCGCGCGAAGAGAAGTACCCCGGGCGGGAGTCGCGCAGCGTCGAGTTCGAGGACGGCACGATCCACCTGAACAAGGACGCCGACCGCATCCAGCTTGTCTACGAGACGAAGCCGGACGCCGAGACCATCCAGAAGCTACGGGCAGCGGCGTTCAAGTGGGCGCCGTCCGTGAAGGCGTGGCAGCGCCAGTGGACGCCTAACGCGGAGCTGGCTACGGAGCGCCTTCTAGGCGTCGAGGTGCGTCCGCGTGCGGAGGTTATCCCGGCTCCAGCGCCCACGTCTGCGCCGACTCCAGCCCCACCGAAGCGCAAGGCCAAGCCCAAGCCCGACGCGCGCATGGCCGGCCTGCGCGAGTACTACAAGCCCGGCCGCATCGTCCCCACTTGGGCTGGCACGGATCGCGTCATCGCCTTCCACGAGGGCGGCGAAAGCGGCTGGAGCGTCGAGGTGCAGGAGGTCAAGAAGGACTCCGCCGGACAGTGGCAGCCAGCCGGGCCGGTGCGTTCGCACGTCACGGAACCGAGCGCGCGCGAAGTCTCGCAAGCGCGCCGGATGAACGCGGACCCGGGCATCACAGAACTGCACGCCGGCCCACCGCTGCGCGTCCCCGGCGTCATCCCGCTCGCCACGGTGCGCAAGTTTTTCGAGAAGCACATGCGCTGGCACTCCTCGGCGCCGCGCGAGGCAGGGCAGGCCCTTGAAGGTGCGCGCGGCTCCGTCAATGCCGAAATCAGCGAGATCGCCGAGCGCGCGCGCGTGCTCGACAAGGCTGTGGCGAAGGTCCACGGGAAGGGCTGGCAGGCGCAACCCATCGCGCAGGAGATTGACGAGGCGTTCGAGGATCCCGGCAAGCTCGCCGTGCTCGACCCGGAGATCGGCGTACCGCTCGCCGCGATGCGCGCGCACACGGACCGGATGACGCGCCTGATGCTGCAAGAGGGCGTCGTTGACCCGCAATCCGAGCTGGCCGAGAAGATGCTCGGCAACCTCGGCAAGTACTCGAAGCGTGAGTACCGCGCCTTCAACGACATCGACCACGCCGACAAGGTTGGCGAGGACGTGAAGCAGCGATTCGTGGACCTCCTGATCCGCGAGGAGAAGACGCCGGACGAGGCACGCGCGATCATGGAGACGATCCTCGAAGAGGCGCGCGAGGCTGCGGCCAACCCGTTCAAGCAGATCGCTTCATCCAAGCTCGGGCGCAAGGATCTCAGCATCTTCAAGCGCCGCAAGGACGTGCCGCTCGAGCTGCGCGCGCTGCTCGGGGAGATCAAGGATCCCATCGCCAACTACGCGAACTCTGTGCTGCGCATGGCCCACGTCATCGCGCGGCACGAGGCGTACACGAAGATCCGCGCCGAGGGGCTGCGCGCCGGGTGGCTCTCCGAGGCGCGTACGCACACGCCTGGGCACAGCGCGACCATC
>Ga0137313_1000061_pt1 | contig 37338 bp, 25 predicted proteins | sample EasRivERMZT166_2_FD_102287 | JGI IMG/M metagenome (GOLD analysis project Ga0137313, IMG submission 102287) | Soil microbial communities from meander-bound floodplain in the East River, Colorado, USA - East River MetaG ERMZT166_2 | ecosystem: Environmental > Terrestrial > Soil > Floodplain ...
TATTGACCGCCGTTTTCGCGAATCCCGGGGAGATAGCCCTTGATGTAGCCGGGGTCATGATTCATGCGGTCGAACGGCGGCGTCAGCAACAGCACAATCTGCGCGTCGCGACGGACCAGCTGTGAGGTCACGACGTCCATCGCCCCTTCGGCGCGGCGCGCGTCGGCGTGGCCCGAAAGCACGGCCCAGGACTGCGTGAGTGAGTCGAGCCGGCACTCCTCGTTCTGTATCGACCCGAGCGGCGTCCCATCATCGAAATAGGCGCGCCGGTACCACGCGCCGTCCCACGAGAGCTCGAGCGTGCCTGTGAGCCAGCGCGCCTGCGTGCGGTAGCGATCGGCACGCGCATGCTCGTTGCGCTGGCCGCAGAGCTCCGCCACATCGGTGAGGACCGTGACCAGGAACCAGCCGAGCCAGACGCTTTCGCCCCGGCCCTCCGCGCCCACGCGATTCATGCCGTCGTTCCAGTCGCCCGTGCCCATGAGCGGTAATCCGTGCGCGCCATACTTCAGCGATCGATCGATCGCGCGACACAGGTGATCAAACAGCGGCGCCGAGACCGTCGACACCGACGGCTGTATGTACGCATCGTGCTCGTCCGGTTGCAGCGCGGGCGCATCGAGGAACGGCACCATCTCGTCGAGCACCCCGGTATCGCCCGTATGCCGGACGTAGAGCGCGGTGGCGTACGGTAACCAGAGGAGATCGTCCGAACAGCGCGTGCGCGTACCGCGTCCAGATGGCGGATGCCACCAGTGCTGCACGTCGCCCTCGACGAACTGCCGGGCCGCCGCGCGGAGCAGGTGCGCACGGGAAAGATCGGGACGTGCGAAGAGCAGCGCCAACACGTCCTGCAGTTGATCGCGGAAGCCGAACGCGCCGCCCGGCTGCGACGGCCCGCTGCGCGCCCAGATCCGTGCGCTGAGTGTCTGATAAATCAACCAGCGATTCGTCATCATGTCGAACGAATCGTCGGGGGTATGCACCTGTACCGCGCCGAGCGTGTCGTCCCAGAACTGGCTCGCGCGCGCCTGCGAAGCCCGGACGTCGCGCACGGTCGCATAGCGAGACACGAGCGCAGACGCCGCGCGCGCGTTCGCGCCCTGACCGAGCACGAACGCGACCTGCCGTGTCTCGCCTGGCGGGATTTCCAGATCGATCTGCAGAGCGGCGCAAGCGTCGAGCCCCGCCCCTGTTCGCCGTGCCAGCCGCGGTCGCGCGAGCGCGGCCGGGCCGGCGGTCGAACCGTGGCGGCCAAGGAACTCCGTCCGATCGCACGTGTACGACGAAGGCGCCTCTGTCCCGTGCATGAAGGCGACGCTGTCGCGGAAGTCCTGGTTGTAGGCGTTTCGGGCCAGCACCGCCCCGGTCGTGTCGTCGAACTCCGTCACGACGAAGCGGCGGCCCATTCCCGTCGGCGGACCGAGACACCACTCGACGTACCCGAAGACACTGATGCGGCGCACGTCGGCCGAGGTGTTCGTGAGCGTGAGGAGAGAGGTCTTCACTGGATCGGCGGGATCGACGGACGTGACGAGATCCTGAACAAGCCCGAGCGTCGCATGCTGATAGCGGGTCGAGCCCGCAGTGTGGCTGATGATCCAGCGCCCGCTCCGCCGGTCGCGGCGCGTGGGACCTGGCGTCGCGGCCCACACGGACCCCGCATCGTTGTCGCGAAGATAGATCGCCTCACCGGTTGGATCGGAGATGGGATCGTTCGCGAACGGCGTCAGCCTGTTCTCGCGGCTGTTGCCGGCCCAGCTGAACGCGGCGCCGGAACTCGTCACGATGGTGCCGAATTCAGGATTCGCGATGACGTTCGACCAGGGCAACGGCGTTTCGCGATCGCCGTCGAGCACGACGACGTACTCTCGGCCGTCGGGAGTGAACCCGCCGAGACCATTGCCGAGCACGAGGCGCGGCCGTTCGATCGCCGTGGCGGCGGGCGCCGGCGCCGTGAGCGCCACGGGCGGCGTCACGTCATGCTCTTCGAACATCCAGGGGGTGGGCCGCGCCATCTGAAGATCCAACGAGCCGAAGTCGTCGACCAGCACCACGCGCGCGGCAGCGGCAAAGAGATCGCGGTCTGCCTGTCCCATACCGTCCGTGCGCAGGAGGAAGACACCGCCAGGCTTGTCCGTCCAGGCGGCCCAGCGGCCCTCGGCAAGCAGCGCCGTCAGCTGCGCCTGAAGTTCGTCGAGATAGTCGGCCGCGTGCTCGTTGAGAATGACGACGTCGGCGCGCAGGCCCTGCACGCGCCAGTACTCCTGCGCGAGCAGCACCTGCCGCACGAGCGGGAGGGCATCGACGCCGCCGGCGCGGACGACGACGATGGGAAGGTCGCCGGAAATGCCGTAGCCCCAGAGATTCGACTGCGCCAGGGTGTTTCGGGCGAGCGCGTCGGGGCTCGAGCATGAGACGTCCGTGCCGAACACGCGCGATGCGATACGCGCGCTGAGCATCGCGAAGTCGTCGCTGACGCCCAGGTGCTGCAACGTCACCCGCGAGTGCGTGAACGCCATCGACAGGGCGCGCGAGGTCGCACTGCCGTCGCGGTACTTGCTGATCAGCGCTCGCGCGGCCTCGTGGCTGGCGGCCACACCGGTGGCGAAGGTGATGCGCACGAACGCGCCCGGCGCGAGGCGGACCCGGTCGCGCAGGGCGGCGACCGGATCGAGGACGGCGCCAGTCGTGCCTGACAACGCGCGGCCCTCGAGCGCGATCGGGTTGGCCGTCGTGCGGCCGCGGCCGATGAACTGCGCGCGGTCGGTTTCCCATTCGACCGCGCCGCCGAGGCGTCCATCGACGCCGAGCACGTGGAACGCCCACACGCGCTCCTCTTCCGCCGAGCGCGGCCGCCGGCTGAACAGCAGGCCGGCGTGCTGCGCGTCGTGCGCCGTCTCCACGAACAGTTTGCCAAACGCCGGATGCGCGATGTCGTCGTCCTGCTTGCCGAGGACGATCTCGGCGTAACTTGTGACCTCGATCTCGCGCGGCCGCGGTCCGTGGTTGGTGATCGACAGGCGGCGGACTTCGAGGTCGTCCTCAGGGGACACGGCGATCTGCAGTTGCGTCTCGAAGTCGCCGTCACGCCGCGTGAACAGGCACTTGTCCAGGTCGAACGCGACGGCGTAGTCGTCGGGCTCGCGACCCGGAAACGGCAGATACGTGGGTGACCAGACATCACCGGACCAGGGATCGCGCAGGTAGATAAAGTGCGCGCCGGCGTCCGTGGTGCGGTCGTCGCGCCGCCGCGTGATCGCCAGGCCGCGCCACGTGCTGAACCCTCCGCCCGCCTGCGTGATCGCCGCCGTATAGCGGCCGTTCGAAAGAAAGTGCTTGTGCACGTTGGCCGTGTGCGGGGAGACGAATCGCCGCGCGCTCGCGGGCGGTACGGAGATCCTCAGGTTCGCGGCATCGGCGGGCCGCACCTCGGTCAGGATGGCCTCCCGCGGCACCCGTTCCTGCAGGATCAGCTCGGTGGCCTGCACGCGCGGGTCGGCGTGAAAGCGCGTCACGAACACGTCGCGGCTCACGACATTCGTGAGCGCCACGAGCGACATGCCCTGGTGATGACTGAAGAACGCCCTGACGATCTCGGGACCGTCCCGCCGCACCGGAAGCTCGGCCGCGGCGAGTGAGACCGGTGCCCGGTCGCCGTAGTCCAGGGCTTCGTAGAAACCGTACCGGCCGAGGGCGCCCACACGCATCAGCCGCCGCATGTTGGCGGCGGCTTCCGCCGGATTGACCAGGCCGGCCAGCGCCGTGGCGTACGGCGCCACCACCAGGTCGTCCTCCAGGCCGCGTTTCAAGCCGAGGCCGGGCACGCCGAACGCGCGGTACTGATACGTCCCCGCGCGATCCGTGACCGCATACGCGGACTCCGACATGCCCCACGGAATCCGGCGATCGCGCGCGTAGTCCATCTGACGCCGCACACTCGCGCGGCAGCTCTGATCCAGCAACGTGCCGGCGAACGAGCGCATGACGACGAGCGGCAGCAGGTACTCGAACATCGTGCCGCCCCAGGACATGAGCGTCGCGCGGCCGTGCACGCTGGTCACCAGCCGGCCGAGCTGGAACCAGTGGTGCTGCGGCACGTCGCCCTTGGCGATTGCGACAAAGCTGCCCAGCCGCGCTTCGGACGCCAGCAGATCGTAGAAGGCGTTGTCCGCGCGGCCAGGACCGTCCGCGTCCGCGAGGCGATAGCCGATGGTGAACATGCGGCGGCGCCGGTCGTACAGGAAGGAGAAGTCCATCGCGTCGGCGAGACGTGTCGCGCGTGCGGCGAGCGCGGTCAGCGACTCCGCCGCGTCGTCGGGCAGGCTCGCGTGGACGTCGGCTTGCGCGCGTTCCAGCGCGGCGGTCCAGAACGCGCGCTCGTCATCGTCGGCGGACGGCGGCAACGACGCGAGCACGTCGCGCGTGTCCGCGACGCCGTCGAGCCGCTGTCGCTCGGTCTGCGGCGCGGCCGCCAGGGCCTCGAGCGCCTGCGTCACTGCCATAAGGACGCCCGCGAGATTGCCGCTGTCGACGGTCGACACGTACTGCGGCCGCAGCGGTTCGCGCGTCGACGTGTCATACCAGTTGAGGAAATGTCCATGATGGCGCTCGAGGCTCTCGAGCGTCGTGAGCGTCCGATCGAGCCGCGCGATGAGCGCCGGCGTTGTGAGATACCCGAGATCGTGGGCCGCGACCGAGGAGAGGACGTACATCGCCACGTTGGTCGGCGACGTGCGCCGCGCGACCGGCGACGCGGACGCGGCTTCCTGATAGTTGTCCGGCGGCAGCCAGCCGTCCTCGGCCGTCACGAAGGTCTCGAAGTACGACCAGGTGCGGCGTGCGGTCGCGCGGAAGAGCGCACGGTCGGGCTCGCTGAGTGGCCGCTCTCGCGGCCCGATGGGCCGGCTCAGCCAGTAGCCGAGTCCGGGCGCCGCCGCCCATAGAAGGAGGAACGGCAGAGCCGTGACGAGTGCCGACGGACGCGCCACGGCGATCAGCACCGCCACCGAGGCGGCGATGATTGGACTCGCCATCATGTCGATCTCGAACTGGCGCAGCCCGCGCCGGCCGACGAGGCCCGCCGACCGGCCGGCGGTCACGGCTGCGGTTTCCCACTCGAGTAGCCGCCGCCGCGTGAACATCAGGCGCACGAGCGTGAGCACCACGGCGTGGGTCGTCTGCCACGCGTGGTAGGCCATGAACGTGAGGCCCAACAGCACCTGTCCGACAGCGATCGCGGCGTCGCGGCGGAGATTGCGCCAGAACACCGGAAGCGACTGCGACCTTCGGGGACCGATAAGCAGTCGGCCGATCAGCGGCAACAGCTGCGACGCGATGACGACCAGTGCGGCCATCATCCAGAACCAGAGCGGGCCTGGCAGGAACGTCCAGCCGGCGACAAGCATCACGAGCAGCGCGAGCGGCACGACACTGCGCCTGAGGTTGTCGAGGATCTTCCATCGCGCCATCAGGGACAGCGCATTTCTCGTCAAGCCGAGCCGGGAAGGGACGAACGGAAACAGCCAGAAGAGGATCTGCCAGTCGCCGCGGATCCAGCGATGCTGACGGCGCGCATGCGTGAGCACGCTCGTCGGATAGTCGTCGACAAGCTCGATGTCCGATACCAGTGCGACGCGCGCGTGGAGACCCTCGAAGAGATCGTGGGAGAGCAGCGCGTTGTCGGGCACGCTGTCGCGCAGCGACGCCATGAACGCGTCGACGTCGTAGAGCCCCTTACCAGTGAAGATGCCCTCGGCGAACAGATCCTGGTACGTGTCGGACACGGCCGTCGTGTACGGATCGACGCCGGTGTGGCCCGAATAGAGGCGGGCGAACAGGGAACCCGCCGCACTCGCGAACGTGACGCTGACACGCGGCTGGAGGATCCCGTAGCCGTCGACGACCAGACCGGTCTTCGGATCGATCAGCGGTCGGTTCAACGGGTGCGTGGCGATGCCGATCAGCGTGCGCGCGGCGTCGCGCGGCAGCGCCGTGTCGCTGTCAAGCGTGATGCAGTAGCGCACCGACGGCAGTATCGATGTGTCGCCGACGTGGACGACGAAGCTCGTGTCCTCGGCGCCGCGCAGCAGGCGATTGAACTCCTCGATCTTGCCGCGCTTGCGCTCCCAGCCCATCCACAAGCTTTCCTGCGCGTTCCACTGCCGGTTGCGGTGGCACAGGAAGAACCGACCCTTCGGGGCGTCGCCATGTTTCGCATTCAGCGCGCGGACGCCCTCGCGCGCCGCCTCGAGGATGGCGGCGTCCTCCGGCCGCGTCTCTTCGGTGGCGTCGCGGAAGTCGCTCAGGATGGCGAAATGAATGTGCGGGTCCAGATTGCCAAGCGCCTGGACCTCGAGATGCGCGAGCAGATCGTTCACCCGCGCGACGCTGTCGAGCATCGTCGGCACGATCACCATCGTCCGGTCGGACTCGGGCACGGCGCGCAATTCGAGGCGGGGCAGGCGCCGCGGCGGTATCAGCCGGCTGATCAGGCGCTGCAGAATCTGAATGGTCAACTCGCTCGCCGGGATGACCGTGACGAGCGCGACGGCCGCCAGCGACCAGTCTCGCCAGCCGTGCGCGTAGGCGTAGACCAGGGCCGTGGCGACGAGCCCGGCGGTGCCCAGCCCAATCGTGCCGAGGTAGCCGAGCGTCGCGTTGCCGAAGAACCATCGCGCCAGATGAACTTTCAGTCCCGGGTGCCAGCCGATGCCCTTTTCGAACTGACGCCGCCCGCCGCCGATGAGAAAGTAGCCGACGTGCGCGCGCCGGTCGCCCGGTGTCTTCTCGGCCACCTGGCGGGCGCGCTCGACGCCTTTCAGGGCAACGCGCAGTTGTGCCTCGCCGGCCGGCGCCGCCATTTCCTCGACCGCATGGCGGTAACGGTCGCGGCTCTGAAAATCCATGCGGGCGTACACGCCGACTGGATCGCGGCGGAGGACCTGCTCGACGAGGCTGACACTCTCGAAATACTCGGTCCAGTCGAAGGTGGCGACGAGGCGAAGGCTGCCGACGAGGCTCGACACGAACGCCTGCTCGGTGGCCTGATGGCGGCCATCCGATCGGATCGCGTCTTCGAGTGTCTGCCCGCGCGCGGCCAGCAGCGCGTCCAACTCGCGCCGCAGTTGCCCGGCCTCCGGTTCCGTCTCGCGCGATCGCTGGAGCAGGCGGACGACAAAGGCCGGCGCGATGTCCGCCGGCCACTCGCGCTCCGCCTCAGGCGCGGCCGCCAGGCGATCGGCGGCGCGCCGGTGCCTGCGATCGGCAGCGAGCACGTCCGCGCGTTCGCTCAGGTAGTGCACGAGCGACAGCTTGAGCACGCTCGGCCACGCCCACAGCTCGCCCATCGTCAGGGGCGTGATCGCCTGGAAGGCCACCATGAAGCGGTGGAGGCGCTGGGCGTCGAGACGGCCGGCGCTGTGGCCGACCAGTTCCGAGGCCATCGCATGCACGCGCGCCTGACCGGCGAATTCGTCCGTCTGCATCTGCGGAAGACGGTGGTAGAACGCGGCCGGCAGATCGTGTCGGATGTCCCGTGCCGACGCGGCGATGACGGGGAAGTTGTCGAGCAGCCACTCGGCCGCCGGCGAGGACTCTTCGCCTTTCCGGGCGTCGTCGCTGAGATCCAGATACACGTCGCGTAGGGCGCGAAGATCGCGATCGAGCCCGGAGAGATGGCGGCGGGTGTTGAAGTAAGAACGGCGGCGGGTGGCAGCCGTCAGCAGCGCCGCCAGGCGGCGGGCATGCTCTTCGAGCGGTTCGATGCCTAACAGTTCCATGCGGCCATCAAATACGAGGCGAGCGTCTCGCCAGACCCGGAGCGAGCAAGGCGTCGCGCTCGTGCTCGATGCGCTGTGCGAGTTCGTCGAGGATGTTGCCTGGCACCTACGTGCACGTTACCAGAGGCGAAAGAATCGTGCCGGAGTCTCCTATTCCGATCGCAGCGCGCGCACGACGTCCACGCGCGACGCCCGCGCCGCCGGCGTCACCGACGCCAGGATAGCCGCGGCGACCAGGACCAGGGCCGCGGCGGCGATGGGCACGAGGCCGGGAATCTGCACGCCGGACACGAAGCCGCCGACGACGCGCGCGAGCAGGACGCCCCCGACGGCGCCGGCGACGATGCCGAGGACGCCGATCGCCGCGCCTTCCTTCAGCACGCCCGTCAGCAGATGCGTCGGCGTCGAGCCGATGGCCAGGCGGACGCCGAACTCGCGGGTCCGCGCGCTCACCGAGAACGCCAGCACACCGGCCACGCCCACCACCGCGATTAACAGCGCGACGCCGGCGAATCCGGTGAACACGAGCGCGTTGACGCGATTCGGCGCCAGGACTTCGGCGCGAATGTCATCGAGCGTCGCCGGGCGTTCCACCGGCTGATCGGCCGCCAGCCCGCGGATGACTTTGGTGACCGCCGGCACCAAGGTGTACGGATCGATCCTGGCGTGGATGAACAGCCGCCCGCCGTTCATCTCCTGCTCCATCGGGTGATACACCGTCATCGCCGGCTCCGGCACCAGGTTCTCGTCGTCGATATCGGCGGCGACGCCGACGATTCGGCGGGGATCGTTGCTGACGCCGATGAACTTGGTGACGGGATCGGTCCAACTCAGCTTGCGATTAACCGCGTCCATGTTCGGGAACATCCGCTTGGCGACGCTCTCGCTGATGATGACCACACGCTCGCCATCGCGCCGATCGCCGTCGTTGAAGTCGCGTCCGGCGATCATCCTGACGCCCAGCGCCGGGAAGAATCCTGGTGACACCGTCCGGAATCGCGCCCGCGGATCCTCCTCGCCGTTGGCCCTGCGGTAGCCCTCCACTGTGAACTGCGCGGCGAAGAAGCCGGGATCGCGCCACGGCACGACCGTGCCCAGCGCAACCTGCTCGACGCCCGGCAATTCACCCACTCGACGCAGCACTTCCTTGTAGAACGTGCTCACCTCCGCCGGCTTCCGCTCGTAGGACACGACCGGCACGTTCACAGCCAGCACAGTGCCGGTAAAGCCCGTCTGTTGTCGCTGCAGCGCGAAGAGCGTCGTGATGAGCATGCCGGCCCCGGCCACGAGGACGAACGACGCCGCGATCTGCGTCACCGCGAAGACGCGCAGCCGGCGGTTCGTACCCGACGTGAGCCGCAGGCTTCGGCCGCCAAGGCCGATGCCATTCGAAGACTCGGCCGACGGAAGCCGGGGCACGAACGCGAGCACGATGGCGACGAGGACGGCGAGCGCGCCACCGACCCAGAGTAATGTCGCGTCGACCGTCACGTCGTGAGCGCGCACCGAGAAGCGCGCCGCATACTGCGCCAGGAGGGCCACCATGGGTCGCGCCAGAGCGACCGCCAGCAGCGCGCCGGCGAGACAGAGGACCACGCTTTCCGCGAGAAGCGTCCTCCGTAGCGCGGTCCGGCTCGCGCCGAGGGCCGCGCGCACCGCCAGTTCTCCTTCCCGGCGCACGGAGCGCGCCAGGATCAGATTGGCGACGTTCGAACACGCCACGACGAAGACCAACCCGGACGCGGCCAGCAGCACGAGCAGAATCGTGCGCGCCGGCGAGATGATCTCGTCGCGAAGGCTCTTCGCGTCGATCCCGAAACGCGCCTGCCCTTGATACGCCTCGGGATGCGCACCGACCATCGCCGCGTGCACGGTCTTCAGCTCTGCGCGCACGCTGTCCAGGGTGGCGCCGGGTGCGAGACGACCGAAGAGCTCCGTCATCCGATGCACGCGTCCCTCAACCATCGTCGCGTCGAGATGATGCGGGCTCGTGATGACGTTGGCGATGATCTCGGTTTCCTGCGGGTACGGCACCGACGGCTCGAGGACGCCGACGATGGTCGCGGGACGATCGCTCAATGTGATCTTCCGGCCGATGACGTTGGGATCGCTCTTGAAGGCGCTGGTCCAGAACCGGTACGTCAGCACCGCGGCGCCATCGGCCTTCGGTCCGTCATCGGCCGAACCGAGCAGGCGCCCCTTGACCGCCTGCAAGCCCATGACCTCGAAGTACGAGCCGCCAACGACTCCCGCTCGCACGGTGCGGGGGTCGCCAAGGCCAACCATCGTGAAGCCGATCGTCGAGAAGTCGCCGAACGCGGAAAGCGATTTCACGCCGGCGCGCAGGTCTCTGATCTCCGGTACCGAAAAGTTCGCATTTTCGACGCTGAGGCCGGGCGCGCTCTGTCGGATGTAGATCAGCCGGTCCTGGCCGCGATTCACCAGCGGCCTGATCAGGACGCCGCGGACGACGCTGAAGATGGCGGCGTTGGCGCCAATCCCCAAAGCCAGGGTCACGACGACGGTCAGCGCAAGGCCCTTCGCGCGCAAGAGCGAGCGAAGAGCGAATCTCAGATCGGTGAGCATGGTTGTCCCTTGTCCTTCGTCGTCAGTATTCGGTGGCTGGCCCGGATTTGGCAGCCACGTCGGTTCCTTAATATGTCGTCGAACCAGACCGAGCCGGATCGACATGCGCGACAGATTCTTCTGTAAATCGCCAAACCAACGGAAAATAGCCTCAAATGCGCTTCATCAGCGCCAGATTGCGATAGTGCGCACCGATGGCGGTCAGCCTGCAGCCTGTCGAATTAATGGCAGCGTAGTACATGTGCTCGGCACCGACTGGAACCACGAGACCGTGTCTGTTGCAACGCTGAAGCTCCTTGAAGACTCGGGCATTGTCGGGATTCACGGGGATGTGATCCAGCTCCGCAACGTTGCGACGGTCCTCCTCATAGGAGGGATCCAGCCGGTAGATGCTCGCTGGATCCGGGAAGTAGACGGGTAGGCGCCGTAGCACTTCCAGGGGCACCTTCGGTGCTATTTGCCTGAGGGTGATGAATGTCTGCACATTGGCCTTGTAGATCGGGCGCTGTTCCCACGCTCCTAGAGTCTGATCGACATGAGAGTAAAGCGCGGCTGGCGTGATGTTTCCGCGGATGTCGGAACAGCCGCCAGCGAGTCCGTCCAGCAGGATCTCTGTAAAGATGCCGTGACGTTGCCCCTCGGCAGCCAAACCCTCGCGGTGAGTTGCAGTCAGAATCGTGACTCCTGTGCTGATGATTGAAGCATTCGCTGCAGGCAGCCCGGCGACTTCCCCGGCGTAGCCCGAATGGCAGCAGTCCAAGATGATCACCGTCGACTTGATGCGAGGATACGACTCGTTCGCGAGACCGAGAATCTCGGCTAGCGACATGCCCCAAGCACCCTTACGCCCGTCCTGGCTAACGATGTAGCCGGCATTCGTGTCGGGATTGACCAAGCCATGGCCGGCGAAGTAGAGGACGGCCGTCTCCGCCTCTCCCTTGAACAGCTCTGAGATTACGTCGCTGAGCAATGCCCCCGTCACTGGCGCATCGTTGCTCGTCACGACCCGCACCGAGAAATTCGGAGACCCGTCACCGTTCGTCTCCAGCAGCTGGGCAACGGCCGTTGCGTCGTTGACGCACCCGCTGAGAGGCGCGAGCGCATAGCTGTCTATGCCGATGACCAGGGCCTTCTTCATACCTAGCGTCCACCACCGACGAGGGCCTTCAGGTTGTCCCACGTCCATTTGTAGAGCTTGTCGCTCGACTTGGAGCTCGACGGCTTCTTGCACGCCTTTCCGGTGTACCCGGCCAAGAGGAAGTAAGGGATTTCCTCGTCCTGCGCGATCTGGATCTCAGCGCTCACGCCGGCAGCGGTGTCTGTGTGCTCACCACAAATCACGCACACCATGTCGACGCCGCGAATTCTGGTCCGGGCCTTCGCTTTCCAGTCGATGCTGATCCTTTCCTTGATCGACCAGTCCGCGAGGCTGAACGGGCTGTCGTCATTCTTCGCCTGTCCAACCAAGAGCATTCGTAGAGCCTCATCATGGTCGTAGTCGAAACTGATAAACACACGCTTCTTCACGATTGGCATCTGGGCAACCTCACTGTCGAAGACCCGCCCTGAGAACGCGGAAGAACTCCTTGGTCGATCGCTCACGAGCCACGCCCTCCTGCAGATGGCGCAGCTTGAACACAAACTCATCGGCGGCCTTTTTCGAGGCCTCGGCGTAGAGGTCCACGTCCGATTCAGTCCGGAGGTATGGCCATTTCTTTAGATACTCAGGGAGGCTCGTCGTAGCGTCGGCGAACGTTGCTAGCGGAAAGTCCTTTTCACATGCAATGCCGATCTCCCACGGTACCCACCACGACGTCCGCGTCGCTTCGGACACTACAGCCAGCAGCTGCGAACAGTTGGCGAGTTCTTTGCGGACGTGGTCCGCGAGGTCATCTCCGGTCGTCCCGACGGCGGGGTCGATCACATCAAGGTAGGAATCGATGTCATGTCTGGATTTCAGGCGCCTCGAGATTACGAGGGCTTGCTGGGAATCGGCCTGTTGATGCGAGATGAAGATCTTCATCAGCGCCTGCCGCTCTTGTTCTTCGTGGGATCGACGATGATGAAAGCCCCGCCGGGCTGCCGCGAGGGTGGCACCCGCTCACCCTTCGAGATTGTCACCTCGTGGCCGGTTCGACCGCCGCGCGGACCGAGTTCCTCGTACTGACCAGACCGCGGAGCCTTTTCACCCGGCTTTACCGTTGCGCCCATGGGCCATCCCTCCCGACGACCGCCTAGGTACACCAGCGGCCTATCTTCGATGATGGCGTTCCGGAGCGGCCGAAGTCATCGGCCGTGGTGTGGCAGAAACTCTGGAAAGTTTCCGTCAGACCTTCTCGGATGTAGGCAAGTGCGGTCTCAGCCGGCGAGCGAGTTCGCAGATCTTCTGGTCGCCGATGGCCTCGAGGGTGGCGACTGCGCAGTTGCCGAGGCGAACTTGGCTGGAGAGCTGGTAGTTTCCTTGGTAGTCATTCTTTATGACTTTGACACCTTGAGCGAAGGCTGGCTTCAACGCCGCTTGGAGAAGCGATACGCCCTTGAATCCTTGCTCATTGCTCGCACCGAGATCCGTCTTATGAACTGCTCGTCCTTCGGCGTGGGCGACCAAAAGGTGGAGCAGAACTCGCAGCGAGCTATCAGTGATCTCCAGTCTCGCTTGGCCAACTAGTATGACGGTACGCCGTCGATTACGTTCGCCGGGGATCGAAATCTCCACATCCTCACCGGAATTGTGGCCGGCCGGCGAGAATCCCGCACGGCATGTCGCGTGAGACGATCGCCCAGACTCATTGAGAACGGCTCGCAGTTTCTGCGATACCTCGCTGCTCTTGAATGGCTTCTGAACCAGATCGCTGGCTCCGTCCCTCATCACCTCAACGGCCTCGGGTACTTCGCGTGCATAACCGCTCACGACGAGAACCGGCAGCCAGAACTTCTGACCCATAAGCTCGCCGTAGCCTCGACGGATGTGCCGAAGGAGTTCCCGGCCGTGCTGGACATGTCCCTTGATGGAACGCCGCGTCTCCTTGATCTGGAGATCGAGCAACACGACGCAGACCGTCTGGTTGCGCAAAACGGCGTCGGCTTCCTCACGGCTAGGGGCGACGACGGGCTCCCATCCGAGCGATCCTACGATCTCAGAGAGCTCCTCTGCCGTCTCGGTATCGTCTTCAACGATGAGCGCTCGATGGACGGAGTTGGATCGTTTACGCACGACGCTTCACCTGAGAACGCGTACCGTCATCCGCACCGTTGTACCCTCGTCTGGCGCGCTCTCGATGTGCAGCCGTCCGCCGTGCTCGGCCTCCACGATCTTGACTGCTAGAGGGAGCCCGAACCCGGTACCGTTTTTCTTGCTGGTCGCGAACAGGGTCGTGGCATCGTCCTTGGCCTCGGCAGACATTCCGCACCCACGGTCCTCAATCACGATTGTCACCAGTCCGTTTGCAGAGTGGGCTGACACAACGACAGCGGCCAGTCGCTCAAGTCCTTCGTAGGATTCGATGGCGTTCTCCAAGACATTGGTCAACGCCTGCACAAATCGCGATCTCGATACCTCAACGGCCAGGCCTGCAGGCACGGAGAGCTCGATCGTTGCTGCCTCGTCTCGGCGTCTCTTGCCGATGGCTAGCGTGGCAGCTTCCTCGAGAACCTCCCGGAGGTCCTCTGACGCGAACCGGAGCATAGGCAGCTCGGTAAACGCGCGCATTGCATCTAGCACAGCGCGCAGGTGAGTGACGCGGCGCCGAACGCGATCCGTCTCTTCGAGCAAGACGCTCACGGACACCGTCTCCGCTGAAAGGTGCTCCTGAAGGCGATCCGCTGCCAGTGAGAGCGGCGAGACTAGCCGGATCACTTCATGGTACAGCTCCCGTGCGAGAGTATTCGCGATCTGGTCTGCCGCGCGCCTTACGGCATCGCGGCCACGCACCCCGAAACGTGACTCGATGTCGTCCAGAGTGGCGTTGAGACGATCTACATGCTGCTTCCCGAGCGTGCTTGCGTGCCGTGAGTCTCGCCGCCTCAAAGCGGCGCTCTCGGCAGCCTGGCGAACACGCGCATTGTCGTCGGTCACCTGCCGAGCGAGTGCGGGCTCAAAGGCAGGGTGCGGGACTTGCGCCGCGACGTTCGCAACAGCCCGTCGCACCTCCCATTTCACGTGGCCCGCTAGGCCAACGAGTCGATCGACGACGATGTCAAGGTCTGGATCACCAACGAGCGTGCCTTGGCACCATTGCTCCGCGATCGCCACTCCTTCAAGTGCGGTTGACCAGTCTTGCGACTCGAGCTTCCGGAGAATTGACTCGATGGATCTCTCTGCTTCAGTGCCCATAGCGAGCCTTGCGCTGAAGGAAGGCTTCTCGACCTCCCTCGAGGATCCGTTCGATCTCTTCTTTGCACTCGTCGACCGTACCTACCTGCTTCACAGCCGCGTGCTGGCCGTCGGATGCAAACACAAACACCCGCTCGGCCTCGCCCAAGACGGGAATGTTGGGATTGTGCGTGACGAAGATCACCTGGCGACTCCCTTTGACAGCGCGAAGTGCGGACACTATCGTTTCGTAGACGAATGCGTTGTCAAGGTTGTCTTCAGGCTGGTCAATCAGAAGCGGGCGCTCACTCTGTGTCAGCAGAATTGGAAGTATGGTCGTACACCGCTGGCCCGTGGACAGGTGTGCCGAGTCTTTGTATGTGCCCCCGTCTAGAAGTTCGATCGATGGCCGATCGTCAATGTCGACAGTTTCGATGGCGTAGGCTGTGCCCGTCCGCCTCAGTGCATCGACGATCTTAGACGCACGCTCGTCGTCGAGCGAGGCTCGTTCCGCCAGCTTGCTGCGGTCATTGGCGTGAACGACTGACGCCAGCTCTCCAGGTAGGAACGCTTGGGTGAGCCGATCAGCCACCATGCCCTGCTTTAGGCCCGCGCCCTTCAGAGCCTCGGCGACCATATCTCGATACATCTGGACGTCGGCCGCCTGGATGATGCCTACTCGAATGCTGGGAAACTGTCGCGAGAGACGCTCGGCGACACCCTTGCGAAGGAGAAACCGGCGATCGCGGAGTTCGGAAACTCGGTTGAGTAGGACTGTCCGAGCCGCCGAAAGGTCAATCCGCCGCTTCTCCTTGGCCAATTGGTCCGCCGCTGCGGTTTGTGCGGTCGCAAGCCCTCCCTGCAATGCCGTCCGTTCGGCGGCACGGCCACCCTGCTCCTCGGACGCCGCGACGAGGCCACGATACTCCGCCTCCTGAAGTGCGTGGCGTTCTGCGAGCGCCGCTCCATGAGCGGAGAGGGCCGTGGCCGTTGCGCGGGCAGCATCCTCAATGGAGGTCACGGCATCAGCTAATCTCGTCGAAAAACCCTTCAGCGTTGCCGTGTACTGCTCAAAAAGGTCGCGATTGCGGCCAGCGAGCAGCGCGTCGTTGATGTGCGCTTCGATGCTGGTCCGAAACACGGCTTGGAGCGCGACCGCGTCACGAACAACTCTCTCAAGAGTGGCCCCAACAACGGCCGGAATCGTCTCCTCGCGGGCGCGCAGACTCTTGGCCGCGTGGGCCGCATTGATCCGGCCTGCGTCAGGTCCCTCCGTTTCGACCAGGCCCTTGAGCCGCTCTTGTATTGCGAGCGCTTCTGACGCGCGACCTCGAAGGTCCTCGATTTCCTCATCGAGACGACGCAGGTCGAGGCTCGACTGGTCAAGCTGGCGATGCAACTGATCCAGCTCTTGGGCGATCGAGAACGCCTCTTGTTCTTGAAATCGGTCAAGGAGATCCAACTGCGCCGTTGGATTCGATGCAATCTCTTCGATCTCGTTCTGGCTGAATACGTCGGCGCCGAAAATCTGGTCGCGATCGAGAGATACCGGTACAGCTGTTCCGACTTCGTTCAGCACTTGCACGGACTCATTGGCGGTACGGCTTGCCGTGTAACGCATGTCCGTGCGGGTTCGGAGGTCGATTGCCAATCGTCCACTACCCAAGTTCGCCTTGACGAGGGATTCGATCCCTTTGTGCCGCGCCGTGTGGACCTTGGGGTCTGGCATCAGGCCGAGCCCGAAACGCAGGAACTCAAGGGTAGTCGTCTTGCCAGCTCCCCGTCCGCCGATCAGACAGTTCAGGCCGTCTGCGAACTCAAGATGCGCGCCTGCAAGAAAGCCACCAGTGACACCAAGACTGACTACCAGATGATGGGGTGACCGACGAGCGGCAGGATTCGAGACCGGGTTCTTTTCCTTCGCCATCGCCTTACCTGTCACGGCCTAAGGCCGAGACGTCACTAAGCATGAAAGGCTCATGTTCTCGGTAACTCTATCGTGGGCGACAAGCGCACAGCGCCACAGCCTCCCACCGTACGTGGCGGCATACGGTGAGGCGTGAACTCGGCGCGCGCGTGGTCCAGCGTGGCCCCGGGTGCGAGACGGCCGAAGAGCTCCGTCATGCGATGAACGCGTCCTCAACCTTCGTCGCCTCGAGGTGATGGGGGCTCGTGACCACGTTGGCGACGATTTGGTCAGCGCGAGGCCCTTGACGCGAAGAAGCGAGCGAAGAGTGAATCTCAGATCGGTCAGCATGGTCATTGTCCGCGGGACGGCGCCTAGCGGCCTATTTCCCAGACCCTCGTGTCGCCATTGATCAGATTGACCAGATGGATTCGCACGAGATCGATGTCGCCATCCGAGTCGACGTCGATGACCTCAATCTGCCACCAGCTCTCATCAGCACCGACAGTCATGAGCACACGCTCGACCAGGCGCTGCAGCCCGATCGGGATGGACGCCGGAACGGCGTCGCTTCCAGCGCCGCGACCCACGGTTGTGCCGGACGGTGCCGCCAGTCGCGATAACTCAGCCGCCGGAGCAGTCGCCGATGGGCTGCGTGGGCGGGCCGTTCCTCTCGGCTCTGCAGTCGATGGCCGGCGTCGTGCGTTGGCGTACGCCACGACCTGGCGTGTCTTCATGTTGTAGACGTCGCCGGCGCCGAGGAGGTAGTACGGTTTTTCCCACAGTGGGTACTTCCGCGTGTTGTCGTGAATCGCGACCTTCGAGTTGCCCATCACTTCGAACTGATCGCCCTTCACGACGATGGCGGTGTCTTCGGACAGGCCGATGCCGAGCAGGTTGGGATATCTCTCGATGACGGGAATCAGGTCGTCCCAGCGGTTACGCGCGTCGATGTGCTGGTCGATCGCGGACCTGCGGAGGAACTCGAACCCTTTCTGATGATTCGGCTCATCGGTCATCACGATGGTGTTGGTCCTGCTATCCCCGCGCACGAGGTACTCGCCCTGAATCGTCGCGCCCGCCGAGCTGCCGCCGATGACCCCGCCGCGCTCGAGCACCCTATGGAATTCCCGGTAGGTGAGCGTCCCGGCATAGGAGTCGACGATATGGTGGTGGCGCCCGCCGGTGAACCACACGGCGGTCGCGTCCGACAGGACGTTCGCAAACTCCACCGTGTCGGCGATCTTCGGATCGTGGGTGTGCAGCATCTTCACGTGCTTGAGGCCGCGGTTCAGCCAGGGGCCGATCATCGCGGACTCCACATACACATGCGGCTTCTTGTCATCGCCGGTCCCGTCGAAATTCCCGTTAGCCGTTGGCACGATGACGAACTTGCCGTCGACGCCGCCGCCGAGCTCGATGAACTTCTCGATGAGCGCGCTCGGCAAGCCCACGCTCGAGCCGCCGCCGATGAAGAGCGTGCCGTTGGGCGGGCCGTACTCCGGGGCCGCGGCCGTCGCGGTTGATGGCGGCTGCGCGGCTGTCAGCGTGGCCGCGCGCGGCGCAAGAGCAATCGACGGAATCAGCAGGACGAAGGCGGCCAGCAGTCGGCGGCGTGTCATGGCGTTCCCTGGGGATGATCCGTGCTTGTGTAGCCTAATGCCAGGCGCGCCGCGGGACGGGCAGCCGGGCGTCTGTGAACCTTTGCGCCCAGCCGGCGTAAAGGCTATGTAGATACGCACATGGGGACCCTCTCGTACACCGGTCTTTTCGTCCTGCAGGCCCTCGCCCAAGGCCATCGGTTCGGTTTCGACGTCATGGACGTCACCCGCCTGCCCAGCGGGACTGTCTACCCCGCACTGCGCAGGCTCGAGACGCTCGGTCTGGTCCGTTCGGACTGGGAGACCGACAGGGAAGCGCGCGGCGACGCGCGACCGCGCCGCCGCTACTACGAACTCACGAAGACTGGCCGCGCGCAGCTCGTCGAGGCCGAATCGCGCTATCGGGCTGTCGCGAAGCTGTTCCCGAGTCGGGGCCGGGTGTGAAGACACTGATTTTCCTGTTCAGCCTGCTCGCGCCGGGTCGAATCCGGGCCGCCTGGCGCGAGGAGTGGCTGGCCGAGCTGCACGCGGCGCGGCGGGCCGGCGCCGCCCGCACGTTCCGGATTGCGCTCGGCGCACCGTTCGACGCGTTGTCGTCGCGATGGACCACGCAGCGTGAGCCTCGATCGTGGTGGCAGGGGCCCTGGCGGAGCGACCTGCGGCAATCGCTCCGCGGGCTGCGGCGCTCGCCCGGGCACGTGGCCGTCGTCGTGCTGTGTCTCGGCGCCGGCATCGCCGTCTGCACGACGACGTTCTCCCTCCTCAACGCGTTCACCCACGGCGAGCTTCCGGGAGTCAGCGAGCGGGCGGGAATCGGCCGGCTTCATCTCGCGGCGGGCACCGAGCGTCTACCCGATACCGGCGACTTCGGCGATGCCTCCGTGGCCGACTACGAGATCATGCGCCAGGGATCGCCCGGCTTTTCGGCGATCGCGGCCGAGGGATTCGGGAGGTTCGCCGTGCGCGTCGAGGGACGCGCGGCGATGAACGCCATCGGCGCCTTCGTGAGCGGCAACTATTTCGAGGTGCTGGGCACACGGCCCGTGCTCGGCCGGCTGCTCCACCCGTCCGACGATCGGCCCGATGCGCCGGTGGCGGTGGTGATCTCTCACGCCTTCTGGACCGCGCAGCTGGGCGCGCCTTCCGGCATCGTGGGACAGCGGATCGTGATCGGCGGACGTGACGCCGTCGTCACCGGAGTCGCGCCGCAGGGGTTCGGCGGCCTCCGCGGCGGCGAGATGAACGCGGCCTCCGGTTTCGCGGTGTATGTGCCGCTCGCGCATGCGCGCGAGTGGCCTGGAGCCAGGCGTGCCGACGCGCGGTGGCTGAACGTCTATGGCCGGCTCACGGGGCCTCTGGAACGCGAACGCCTCGAGGCAGAACTCCTGCCGCTCGCCGGCGGCATCGAAGCGCGCGACCCGGTCACCCGGCGCAACGCCCGCATCGCGGTGACCGAGAGCTGGCTCACGCCGGACGCGACACCGACGCTCATGCTGTTCATGTATGCGCTGCTGCTCTCGGCGCCCCTGACCGTGCTGGCGATCGGATGTGCGAATGTCGCCAACCTGCAGCTCGTGCGCGCGAGCCTTCGCACGCGGGAGCTGGCCGTGCGCGCGTCGCTCGGCGCCTCGCGCGGCCAGATCATCCGGCTGCTGACATTCGAGGCCGTACTCCTGGTGTTCGCCGCCTTCACGACAGCCGCGTTCGGCGTCTGGGTTCTGCTGCAGGTGGCGTCCCTGGTCGTGCCGATACCCGTGCACATCGACACGCGGGTCCTGCTGTTCACCGCGGCGCTCGCCGGGCTGGTGATCGGCGCCACGGGCGTGCTGCCCGGGCTCTTCTCGACGCGGTCGAACACCTCTGCGCATCTGCGCAGCGGCGGGCGCTCGATGGCGACGGGCAACTCGGGCGTGCGCCGCGGCCTCGTCGTCGCGCAGGTGACCCTCTGCTTCCTGCTGCTGCTCGCCGCCGGAGTCTTTACACGCGGCCTCATCCTCATCACGGGCCAGCTGCCGCCCCACGCCCCGCACACGCTCATCACCGAGCTGCGCTTCGACGTGCAGCGCACGTACGGGCCCGCGGAGCGCCGCACCTTCGTCGATGCGTTCGACGCCCGCGTCCGTGCCGACGGCCGCGTGCGCGCCGTCGCGTACACCAGCAGCGGCCCGTTTTCGACGGGGAGCGTGCGCGTGTGGCGAACCGGCGATCCGCCAGATGCCGGACTGCTCACCGACGCCGTCAGTATCGCGGGGGATTTTTTCAGCACATCAGGTGTGCGCCTGGTGCGTGGTCGGGCGCTGACGAGAGCCGACGCCGCCGCGCCGACGGCGGCGGTCGTGGTGGTCAACGAGACCTTTATCAAGCATTTCCAGCTCACGGAGCCCGTCCTGGGCCAGCCGTTGCGCCTATCGCGCTCGCGCGAGGAAGAAGCGGCGCCTCAGCTCGTCACGATTGTCGGGGTCGCGTCCGCGCCGGTGTCGCCAGGGATCGGTGACTTCCAGGGTGAGGACCCGACGGTGTATCTGCCGATCGGCGCGTGGCCCGACTACATCGCGGCCTGGATCAGCACGGACAGCGCGTCGCAGATTGCCGATGCCGTCCGCCGGACGATCACGGATCTCGATCCGGAGCTGCCGGCGCTTGCGGTGCGCACCCTCGAGGACTACTACGTCGAAGACAATGAGACGCTGCAGATGATCGCGCGGACCGCCGGCGGTCTCGGCATCGTGGCGCTGCTGCTCGCCGTCAGCGGCCTCTACAGCGTCATCGCGTTCTTCGTCGCGTTGCGCACGGGCGAGTTCGGCATCCGCGTCGCGCTCGGCGCCCGATCCGCCGATATCGTCCGGATGGTGCTCGGGCAGGCGCTGCGGCTGGCGGGCATGGGCCTCGCCGCCGGCGCCGTCCTCGGCACGCCGCTGCTGATAGCTCTGCACGCGAATTTCCCCTTGACCGAACGCTTCGATCCCGCCGTCATTCTCCCCACAGCCCTCGCGCTCGCCCTGACCGCTCTGGTCGCAGGCTGGGTGCCCGCTCGCAGAGCGTCGTCAATTCAGGCGTCGGAGGCCCTCCGGGCAGAGTGATCTCCGCCGGCGAGTGCGTACGCTGTGCTGAGCCAGGTCGTGAGCTGACGGTCCACGTCAGACGGCTTCGTCAGCCGGATTTCCAAGTGCCAGCGATGGGCGGATGCCTGCTCGCGTCTTTCAATCCGCGGGCTTCGAATGTTCTTCGCTGACTTCAGTGTGAGGATCAGGGACGAACGCCTCGTCGCGATGCCAGCAAACGCCGTACGCGCCACCAAGTGGATCGAGGTCTTTTTCGGCTCTTCAGTGACAGATCCCAAGGCACGCGCTGCCTCGAGAATCCGCCGGTAGGTCAGGTGCACCTCGGGGGCCGACTTTGCGAAGTGCAGGGCGACGTTCATCGGTGCGCATTCTACCGCCGGCGACGAACCGCATGGTGGCGGAGAGAGTGGGCCGCCTCCGCTGGGCGCTCACTTCGTTCGCAGCTTCGGCGCCCGCACTCGTGTCAGTACCTTCGCCTGGCTTGCCTAGCCGAAGCTAGCGCGGGTTACTTGGGAAGACTGGGGAAGGGATTGAAGGGTCTGTCTGCCTTCGCTAACCGCTCGCTGCGCTCGCAGCTACGGCGGAGAGAGTGGGATTCGAACCCACGGTAGAGTTTCCCCTACACACGCTTTCCAAGCGTGCTCCTTTCTTACTCCGGGGACTTCGTCCCCGGACCCCTGACTCGCCCATTCGCGAGACTGGCCTCCAGTGAAGAGCACGTAGGCCAGTCTCGGCTCATTTCGCGAGGCGCGCTCGCTGACCGCTCGCGCTTCTGTGCAAAACGGCGTGCCTTGCCTGGCCGAAGCTCATGCGTGTGGTTGGCACTCGCGACGCTAATCGGCCTGTCGCTGATGTGGGGAAGCGACCGAGCGAAGCGAAGGTCGCCCGAGCGAACGGAGCGGGGCAAAGGGGTCCCCGCGAGTGAGCTCGTAAGGGGGGTGCGGCGGGGACGAAGTCCCCCCGCCTAAGAAAGTCCTGCGCCACTTTCTCGCGATTGAATGTCGCGCGAGAAAGTGGCGGAGAGAGTGGGATTCGAACCCACGGTAGAGTTTCCCCTACACACGCTTTCCAAGCGTGCTCCTTCAACCACTCGGACATCTCTCCGCTTTCGAATCAACGAGTTGCAAGCGGTCTGAAACACTGTAGCGCAAAAACGCTCCTTCACACTCCGGCGGACGTTCACGACGTCGCACCTGCCGAAAACCAAGCACTCCGTCGGTATTTTTTCCCACTGACACCGACGGGATCTCGGCGAGCGCCCGAATAGGGCCTGCCCGCGACCGCCGAACATCGGCAAGGTTCATGCGTTTCGAACAGGCGCCCCCTGGGGCGGTATCCGGAACAAGCGGACCGGCGAGCCCTGGGAGCGCACCTGGCGCAGGCGGTTCGCTAGGTTGTGCTGATCCGAACGCGGGCATTGGATACGCATATGTCACCAACCGGATCGGGACGGCCCTGACCGGCGATCCGCGCGAGGTGGCTCTCAGAGACGCGCTCTACTCCGCACTGCGCAGTTCATGAGGGACTCATCATGGCTCGAGCGGTATGAGTGACTGAAGCGCCGCCAGGAAGAGAAGGGGGGCCACGATGCGAGTGCTCATCGGTTACGCAAGCCGGTTCGGTTCGACACGGGAGATCGCCAGCCGGATCGCGGGCACTGTCCGCGCACGCGGCAACGACGTCGATGTGCGCTCGATCGAGGCGATTTCGGACGTTGATGACTATGATGCGGTGGTGTTCGGCAGTGGTGTGTACGACGGCTCATGGACGACACAAGCGACTGAACTCATGCGCCGACACGCGGCCGTGCTGGCGCGCAAACCTGTGTGGTTGTTCAGCGTGGGATCGTTCGGCGATCGACACCCAATTGTCGGCAGACTGATGAAGAAGGAGCCCAGGGAGATCAGCGAGTTCGAACAAACGCTTCATCCCCGCGGCTATCGTGTCTTTGCGGGAGTCATTGACCTCGATCACTGGCCCGCATGGGGGCGGCTCCTGTTCAAGGCGCTCGGCGGGCACGCGGGCGACAACCGCCAGTGGCCTGACATCGACGCATGGGCCGAGAGGATCGCGCAGGAGCTTCGAGGCTCGGTAGCCAATCACCGGCTCACGCCGTGAGGCGCCTGGGCTCGCACGTCACCGGTCAGCGTGTGATTCGGATGTGCAAGTAGCGCGCGTGGATGACTTGGTAGAAGCCGTAGGCGACGAACCCTGCTGCCGTCACGCCGAGAAGCCAGCGGCCCACCCCTCCCGGTTGTGCGGCGAGGATGCGCAACGACGACGCCGTGGTGCCGACCTCAGACGCGTCGCGGGACCAACCCGCGACGACGATGCCCCATCCCAGCAGCGCAAACACGATAGCGCGTGCCGCCACGCCGAACCGGCTGAGGGCGACCGCCCAGTCGCCGGCTTCGCGTCGGATCTCTGCAACATCGAGATTGCGTTCGAGCCGGCAGGTAATCGCCGCGTGGATCTGCTGCACGGCGAAGCCGATGAGGCCGAGGCCTGCGAGCACGACGAGCCAATCACCCAGCGGCCACGCGAACGCTTCGGCGGCAGCCCCGCGCTCGCTGATTCCGGACGCCGACAGCCCGCGATAGACGCGGAATGCCTGCAGGCCCAGCGCCGCGTGCACGACCCCGCGCATGACGAAGCTCGCACGGAGCGCGAGGCCGCGCCAGCCGTACCCGAGGCGGTCTGGATCGAAGAACCCCTGGAGGAGGCGCCAGGCGGCGTAGCCGAAAAGCCCAACGGCGGCGACGAGCAGGAGGGTGCGACCGAACGGTTGTGCGAGGACCGTTGTGAAGGCGCCGCGCGTCCCCGTGACTCGTCCGCCAAGCTGGCCCGCGACCTGGAGGGCCAGCGCACCGACGACCATGTAGACCACGCCCTTCACGAAGAAGCCCGTGCGGGCGAGCAGTTCGAGCGCGCCGAGCCCGGTCATGAATCCATGGTACGCCAGCAGGGATCGACGCGCTGAGGACCTGACGAGGTCTACACTAGCGGCTGCGCCATGGCCGCTTCACCAGGCCGCGCCCTCGCGCTGGCCACGGGATCGTTCGCGCTGTCATTTGCCGCGTGGGGACTGATCGGCGGCCTCGCGTCCACCTTTGCCGGCCTCTATCAGCTGACGGCCTCGCAGACGGCGTTGCTCGTCGCCGTGCCCGTGCTGCTGGGATCTGTCGCCCGTCTGCCGATGGGGATGCTCACCGATCGATTCGGCGGGCGCCTGATGTTCACGGCGCTGCTGGCGTTCTCGTCGCTCGCGGCATTCGCGGTGCCGATGACGTCGAGCTACGCGACGCTGCTGGTGGCGGCGTTCCTGCTCGGGATGGCGGGCTCGTCGTTTGCGGTGGGCGCCGCGTTCGTGTCCCGGTGGACTCCGGCCGCGCGGCAGGGCACCGCGCTCGGCGTCTACGGGCTCGGCACGATGGGCCAGTCGCTGGCGGTGTTTGCCGGTCCGGTCGTCGCGGCACAGTGGGGCTGGGAGACCGTGTTTCGCGGCACGGGCGCGCTCCTGCTGCTGTGGGCCGTGGTCTACGTCGCCTTCGCGCGCAATTCGCCGCAGGCCGGCCGGCCGGCCACGGTGGCGGCGATGGCGGCCGTGCTTCGACGGTCGCCAACCGCGTGGCTCCTGGGCGCGTTCTACTTCCTGACCTTCGGCGGCTTCGTCGCCTTCTCGATCTACCTGCCGACGCTGCTGAAGGCCCAGTTCGGGCTGGCGCCGGCGGACGCGGGTTTTCGCGCCGCGGGCTTCGTCGTGCTCGCGACGCTGATGCGGCCGGTCGGCGGCTGGCTGGCGGATCGCATCGGCGGCGCCCAGGTGTTGTCCTGGGCCTTCGGCGGCGTCGCGCTGTTCTCGCTGTTGCTGACGTGGCCGGCGATGGTGCCGTTCACGATCGGCGCGCTGGCCTGCGCGATGCTGATGGGCCTCGGCAACGGCGCCGTATTCAAACTGGTCCCGGAGCATTTTCCACACGACACGGGCACGGTCACCGGTCTCGTCGGCGCGCTCGGCGGACTCGGCGGGTTCTTCCCGCCGTTGCTCCTGGGCGTGTTCAGCGATCGGATTGGCGCGATCTGGCCGGGGTTCGTGCTGCTCTCACTGACGGCGCTGGTGCTCCGCTACGCGAACGAACGGAAGTTCCGTCCGAGCGACGTGGAGTGGACCCGCTCGCTGCCGATTCCGGCGCGACAGGCCCTCGAGCGCGTCCGCGCGGGGGCATGGGCGACACTCGTCACGGCCACGCTCGCCGCCCTGATCGTCGTCGGGTCGCGGCGGCTGCAGCACTTCGACGCCGCGCTCGTGGGCTACACGTTCGCGACGCTGTTTGCGACGTTCGGCATCAGCTACCGCTACGCGATGTGGCTGAATCGGCCGCCGACGCGCATGTACTGGCGGCGGGGCTGGCAGACGTTCTTCTCACGGCGGGCGCTGGCCGGCAACGCGGTCAGCCTTGGCCGGCGCGCGCTCGTGGAGTTTGCGGCCAACGCCTACATCTTCCGGCGCGGGCGTCTGCGCGGGCTCGCGCACTGGCTGATCATGTGGGGCTGCGTGCTGGCCGCGGCGATCACGTTCCCGCTCGTCTGGGGCTGGGTGCATTTCGAGACGGTGCCAGGCGACCTGGAGATGTACCGCACGTTCGTGTTCGGCCTGCCGGTGCAGGATTTTCCCGTCGACTCGCTCGTGGCGTTCGTCGTCTTCCACGGCCTCGTCTGGTCGTCTTTCCTGGTGATCGCGGGCGTCATGCTGGCGTTCCGGCGCCGCATGATCGACCACGGCGCGGTCGCCACGCAGCAGTTCGCCCAGGACATCCTGCCGCTGCTGCTGCTCTTTGCGATCAGCGTCACCGGCCTGATGCTGACCGCGAGCTACACCTGGATGCGCGGCTACGCCTACGAGTTTCTCGCGATCCTCCACGCCGCGACGGTCATCCTGACCCTGCTCTGGCTGCCGTTCGGCAAACTATTCCATGTGTTCCAGCGCCCGGCCCAGCTCGGTGTCGGCTTCTACAAGGATGCCGGGCGTCGCGAATCGCAGGCGCGATGCCGCCGCTGCGGCCAGCCCTTTGCGTCGATGTCGATGATCCGCGATCTCACGGTCGTCGAGCGCGAGCTGGGCTTCCGGTACGAGCTGCCGGACGGCGGCCACTATCAGGACGTCTGTCCGAAGTGCCGCCGCAGCCTGTTCGGCCTGGCCCAGGGCCGGCTGTGGGGAGGGTAGGGTGGCGCAGCTTCCCGCCGATCCCCTGCGCATCATCGAGCGATTCGGTCCCCACCTGTCGTCGATGGCCGGCGTGCGGCTCTCGACGAGCGTCGAACCTGAGCGACTGGTCAAGACACACTGCTGTTTCTGCGGCCAGCAGTGTGGCATCCAGCTGAAGGTTCGTGACAATCAGGTCATCGGGTTCGAGCCGTGGGAGGAGTTCCCGTTCAACCGCGGCATGCTGTGCCCGAAAGGCGTGAAGCGATATCTGCAGGGATCGCATCCCGATCGGCTGACGACGGCCCTTCGGCGTGATTCGTCGGCGCCGGGCGGTTTCAGCTCCATGCCGTACGCGGACGCGATCGCGCGGGTCGCGTCGGAGATCGGCCGCCTTCAGCAGGCTCATGGCCCAGGGGCGATTGGCGTCCTGAGCGGGGCGAGCCTCACGACCGAGAAGACGTACCTGCTCGGCAAGTTCGCTCGCGTGTGCCTGAAGACGCCGTTCATCGACTACAACGGCCGCCTCTGCATGGTCAGCGCGGGCGCCGCCAACAAGAAGGCGTTCGGCATCGACCGGGTGACCAGCCCGTGGGACGACATGGTCGGCACCGAGGTGATCTGGGCCGCCGGATCGAACGTCGCCGAGTGCTCGCCCATCACGACCAACTACCTGTGGCAGGCGCGGGAGCAGGGCGCCCGCATCATTATTCAGGACCCGCGCATCACGCCGATCGCGCGGACCTGCGATCTGTATCTGCCCGTCAAGCCCGGCCGGGACGCGGCGCTCTTTGCCGGCGTGCTGCAGATCATGATCGAACGCGACTGGCTGGATCACGCGTTCATCGACGAGCACACCACCGGCTTCGACAAAGTGGCCGAGTACTGCACGCAGTGGACGCTGCCCCGCACATCCGAGGTGACGGGCGTCCCGCAGGCGGCGCTCATGCAGGCAGCGGAGTGGTGGGGACAAGCGAGGACCAGCTTCCTCCTGCACGCGCGCGGCATCGAGCATCACTCGAACGGCGTCGAGAACTCCCTCGGCTCCATCAACCTCGTGCTGGCGTCCGGCCGGATCGGGCGGCCGCACAGCGGCTACGGCACCATCGTCGGTCAGGCGAACGGGCAGGGTGGCCGCGAGCACGGCCAGAAGTGCGATCAGCTTCCTGGCTTGCGCGACATCAGCAACCCCGACCACCGGCGCTACATCGCCGGCGTGTGGGGCGTCGACGAACACGAGCTGCCGGGACCCGGCGTCGATGCCTACGAGATGTTCCGCAAGATCGACCGTGGCGAAATCAAAGGCCTCATTTCGATCTGTTTCAACCCGAAGGTGTCGCTGCCGGACAACGCCTTCGTCACGCGGTGCCTGGACAAACTCGAGTTCTATTCCGCGATCGACTTCTTCCTGAACGACACCGCCTGGCACGCCGACATCGTCCTGCCGGGAAGCCTGCATGAAGAGGATGAGGGCACCGTCACGCAGGTCGAAGGGCGCATCATCAAGATCAACAAGGCGGTGGATTGTCCCGGCGACGCGCGCGAGGACTGGCGCATCATTCAGGACATCGCGCGCGCGCTCGGGCGGCCGCACGGGTTCACGTTCGAGAGCCCGCGCGAGATCTTCGAAGAGCTGCGCGTCGCCAGCAAAGGCGGCGTGGCGGACTACTCGGGCGTGACCTACGAGAAGGTCACGGAGCAGATGGGCGTGTTCTGGCCCTGCTACAGCGAGGATCCACGGACGGGCGCGGCCATCGATCATCCCGGCACGCCGAGGCTCTTCGAACGTGGCAGCTACAACGCGGTCGCGAAGGGCAGCGGGCCGTTCTACTTTCCCGACGGCCGCGCGCGCTTCAACGTCGCGGAGTACCGGCCGCCGGTGGACGACGCGAGCGACGAGTATCCCGTCTACCTGACGACCGGCCGCGTCGTCAGTCAGTTCCTGTCGGGGACGCAGACACGCCGGATCGGGCCGCTCGTGAAGCAGTATCCGGAGCCACGCATCGAGATCCACCCGAGGCTCGCGGCCAGGCTCGGCATCAAGGACGGCGAGTGGGCGACGGCCGAGACGCGGCGAGGCGCGATCACGCTGCGGGCGCAGGTCGTGACGACCATCCGGCCGGACACGATCTTCATTCCATACCATTGGGCCGGAAAGAAGAGCGTCAATCAGGTCACGGTGGCGGCCCAGGACCCTGTCAGCAAGATTCCACAGTACAAAGTGTGCGGATGCCGCGTGCGGCCGGCCGATGGGCCACCGGACTACGCGGCGGTCCTGGAGCCACAGCAGTAGCCATGCCCAAGCCCGACGACCTGCACTTCTTCATCGATCCGCACCGCTGCATCGGGTGTCAGGCTTGCGTGCAGGCCTGCACGGAATGCGACACGCACCGCGGCGAGTCGATGATTCACCTCGAGTACGTCAATCGCCCCGAAAGCGTGCAGACGGTGCCGGTCGTATGCATGCACTGCCATCAGCCGACGTGCGCGGAAGTCTGTCCGGCCGATGCCATCAAACGCACCGGCGACGGCGTCGTCCAGTCCGCGCGCAAGCCGCGCTGCATCGCCTGCGGCAACTGCGTCGTCGCCTGCCCGTTCGGCGTGCCCGAGGTCTACGAAGACCGCAAGATCATGATGAAGTGCGACATGTGCTACGACCGGTCGAGTGTCGGCAAGAAGCCGATGTGCGCGACGGTGTGCCCGAGCCAGGCGCTCTTCTTCGGCACGCGTGAGGAGATCGAACGGCTCCGGCCGTTATCCGCGCCCGTCAACACGTTTCAGTTCGGCGGGCAGACGATCACGACGCACGTCTACATGATGGTGCCGAAGAAGCTGGCGACTCCGGCGGCCCGCGTGGACGTGGCCGCGGCGATGGACGAGCAGCCGCGGAATCGCGTGGTGTCGCTCAGGGTTCTGAACGCCGATCCGTTTGCCGAGGTTGACGTGTAGCCATGGCCGACACCGATCGCGAGCACATCACGGTCGCTCCGGACTTCACGCCCGCGTCGGCGCAGCCGGCGTGGCGGCAGGACTTTCCGATCGACTGGCCGCAGGATCAGTACGTCGAGCGCCGGGACTTCCTCAAGTTCATGGTGCTGACGAGCGCGGCGTTCACCGTCGGTCAGCTCTGGATCGCGTTCCAGCAGTGGTATCGCCGGCAGTCGGGCCAGGCGGCCGGCGTTCGGATTGCGTCGATTGACGACGTCGCGGTGGGTGGCGCGCTGAGCTTTACCTATCCCGACGAGCACGACCGCTGCCTTTTGGTCAGGCTGTCAGCCGGCGAGTTCGTCGCCTTCAACCAGAAGTGCACCCACTTGTCGTGCGCCGTCATCCCGAGGCCCGTCGAGAACAGCTTTTTCTGTCCGTGTCATGAAGGACGGTTCGACCTTCGGAGCGGCGCGCCGACAGCCGGCCCGCCCAGGCGCCCTCTGACACGTGTGGTGCTGGAGATTCGAGGCCGCGACATCTATGCCGTCGGGGTGGAGGAACGGATCTCATGAAGCCGTCGGCGAGACGCCCGTTCGCCCGTGGCCAGCGGATGACCATCATCAACGGGATGCTGGTGTTCGTGCTCATCATCGTCGTCCTTCAGCTCTGGTTGCTGACCGCGACGATGCACGCGTGGCTGGGCGGAGACGATGCGATCGTGTGGCCCGGGGCGATCGCGAGCGCGGCCGGGCTGGCGCTGAATGTCGGGTTACTGATTTTTCTTCGCCGCCTGGAGTGACGACTGCGACACAACCGCTATCCACTTGCCGTCGGGGCTGACCGCCAGGCGCGTGATGCTCCGGACCTTTGATTTGTCCAGGTCGGCGAACTCGATCCAGCGATCCGTCTGGGGCTCGAAGAGGAACACCTTCGACCGGCGAGCCATCAGCAGCATGCCTGCCGGCGTGCACGTGACGCTGTCGGCGCCCTCGAGCGCAAATCCGGTCTCGCGAGCCTTGCGCGTGGCGACGGCCCATTCGCGCATGACCAGCGATCCGTCAGGAACTGTCTTCAGGAAGCCGATCGACGAGCGGTCCGGCCGGATGAAGAACGATCGTCCGATGCCGGATTCGATCGTGTCGGCGACTCCGGTCGCGGTGTCGATCAACTGCAACGCGCGTGTGTCCGCGTCGCGCTGAACGATGGCCGCCGCCGAGGTCGGCGAGAACGAGGCGTGGGTGACGACTCCGCCAGGATGAGACGACAACGGGCCGGCATCGGCCCCATCATTACTAAAGCGCCACAGGCGGCGCTCGGGCCCGCGGACGACCGTAAAGGTCTTGCCATCCGACGAGGCCATCGGTTCCCACTCGTCTTCGGGCGTGCGCGTCACCTGCGTCACCGCCTTGGACTTGATGTCGTACCGGAAGATGTCAGACTGCTTTCCGTCCCGGTTCGACGTGAACAGGAAGCCGGTCGAATCCGCCAGGAACGCCGGCTCGTCGTCGTCCTGCGCGTGCGTCGTGATGCCCAGGACGGGCTTGCCGATGCGGGGCCCCGTGCTGTCAAAGACGAGGAACGCGACGCGAGTCGTCCTTCCCGCACTTTCCTCGAAGGGCGCGAGGAAAATCTGTTTCGGCGCGCGATTCTCCGCCTGAGGCGCGAAGGCCACCGCCAAGGCACACATTAATAAGAGGTTGCGCACGCCCTTCAGACGTTATCAGAGACTTCTCAGCCGGTTGATACGGCGACCTTGTCGAACGGCCGGGCGACTGAAGAGTTGATTGCGATTCGGCGTTGACCCTACACTGATCCTGCGCGCCGGACCGCGGTCCGGACCCTGTGCAAGTTCAGTCGACGAACCGCGTCAGGGCCGGAAGGCAGCAGCGCTCAGTCGATCCTGTGCTGTGCCGCAGGATCTCCGGGCCGCGGTCGGGCGCGCGAGAAAGGGGCCGGGCGTAATTTTACGAATTACGTAAAATTACGCCCGGCCCCTTTTCTTCTACCTGATCACTATCGCGCCCCCGGCCGACCAGTAGTTCACCATCACGTTGTTGGCCGTGCCGGCGCTGACCAGGATGTCGCCGGCGGCGGCCGCGTACTGCGCCGCGTAAATCTCAGCCCCGAACCGGCGGCTGAACCGCCATTCCCACCCCCCGCCGATGCTAACGGAGAGCGCCTTGGTGAGGAATTCGCCCGACTGATCGTTGATGGTGACGTTGTTGCGGATGAAGGCGATGCCGATGCCGGCCTTCACGAAAAACCCCTGCGACTGCCAGGGCCGGAACTGCGTGGTCACGAGCGCGAACGTCGTGCGGGCGCGGTCGCCGCCTGCGGTGGTCCCGGAGGTCGACCAGAAGAGCTCCGCACCGAAATCCAGCTTGCGGGTCACGGAGCGCCCGGCGCTCACGAGCAGCCCGCCACTATGCTCGTAGTGTTCCGGCTCGCCGCATTCGGTGCAGTCGGCGAGGAAGGTCGAGGATCCGCCGCCGCCGACGATCCAGAGCTTGGTCATCTCGGCGGGCTGAGCGGACGCTGCCGGTTTGCCGGCCGTCTGCCCCGCGGCGACGCCGGGGATCAGCATGAACAGGGACGCGAGAAGCGCCGCACCAGCGAACGCGCGCGCCCTCACGAGACCCTCCACGTCATGTAGAACCGGACCTGCGGGAAGCGATACTGCACCGTCTCCAGACCCGGCGAGTAGTACGTCGTGCGATCGAAGAACTCGCCCGCCACGCCGGCGCCGACTTTGCCCTTGATCGGAATGAGCACGTCGCCTCGCAGCCGTTGCAGCACATGTTCGGCGCGGAACCCGTCGAGGATGTGCAGATGGTGGAGCTCGTAGCTGAACGCGAAGAACGCGCGCTGGTTGCGGCTGAGCGTCAGAAACGCGCCCACATTCGTGCCCGGCCCGTAGTCGTAGTATCGCGGCCCGGTCGAGACGCCCTGACCCGCGTCCGGATCCGGATCCGGTTCGACGATCTCGGTGCCCGGCGGAACCGAATCGACCGCGCCGAGGATCGTCGCGCCGCCGAAGAACGAGAGGAACATCGACGTCTTGGACGACAGCGCCTTCACCCAGCCCAGGTGCACGTCGGCCGACTGCGCGCCGAACTGGTAGGCGTCGTTGCTGTTGTACTGATACCCCTGCGAGATCGTCAGCAGCCACCCGCCCGAGCCGAGCGGCTCGCTGAAGAGCCGCCCCCGCACGCGCGCTTCGCTGAACGCGCTGCCGCCGCCAAACGCCAGCCGCACGGCGAACGCGTCGTAGGGCGTGCGGCTGCGGTCTTTCGTGAGATTGCCGTAGAACAGATCCGTCTCGAAGAAGCCGGCGATGTTGTCGGGCACTTCGTCGGTGTTCGACCCGCGCGCGAGCACGCCCACCGACAGCAACGCGCCGAGCTCCGAGGGCACTACCTCAGGCGGCTTCTCGTGGACGCGATTCGCATCCCCGGAGATGAACCGGTTGAGGCCCGTCATCGGGTCGATCGCCAACGCGATGATCTCGTTCGCCTTCCGCGGGGCCTTGCTCGTGTTGCGGACGAGCCAGGCGGTCCGGTAGAACATCTCGCCGAGCGCGATGCCGCCGAGCGTCGTGTTGATGAAGTCGTTCAGCGAGGCCTGGTTGGTTTCGCCGAAGTATTCCCAGGTGCTGCTGCCGAAGGCCGTGAGCCCGGCAGACTCCCAGAAGTTCATGCCGTTGGCGCGGCCGGTCGTGAAGTAGTTGTTGCCCTGGTACGGATGTCCGACCTGGTTGACGGCAAAGTCGTCCAGGTCCCATTCCCACCCGCGCTTCATGTTCGTCCACCACGTCTTCGGCGTGATCTTGGCCGTGTCCTGGCCGCGGATCAGATTGGCCATCTCGTAGAGCACGTTGACCATCGTGACCTGGAAGAGCGCCTTGCCGACGCTCCGCGGCGGGCAGCCGTCGCACGGGCGCTGCGCCTGGTCGAAAAGCGGCGCCATCGGCAGCGGGTCGATGGCGAGGGGCGGGATGTAGAACTCCGGGATTCGTCTCCCCGCGTCTTGCGACACGACACCCGGAGTCGTGTTTGTCTGCGCCAGAACCGGCTGCGCGACAAAGAGGACCGCGGCCAGGGAACCACAGGCCAGGCGCATCACAGGAGCTTCACCTTCTTCATCTCCTTCACGAGCGCGGACACGATGTTCTTGACGAGCTTGTCCACGTTCTCCGGGTTGGAGGACTTGCTCGTTCCGGCCCACACGAGCTTGTTCTGCGTGGTGGAATAGACCAGCGCCTCGATGTAGACGATGAAGTCGGAGCGGATTTCGCCGCCGGAGACCGTGCCCCACGGCGCGCCCCAGCCATAGCCCCAGTAGCCGCCCCAGAAGTTGGAGTAGCCCGGGCCCATATACGTCACAGGCGTCGTGTAGACCTTGTCGTGCGATCCGATCGGCCGCAGGACGACGACGCCGACCGCGCCTTCCTTCTCCACGGCCGCGCGCGCGAGCGCTTCGTCCGTCACCGAGCCAGCCGGGGTGATGGAGTACAGCGGCACGCCGATGGCGCCGCGGCCGGTGATCTCGCGGGCCAGCGCGTCCTCCCCCGCGCGGCGAGAGCCTTCGTTCTTGGCCATGACGACCGCGATGACCTTGTTGCCCTTCCCGGTGCCCTTGAGTGAGGTCGCATCGGGCGCCTTCCACGTCGAGACGAAGTCTGCGGCCGCGCTCACGGCCGTTGCCGTGACAAGGGCCAGCGCGAGCGTGGCGCCTCGCCAACCAACGAATCTCATTTCGAGCCTCCCCGGCTGTCCATCATGCCTCAAAACCCTCTGGAGTCAGAAGCGGTACGTGAACGACGTCGAATAGAACCCGAAGCCGTGCTGAATGAACGACCCTTCCGTAAAGCGGCCCGGAATGAAGCGGGTGATGACGCCCGTGAGGCTGAGGTGCGTCGTCGCATTCCACACGGCCACGAACGCCGGGTTGCTCCCGACGTAGCGTCCGGGATTGGTCGCAGGTACGGGCAGCGGCCGCAGCTCGATGTTGTAGATGCCGTCGCGCTCGCTTGTCCGGAAATAGTTGGGGACCTCAACGACGAATACGATGCGGTGCGGCGCCAGGAGCTGCACGGCCGGCGTCACGTCCGTGAGATTGGTCGGGCCGAGCAAGCCGACCAGTCCTGAATAAGAGTTGCCCGGGAACAGCGGGTTGAAGGACTGCAGCCGCGGATCGGCCGCGTCGCGGTCGCCGCTGGCCGCGTTCACGCGCAGCGTGAAACGTGGACGCAGCGGCCAGGTCCGGACGCGCACGGAGTTTTCCGCCGACAGGCCCCAGCCTCGCGCCGGCGCGCCGGCGAACTCGCCCCACTGGCCGACGAGGTCGTAATCGAACTCCCAGGCCCTCCAGACACCGGCGAACTTTCCGCCCACGGTATGCCGCTGTTCGGCGCCGAGGCCCTGCGTATAGGTCGACTCGCGCCGGTCGACGCCGAGGTAGTACACGCCGGCCGCGCCGCCTGGAAACACGACGCCACTGCGCCGCACCGAGCCGCCCCAGAACTCCTGTGCCGTCGTGGAGGCGTCGTCGAACGCGCCGCCGCCGACGGCGACGAGGCGCGCGGCGCCGCCTTCGGCCTGCCAGCGTCCCACTTGATATCCGCCCACCACCCCATCGAAGCTTCGCTTCACATTGAGTCCCTGGCTCGCCGAGATCAGCCGGCTCGAGCCGATCGTCATTTCCTGCCGGCCGACTCTGAGCAGAAACTGGCGATCGGCCCCGCGCGGCGAGTGGTACTCGAAGAACGCCTGGTGGACGTCCGCGACGTTCTCATCGGTCGGGCGCGGGGACGCCAGTTTTCCGTTCAGCAATCCGCTCTGCAGCTCGCCGTACAACCGGAGCCGCTTGCCCATGTGCCAGTCCGTGGCGAACAGGTACCGCTGGAAGACGTAATTGTCGACGGTGTTGTCCTCGCCGGGCGCGCCGCGCAGCCGCAAGCCCTCGGGTCTGATGCGCACCTCACCGCCCAGCGTGAGGTACGAGCGGCCGTCCATGAATGAGATGTACTTGACGGGATCGAAGAAATCCCGCCGCTGCGTCTGGTCCGCCAGAAAGCCCCAGTCTTCGTCCGCGATATTGGGTTTGTAGGCGCGAGCGGCGGCCGGTTGAGCCGATGGCCCGGCCGGTTTCGTCGCCGGGGCGCTGTTTTGCGCCAGCGCCACGCCCGGCGCGGTGATGACGCCCATCGCGAGACACCACGCGACACGCGCGGCAACGTTGCGGATCATGTAACGAGGACGATAGTATCCGGTGATATGACAGCAAGAAAACGACTTACGGCTGCGTTCGGCGTGGCCTGGCTGGTCACCGCCTGCTCGCCGACGGCGCCGCCCGCGGAAAAATCGGCCGAAGGCCAGGGCGCCGACGCGCTGCCCGCCGTGCGGCATCCGTATGAGTCGTTGCCTCCCGGCACGACGGACATCCTGTCCAAGCCCTTCACCGGTGACTTCGACGAGATGGTGAAGCGCCGGATGATTCGCGCCGGCGTGGCCGTCAACCGGACGCACTATTTCATCGACAAGGGCGTGCAGCGCGGCATCGCCTACGACGCGCTGACGCTCTTTGAAGAGGACCTCAACAAGAGGCTGAACACCGGCCTCCTCAAGGTGCACGTCGTGTTCGTGCCGCTGCCGCGGGAGCAGATGCTCACCGCGCTGCTCGATGGCCGCGTCGATCTGCTCGCCGCGCAGCTCACGATCACGCCGGAGCGCCAGGCGCGCGCGGACTTCACGATTCCGACCCGCACCAACGTCTCGGAGGTCGTCGTCACGCATGCGTCGGCGCCGGCCATCACGACCGCCGCGGATCTCTCGGGCAAGGAGGTCTTCGTCCGCCGGTTGAGCAGCTACTACTCGAGCCTGACGGCGCTCAACGAGAAGCTGAAGGCCGAGAAGAAGCCGCCGGTGACGATCAAGGAGGCGCCGGACACGCTCGAAGACGACGACATCCTTGAAATGGTGAATGCGGGCCTCGCGCCGATCACGGTGGTGGACGACTACCAGGCGGAGTTCTGGCAGAAGGTGTTCAAGAACATCCGTCCGGTGAAGACCGCCGCCGTCCGGACCGGCGGCAACCTGGCCGTGGCCGTGCGCAAGAACAGCCCGCGCCTGGTGCAGGAGCTCAACGCCTGGATCAAGACCCACGGCGCCGGGTCCTGGTTTGGCAACCAAATGGAGCGAAAGTACCTCGAGAGCACGCGCTATGCCGCCGATGCGACCAGCGAGGCCGAGCGCAAGAAGCTCCGCGTCGTGGTCGAGCTGTTCCGCAAGTACGGCGACAAGTACGACATGGACTTCCTGCTGATGGCGGCGCAGGGCTTCCAGGAGTCACGCCTGGATCAGGACGCCAAGAGCCACGTCGGCGCCATCGGCATCATGCAGATCATGCCGGCCACCGGCAAAGAGCTGGCCGTGGGCGACATCGGTCAGATCGAACCCAACGTCCACGGCGGCGTGAAGTACATGCGTCAGCTCATCGACCGTGAATTCAAGAACGACGCGATGACGCCGCTCAACAAGGGCTTGATGGCGTTTGCGGCCTACAACGCCGGCCCCGGGCGCGTCCGCCAGCTCCGCCGCCTGACCAAAGAGCGCGGACTGGATCCGAACGTCTGGTTCGGCAACGTCGAGCAAATCACGTCGGAAAAAGTCGGCCGCGAAACCGTCCAGTACGTGAGCAACATCTATAAGTACTACGTCGCGTACCGGCTCGTGATGGAGAACGAGCAGGCGGGAGCAAAGGCGAAAGGCAAGTAGTAACGGACCGCGCTATTGGTTAGTGGTTATTGGTTAGTGGTTATTGGTTATTAGCTATTCATGGCTCATATCGCACTGGCTCGTAAATGGCGTCCGCAGCGCTTCGATGACGTCATCGGGCAGCGCGGGACCGTCCTCACGCTGAAGAACGCGATTGCCAGCGGGCGGCTCGCGCAGTCCTTCA
>Ga0137313_1000064_pt1 | contig 36668 bp, 39 predicted proteins | sample EasRivERMZT166_2_FD_102287 | JGI IMG/M metagenome (GOLD analysis project Ga0137313, IMG submission 102287) | Soil microbial communities from meander-bound floodplain in the East River, Colorado, USA - East River MetaG ERMZT166_2 | ecosystem: Environmental > Terrestrial > Soil > Floodplain ...
CCGGCCGCGCCTGCCGAAGATCGGGCTGGTGCCGCCGAAGAACGACGTGTCGCGCACGAGCGCCGCGCCGACCCGCGCCATCTGCATGCTCGGCGCGCTCCGGTGTTCGACCGGACCGCGCTCGATGAGCTCCCCCGTGTCGGCATCGTAGAGGCTCGTCCGGGTTTCCTCGGTGTAGGTCAGCCAATGGAGGCCCCCAGAAACCTCCGCGCGAGTCCCGGCGCTGAAGGGATACGCCGCGACGCCGTACGTGCCGCCGCTCGTCTGACGTCGGATACGCTCGGTCACGATGATGTCCGACGCCAGGTTCTGCCCCGCGAACATGTCCTGCACGCGGAACGGCAGCTGCTCGATGACAGTGGCCCAGTTCCAGCGGCGACGCCGGTCCACATAGATGAGCTGTCCGCCGATGTCGGCCACCGTGCCGCCCGCCTGCGCCATCACGCCAACGATGCGATCCCCGAGCATGTCGCTGAACGAGGCGGAGATGCTGCCGCCGACAAACCCGCCGAACTCGCTGACGCCCGCCGTGATCGTCGGCTGGCCGATCCCGTCGAGCTTGAGCCCGTTCTTGTACGGCACGGACTCGACGGTCGCGCCTTGCGCCGGCAGACCTCGGCTCGCGTCGCCGAGGAGGCGCTGCACGTCGCCGACCGGCGTCGTGCGGCCGGGCAGGAGCGCCGCCTGGCCCTGCCCTTCGGCGGCCACATGGGCGACGACATCCGCTTCATCCAGCACGCACAACACATGGCCGTCGTCCTCGAACAGGCTGAACGCAAGACGGCCCGTCGACGGCGAGGCGGTCAGCGCAGGGCTGCCCGAGGTGATGCCCGCGACGCCGGTGAGGACGGACGTCAGCTGCAGAATCGGACCGCCCTCGATCGGCATGCGGTAGACGTTCGTGACGCCGGTCGGACTCGCCAGAAACGTCACGAACCGGCCGTCGGCCGAGACCTGCGGGCTCAGATGACGGCCGAACCGGAACGCAGAAATCGGGCGAACCGTGCGCGTGGCGAGGTCGAGGATGGCGAGGCGCGGCTCGCCGCGCGTGAGCGTCTCCAGTGTCGTCGAGTAGCGCTCGGTGACGAAGACGACGGAACGGCCGTCCGGCGTGACCACGGGTTCGAGATCGGCAAAGGCGTCCTGCGTCAGGCGCTCGAGCTTGCCGGTGTCGAGGACGAGCCGGTAGAGGTCGATCAGCCCACCCGCGTTGCCCGAGAGCACTATCGCGCGGCCATCCGGCGTGAACGCCGGGTTGAGCGCGTCATCCAACCCGGTCAGCTTCCACTCCTGACGCACACGGCCGTTCGCGGGATCCAGGCCGGCGATCACCGGCTTTCCGCCCCGCGTCGCGGCGATGGCAAGCGTCCGCCCGTCGGGGCTCCACGCGCCGGCCGAGTTCAGGAACTGGAGGCTGTCGAAGTGTGGATCGGTCGCCGACTGCGACAGCCGCCGCTTGATGCGGCCCGATTCCGCGTCCGCAATGAACAGCTCGACCGAGAAGCGATCGCGCTCGGAGAAGAAGGCGATGTCCTTGCCGTCGGGACTCAGGCGCGGGCCGACGTTAAAGCGCCCGCCGCCCGACTGCCGATCGAGCAGGCGCCGGATCTCGCTGCTGATGGGCACGGCATCGGCGGCCACTGCGTTGGCGGCCACGCGAATGGCCTGATGCCAGTCCGCGGTCAGCGTGTCGGGGTCGGTGCCCAGCTGGCGGGCCAGCCCGCCCAGATCCACGCGCGGATTGGCCGCGGATCGGATCAGCGACGCGACCGCCCGGTCGCCGTACCTCGCCCCGATGTACGCCCAGAACGCGTGACCCCAGCGGTACGGAAAGTACTGAGGCGAATCGAGATCCTTGATGTGCGGCAGCTTCTCGCGCAACGCGGCGTCGCGGAGCCACATCGCCGTCTGCACGTCGACGGCGCCGAGCGTCAGGTACTCGGCCATCCCCTCCACGAACCACAGCGGGTACAGCAGGATGTCGGGCATCGTGCCGGCGACTTCGCGGGGGTCGTCGCCCGTGAGATCGAACTGGAAGGCATGGACCAGCTCGTGCCCGAGCACGTGATCGGTGTCGGCGAGCGAGCCCGACATCGGCAGGACGATGCGCCGCTTGAGCGCTTCGGTCACGCCGCCGGTCCCCTCGCCAATCAGCCCCTCGATCGCGTTGGTTTGCCGGAAGTGCGACGGCACCGCATACAGAATGACGGCTTGCCTGCCGCGCAGTTGGTGGCCGAAGAAGCGCGAGAGGCGTTCGTGCCATCGCTCGGCCATCCGTGAGGCAATACCGGCCGCTTCGGCTTCTTCGGGGTAGTAGTAGAAGTCGAAGTGCTCGGTCTTCAGGACCTGGAACTTGAAGGTGCGGTACTGGACCTTGTTGCGGCCGAAGTACTGCGCGTGCGCCGTCGCGGCGCCCATCACGACGCCGAGGACCATCAGAAGCGCCACCCGGCAGATTCGGCCGCCCACGGGAAGTCTCTCCGCCATTATCAGGTAAGATGCCCCGGTCGTGGCTGAATCGCATCGGATGGTGCACTGCGTCAAGCGCGGACAGGACTTGCCCGGTCTCGACGCGCCGCCGTGGCCGGGTCCGCTCGGCCAGCGGATCTACGAGCACATCTCGCAGGACGCCTGGGACGAGTGGGAAGAGCGGATGAAGATGATCCTCAACGAGTACCGCCTGCTGCCCTTCCAGAAAGAAGCGCAGGAACTCATCGCGAAACACATGGAGGAGTTCTTTTTCGGCGAGACCGCGGCCCTGCCGCCGGGGTACGTGCCCGAGCAAAAGTAGCCGCCTGACGGAGACCCCATGACGAGTGCCGCCAGCACGACCCGAGTCGAGGCCACACCGCCGCAATTCACGCAGACCCTGGGCCATCCCTCCCCGCTCTGGATGCTGTTCATGTCCGAGTTCTGGGAGCGGTTTGCCTTCTACGGCATCCGCTGGGCTCTGGTGCTGTACATCGTCGCGCAGTTCCACGGCGGGGCGGCGGCCGGACAGGCCGAGGCGAACCTGACGTACGGGTCGTACCTCGCGCTCGTCTATGCGGGCGCGATCTTCGGCGGACTCGTGGCCGACAAGGTCATCGGCTACCAGCGATCGATTCTGATCGGCGCCGTCTTCATGGCCGCCGGCCTGTTCATGATTTCGATTCCCGACGCCAACATCTTCAAGTTGGGACTGGCGACGATCGTGGTCGGCAACGGCATGTTCAAGCCGATCATCTCGACCGTCGTCGGCAAGCTCTACGCGACGGGCGACGAACGGCGGGACAGCGGGTTCACCATTTTCTACATGGGCATCAACGCCGGCGCGTTCCTGGCGCCGCTCCTCACCGGCTGGCTCGCCGAATCCGTGTTCGGCACGTCCGGCACGCCCGCCTACAAGGTCGTGTTCATCGCCGCCGGGATCGGCATGCTGATCAGCCTCGTCTGGTTCTGGGCCGGCCGCGGGCAACTCAAGGGCATCGGCGCGCCGACACCCGAGCAGTCGAGCTCCTCGCGCGTCATGTCCGTCGTGATCGGCGCGGTCCTGGCGATTCCCGTCGTCTACTTCCTGCTGGCCGTCGGCGGCGCGAACCTGCAGTACGTGCTCACGGCTATGTTCATCGGGCTCGCCGTGATGCTGATCGCGGAGGGCATCCGCGAAGGCCAGGTGGCGCGGGATCGCGTCATCGCGATGATGCTGATCTTCGCGTTCAACATCCTCTTCTGGATGTTCTTCGAACAGGCCGGCAGCTCGTTCACCTTCCTGGCCGAGGAAATCGTCAATCGGAATTTCGGCGACTGGGTCTTCCCGGTTGGCTGGTTTCAGAGCGTGAACGCGATCGCGATCGTGCTCTTCGCGCCCATCGTGGCCTGGGTCTGGGTCTGGCTGGCCAGGCGCAACGCCAACCCGTCCATCCCGCGCAAGTTCGGCCTTGGCCTGATCTTCAACGGCCTCGCGTTCCTTCTGCTGATGTTTGCCCTGGCGAGCCTGGTGGACGCGAACAACAAGATTCCGTTCTGGACGCTGACGGCCGTCTACCTCATTCAGTCCGTCGGCGAGCTGTGTCTCTCGCCCGTCGGGCTTTCGATGGTGACCAAGCTCGCCCCGGTGAAGCTCGTCGGCCTCGGCATGGGCGGCTGGTTCCTGTCCACGGCCATCGGCAATAACCTGTCGGGCATTTTCGCCAGCGTGGTGAGCGGCGAGAGCGGCATGACCGTCGCGTCGGCGCAGAGCGGCTATGCCTTTGGCTTCTGGACCCTGCTCGGCGCGGGCGTCGTCCTGTTCCTGCTGGCACAGCAAGTCAACAAGCTGATGCACGGTGTGAAGTAACCAGGCGCGCGTCCGCGCGCACGGCACGTATGGCACTCGAGGACTACCAGCGGAAGCGGAACTTCACCAAGTCGCCCGAACCGAAAGGCGACGCGGAGAAGTCGAAGAAGGCACGCAAGGGGAAGCCGCGCTTCTTCTGCGTGCAGAAGCACCTGGCCACGCAGCTTCATTACGACTTCCGCCTCGAGCATGAGGGCGTCCTGCTCTCCTGGGCGGTGCCGAAGGGGCCGTCGCTCGATCCCAGGACCAAGCGCCTCGCGATGCACGTTGAAGATCACCCCATCGAGTACGGCACCTTCGAAGGCGTGATTCCGGAAGGCTACGGCGCCGGACTCGTGATGCTGTGGGACACCGGCACGTGGACGCCCGCCGATCCGGACATCGACAAGTCGCTCGCGAAAGGCGACCTGAAGTTCACGCTCGACGGTTACAAGCTCAAAGGCTCCTGGGTGCTCGTGCGGACCCGCGGGTACGAGGCCCGCGGCGGCGCCAAAGCCGAGGGCAGGAGCTGGCTGCTCATCAAACACCGCGACGACTGGGCGGGCGACCTCGACATCGCAGAGTTCGCGCCCAAGAGCGTCAAGTCGGGGTTCGACTTCCCCGAAATCCTGGCCGCGGACAAGCCCGACGTCTGGCAGACGAACAAGGCCGGCGGCGCGACCAATGCTATGCTTCGCGAGATCATTGAGCAGGCGGCCGCGCTGAAGCTGGCGCGCCAGAAACCGGCGGCCCGGGAACCGCGCCCCGCCCGGTCTCGTAAGACCGCTCGGAAGAAGTCATAGTTCCGTGAGGAGGATTCATGCGTAAGTTCATCGCGATCGCGTCGGCAGTAACTCTGACCCTTGGACTGCCGGCCCTCGCGGCCGCACAGGCCGCAAGCAGCCAAGCCAAGCCGGATCCGCCGAAGGCTGAGACCAAGGCACCACCCTCAGTGGCCGGCAAATGGACGCTGAACGTCGACGGCGGCGGCGGGGCGATGGACCTGCCCATGGAGCTCAAGGTTGACGGCAAGAAGCTCACCGGCACCATCGTCGGCCCACAGGGCGAACCCGCCAACCTCGCGGGCGAGTACGCAGACGGCAAGCTCACGTTCACGCTCACGACGCCGGACGGCGGCATGACCATCACCTTCAAGGCGACGCTCAAGGAAGACGGCACGATTGCGGGCTCGCTCGACATGCAGGGCAACGAAGTCCCCTGGACGGCGACGCGCGTCAAGGGTTAGTCATGCATCGCGCACGCATCAACGCACTGGCCGTCGCGCTCGTCATCGTGACGGGCGCGGTGGCCCTCGCGGCCCAGACGCCCGCCAAGCCGGCAGCCGTCGCCGGCAAATGGACCGTGTCGCTCGAGACCGAGAGCTTCACCGCCACGTCCGCCCTCGAGTTCAAGCAGGACGTGGAGAAGCTGACCGGCACCTACACATCGACGCGCTACGGCGCGACGCCGCTCCAGGGCACGATCAAGGATCGCGCGATCGAGTTCACGTTCAAGCTGAATGCCGACGGCACGGAAGTGGCGATGGCCTTCAAGGGAGAGCTCGCCGCCGACGGCCAGACGATGAAAGGCCGCGCGACGATCGCCGAGATGGGCGAGGCGACCTGGACGGCTAAGAAAGAGAAATAGCCTTCGGCTTCAACAGCAATCTGCTCACCAGTACGGGCCAGACGGCGGCGCGCAAGCGCCGCCGGTCGTGGCGCGCGATGTTGCCCTGCCAGAATCCGCCCTCGACAACCTGACAGCCGTTGCGGATCTGACCGAGCCCCAGCGGCTCCTTGTGCTCGGAGGCGTAGCGCGCGAGCACGTCCGCCGGGGGCGGATCCGCGTTGAAGACCAGCACGTCCACGGGCCGGCCCAGGGCCTCGCTCAGCCGATCGACCGCCTCCGCCGCCGTGAAGCCCGCCATGCCCCGGCCTTCGGTCAGCAGATTTGAGATGAAAATAATCGGTCCTTTCACGCTGGCGAGCGCCTCGCGGCACCCGTCAACCTGGAAGATGGGAAGCAGGCTGGTGAAGTAACTTCCCGGGCCGATGATGACCGCGTCGAGCGACCGAATCGTCTCGGCGACCTTGGGATGAATCGTGACGGGCGGATCGAGCCACAACCGGACGATGGACCGCCCGCCGGCCTGCCCGGCATCCACTTCCGGCTCCCCGCGCGTCGTCGTGCCGTCGGAGTACTCGGCGCAGATCGTCGAGCGTTCCACGGTGATCGGCCACACGCGGCCCTGGCAGCCCAGCAGCGCGCGCAGTCCGTCGATGGCGGCCAGGAAGTCGCCCGTGTACTGCTCCATCATCGAAAGAAGGAGGTTGCCGCCCGTGTGGCCGGCGAGCCGCCCGTGCTCGAGCATCGGCAGACGGGCGAGCAGAATCTTCCGCGCTTCGCGCTCGTTCCGCGCGAGCGTGAGCGTGCACTTGAGGACGTCGCCGGGCGGCAGGACGCCGAGCTGGTCGCGCAGCTGGCCGGACGATCCGCCGCTGTCGAACATCGTGACGATCGCGTGCAGGTTCACCCACGGAACGGCCTTCAGGCCGCCGAGAAGGCTCGGGAGACCCGTGCCGCCGCCGAAACACCCAACCTTCAACTCCCGGAGTCGCACGCGAACATCTTAGGCTGAATGCCGGGTCTAAAGACCCGGCCTCCGGCGGTCAGGCACTCGTAGAATGATCAGCGTGGAATCGTTGGTCCTGAGCCCGGGCTCCCGCCGTGCGTTCGAGCGGATGGCGGCTGACGGCCGGCGCGTGCTGGGCGCCCGGTTCGTCGCGCTCATCGCGTACAGCGCCGCCGACGCTGTGATGTTCGGCGAGCGCATCGACGCCGCGGACCTCGACGCGCTCGGCGCCCTGGCCGGCGTCTGGCATCACGACGACCTCGCCACGCCGCTCGTCATCACGACGTCCGAGTTCCGCCGATCGCTCGACGCGTTTCCGATCGAGTACCAGTCCATGCTCGATCGCCATGTGCTCGTCGCCGGCCTCAATCCCTTTGACGGCGTCCAGGTGCTCGATGCGGACGTCCGCCGGGCGTGCGAGATACAGGCCAAGTCGCACGTCATCCATCTGCGGCAAGGCTGGATCGAATCCGGCGGCGACGAGTCGCGGCTGGCTGCGCTGACGGTCCGGTCCGCGGCGCCGCTCCGCGCGCTGCTCGTCCAGCTGGTCCGACTGAACGATCTTCGGGCCGAGAACGACGAGGCGCTGGCCGAGGCGGCGAGCGTCCTCGCCGGCGCGCCGGCCGATCTGATTGGCGCGGTGCTGGCCCTGGAGAAGGCGCCGGCACGAGCATCCGCGGTCGTTCCGCGGCTTTCAGAGTACTTGAGCGCCTGCGAGCAGATCTGGGCGTTCATCGACCGATGGCGAAGCCGCTAAGGCGTGCGGGCGGCCTCGCGGCCGTCCTGTTCGCGCTCGTCGCCGCGGCCGCGCAGACGCTTCCGGCCCTGACTGCGCCCGTCAACGACTTTGCCGGTGTGATCGACCCGGCGAGCGCCGTCGAGCTCGACCGGAGAATCCGCGCCCTCGAGTCCGCGACGAAAGATGCCGTCGTGGTCGTGACTGTAAAGACATTTGCCCCGTACGGCTCGATCGAGGAGTACGCGGTGAAGCTCTTCGAGCAGGCCGGTGTCGGGCAGCGCGGGAAAGACAACGGCGTGCTGGTCGTCTTTGCGCAACAGGAGCGGCGGGTGCGCATCGAGGTCGGCTACGACCTCGAGGAGTTCATCACGGACGGCTTTGCCGGCGACATCATCCGTCAGGCGTTTCTGCCCGCCTTTCGCGACGGACGATTCGGCGAAGGGCTGCTTGCGGGGACCACGCGTATCATCGAGCGTATCGCCGCACGCCGCGGTGTCGGACCGCTGACGCCGCAGCCCGCGCGCGACGAGTCGCCGAATACCACGCCGCCGCTCGTCGGCCTCATCGGCGCGATCATTCTGATCCTCATCATCTCGAATTTCAGAGGCGGTTTCCGAGGATCGCGAGGACGCCGGCGCTGGGGCCCATGGTCCGGCTGGACCGGCGGCGCCGGTCCGTTCGGCGGCGGCTTCAACACCGGCGGCTTCGGCGGATTCGGCAGCGGCGGCGGTGGCGGCGGCTTCGGCGGGTTTGGTGGCGGTCGCAGCGGTGGCGGCGGCGCGTCGGGCGGCTGGTAATGGACTAGTTGCGGTAGAGTGATCCAAAGGGACGGACGATGGCACAAGGCGCGGTGCGGCTCGTAGGACTTCTCGTGGCAGTCGTGGTGGCGCTCTCGATCGGCGCCGGATGCTCATACAACCGGTTCGCGACGCAGGACGAAGCGGTGCGCGCGCAATGGAGCCAGGACGAGAACCAGCTCCAGCGGCGGCACGATCTCATCCCCAACCTCGTGGAGACCGTGAAGGGCTTCGCGCAGCAGGAAAAGGACGTCTTCCAGTCGGTGGCCGACGCGCGCGCGAAGATGGCCGGCGCGGGAACGATCAACGAGCGCGTCGCGGCGGCCAGCGCCGAGTCGAGCGCGCTCGCGCGCCTGCTCGTCGTCGTCGAGAACTACCCGCAGCTGAAGTCGAATGAGAACTTCATGCGGTTGATGGACGAGCTCGGCGGCACGGAGAATCGCATCGCCACCGAGCGCATGCGCTACAACGACGCCGCGCGCGAATACAACACCATGCGGCGGCGGTTTCCGGGGAACCTCATGGCGGGCATGTTCGGCTTCGAGGAACGGCCGTACTTCGAAGTGCCTGCGGAAGCGAAGGCCGCTCCGAAAGTGGACTTCGGCAAGAAATAGGCCCGGCGATGCCCGTTCGTGACTCGCTCCTGCCCGAGTTCGACCACGAAATGGCGGTCACGCGGCGCGTGCTGGAGCGGCTCCCCGAATCGGGATGGACGTGGAAGCCGCATGAGAAGAGTTTCGATCTCGGCGGCCTCGCCGCCCACGTGGCGCGGATCCCGCGCTGGGGACGGTCGATCCTGGACGGCGACTCCTACGACCTCGACCACGAAGGCACAGCGGCGACCAGTGCCCCGCCGGCGACACTCCAGAGCGTGCTTGAAACATTCGACCGGCATGTCGGCGAACTGCGCAAACAGCTGCTGAGTCGCAGTGACGCCGAGCTGATGGCGCCGTGGGCCCTCAAGCGAGGGACCCATCTCGTGATGTCCATGCCACGGCTCACCGCGCTGCGCAGCTTCGTCCTCCATCACCTGATTCATCATCGTGGCCAACTGACCGTGTACCTCCGCCTGCAGGACGTGCCGCTGCCGCCCATCTACGGCTCCACCGCCGACGAGCGCATGTGACGTTCCGGATCGCCATGGTGGCAGGCGGGCTGTTCTTTGCCCTCGCAGCCACCGCCAACTCGGGTGGATATCGGTACGGCGTGTCCGATCAGGCGTTCTATGTTCCCGCCATCGCGATGACGCTCGATTCGACGTTGTTTCCTCGCGATGCGGAAGTCCTCGCGCCCCAGGTGCGCATGTGGCCGGGGCGGTATCTCTTCTCAGCGGCATCGCGCGCGCTCTCGATCGACCTGCCGGTGCTCTTCGCGCTTGCGTATGCGTTGACACTCGCGATTCTGTACGCCGCCGGGATTCAGCTCGGCCGCGCGCTTGGCCTCAGCTGGTGGGCGACGGCGGCGCTCCTGGTGTTCTTCACGCTGCGGCATCAGATTGCGCGGACTGGAGCGAACTCACTCGAAGGCTACATGCATCCGCGCATGCTGGCGTTTGCGTGCGGCCTCGCCGGACTGGCGTGGCTGGTGCGCGGCCGCCTGTGGCTCGCGTGGGTGGCCGTGGCCATGACCGCGCTGGTCCATCCGACAACCGCCATCTGGTTCGGCGCGCTCGTGGCCGTCGGGACGGCCGTGGCGCCAGGGGCGGCATCGATCACCGCACGCGTGGCCGGCGCAACGGTCGCAGCCATCGCCGCCATGGTCGTGATGATCGGCGTCATGCGTCCTGACTTTGGCGTCATGGACGCCGCCTGGCGGCAAGCCCTGCAGGAAAAGACGTACTTGTTTGCCGCCGAGTGGCCGGCCTCGGCCTGGCTGCTGAATCTCGCGTACCCGCTGGTGATTGGGATGATTTACCGGCGTCGCCGGCTGACGGGCCGCGCGGCGCCCGCGGAGGCGGCGCTCGTGACCGGCGTCTTCGCGCTCGTTGCGGCGTTCCTGGTCTCGACGGCGCTGACGGCGGCCGGCATCACCGCCGTCGTTCAGCTGCAGGTCTCGCGCGTGTTCTGGCTGCTCGACGCGCTCGCGGCCGCCTACTTCGCCTGGTGGCTGGTGGACGACGTGGTCGCGCGACGGCGCCATCTCCAGCTCGCAGTAGTGACAACGCTGGCGCTGCTCTCGGCCGGCCGCGGCTACTATCTGCTGGTCCATCAGTCCGACCGGCCGCTCGCCCGGATAGGTTTGCCTCCCGGCGGCTGGAGCGACGCCATGATGTGGCTTCGACACCGGCCCGAGCCCTGGCACGTCCTGGCCGATCCCGCGCACGGCTGGCTGTACGGATCCAGCGTGCGCGTCGCTGCGCTCAAGGACACCTGGCTCGAGCTCTCCAAGGACAGCGCGATGGCGCTGTACGATCGACGGGCGGCGATGCGGGCGGCTGAGCGGCGCGCGGCGATCCCAGAGCCCTGGGTCACGGATGCCGCCGTCCAGGGACTCGACGCGAAGTAAGGGCTCGATGTCTTCGTCCTCGACTCCGCGATCGCGATCGAGCGGCCTGTCTTGTACCGCAACAAGGACTTCGTCATTTACGACCTGCGATGATCGACCCCTTCATTCCCCGCCGTCTGCTGCGGAACGGCCACGTGATGACGATCTACGCGTGGGCGCGTCGTCGCGAATTCCCGCGTCTTCCTGCGCCGGAGCCGCGCTTGTTCCGGGTCCTCGACGACACGCAGATCCTCGCGCACTGCTACTTCCAGCCCGACCGATCGAGCTGTCCGACCATCCTCGGATTGCACGGACTGGAAAGCTCCAGCGACGCGCACTACATGCGCGGCCTCGCGGACAAGGCGTTTGCGAGGGGCTGGAACGCGGTCCTGCTGAATCAGCGCAACTGCGGCGGGACTGAGCATTTGACGCCCAGGCTCTATCACTCCGGGCTCACCGACGACGTGCGCGCGGTGGTGGCCGAGCTTGTGGCCGAGGACGGGCTCACTCGCATCGCCGTGGTCGGCTACTCGCTCGGCGGCAATCTCGCGGTGAAGTTCGCGGCCGAGTCGAGTGAGGGACCCGGCGGAGCGCTCGTCGCCGCGGTGGGCGTCAGCCCGACGATCGATCTCGCGCGCTGCGTGGAGGCGATCGAGCGTCCCGCCAACTATCCGTATCAATGGAACTTCGTGCGCAACCTGCGCGCGCGCATGCGACGCAAGGCCGCGGCGTGGCCGGGCCTTTACGACCTCAGCCGGCTCGACGAGATCTGGACCATTCGCGCGTTCGACGACGTCTATACGGCGCCCCATCACGGGTTTGCGGGGGCGTCCGACTACTACGCGCGCGCCAGCGCGATCCGCGTCATCGATCGCATCCGGATTCCGACGTTGCTCCTGACGGCCGACGACGACCCGTTCGTGCCGCCGGATCCGTTTGACGCGCCGGTGGTCCGCGCCCACACGCACGTGCGTATCGAACGCGGCGGCGGCCACTGCGCGTTCGTCGCCGACGAAGCGGCCGCCTCGGATGGCTACTGGGCGGAAGCGACGGCGATAGCGTTTCTGGACAAGGCCTTCAGTACGTAGGCCGGCCTGGTCTATAGGCCGGCAGATCCGCCGCTCCACAACCCGGAGCGGCCTACGTACTGCGGACGCCGAGCGCGTCGATGAACGCCTTCGCGAACTCCGGGCCCTTCCCTTCTTCTTCGTGCTTGAAGAACACCCAGGTCTCGTCCCACTGCTCTGATTGCGCCCGCACCGTCTCGGCCCAGCGCACGAGGTCCTTCGGCTCGTAGCCCTCGTCGCGGAGCCGGAAGTAGCCGTGCTTCGCCGTGGCCTGGACAGGCGTGGTCTTGTCGCCGAAATCGGCGATGCACAACGCGGCGCCGCGAGACTTCATGAGCGCGTACACCTCGTCCACCAGCCACGAGTCGTGCCGGAACTCGAACGCGGGCTTGACGTCGGGCGGCATGATGGCGAGGAACGCCTCGAGACGGGCGACGTCGCATCGGAAGGTCGGCGGCAGCTGGAACAGCAGCGGGCCGAGATGCGGGCCGAGGACCCGCGCGCTGTCGCAGAACATCGTCAACGGATCCGCGCAGTCCTTGAGCCGGCGGATGTGCGTCATCGCCTGCGGCGCCTTGAGCGAGTACGTGAAATCTGCGGGCGCCTTGTCGCGCCAGCCGCCGGTGATCTTCGGCGTTGGCATTCGCCGGAACGTGTAGTTGATTTCGACCGTCTTGAAGTGCGACGCGTAGTGGTCGAACATGCCGGCGTTCTTGATGTCGGCCGGATAGAACGTCCCGCGCCACTCCGGATAGTTGTAGCCCGACGTCCCGACGTGAATCATGCCTGCCTCCGCGAGCGCAGCGCGGCCAGAACCGATACCGACAGCCCCCACGCCGTGAGCGCCGCGACCTGCGGCCACAGCACGTCCCATCCCACGCCTTTCAGGAAGACGCCGCGAACCACCACCAGAAAGTACCGCAACGGAATCAGCGTCGTCACCCACTGAATGAACACCGGCATGTTCTCGATCGGAAAGATGAATCCGGACAGATAGATCATCGGCACGAGGAAGAAGAACGTGGCGGTCATCATGGCCTGTTGCTGAGTCGAAGAGATCGTCGAGACCATCAGCCCCAGGCCGAGCGTGCAGAGCAGGTACGCGGAACTGCCGATGAGCAGCATGCCGAGGCTGCCGCGGAACGGCACCTCGAACCAGAGGATTGCCACGCCCGTGACGAGCAGCACGTCGATGAAGCCGATCATCGCGTACGGCAGGAGCTTGCCGAGAATCAGCTCCCAGCGGCCGAGCGGCGTGACGTACAGCTGCTCGAGCGTCCCGAGCTCCTTCTCGCGCACGATCGCCATCGACGACAGGTTCGCGGTAATCACGAGGAGCAGCAGCGCCAGTACGCCCGGGACCATGAAGTCGCGGCTCTCCAGCTCCGGATTGAACCAGACCCGGACCCGGCCTTCGATGGTCGTGGGCCGCTCGCCCTGCTCCACTGCCAGCGTCGCGCCGAATGCGGTGATGATGCCGCCGGCTGACGCGAGCGCCACGCCGGATGACGTGGCGTCGGTGCCGTCGGCCAGAATCTGCACGCCGGCGCCGGGCCCCGCCTGCCCTGAGCTTGTCGAAGGGCCGCCCCGTTCGACCGCCCGCTCGAACCCGCGCGGAATCACGACGGCCAGCCAGGCACGTCCCTGAGCCAGGTGCTCATCGACCGCCCGCGGATCCAGCTCCTCTCCCACAATCCGGAAGTGAGGCGACGCGCTGAAGCGCTCGACCAGCTGCCGGCTGCGCGCCGTCCGATCGCCGTCCACGATGAGGATCGGGACATCCACGACGTCGGTCGTTGCCGCGTAGCCGAGCATCACGAGCTGCAGCACCGGGGCGACGATCAGCAAGCCGAGTAACCGCGGCGACTGGCGTAGCTCGAGGAACTCCTTGTGCATCAGCGTGCGGATTCGCTGCATCATCGCCGGGCCAGCCTGACTGCCGATAAGCCCAGCACGGCCACGGCATAGGCGGTCAAGGCCAGAACGGGCCCGGCGAAGTCACCGAGACTCAGGCCCTTCAACACGACGCCGCGCAGCGCGATGAGGAAGTACCGGGCGGGGACGATGGTCGTGACGTACTGCAGAAACACCGGCATGCTGGCGATCGGAAAGATGAACCCGGACAGCATGAAGGTCGGCAGAAAGGCGATGAGCATCGCCGCCTGAAAGGCCATCTGCTGCGTCTCCGCGATCGTGGACACGAGCAGCCCGGTGCCGAGCGCGCCGATCAGGAACAGCGCCAGCACGACCGTGAGGGACAGCCAGTCGCCGCGCATGGGCAGATCGAACAGCGCCATCGCCGCCAGGATCACCAGCATCGCGGAGACCTGCGACAGGATGAGGTACGGCAGCGTCTTGCCGGCCACAAATGCCCACGTCGGAATCGGCGCCATCCGCACTTGTTCCATCGTGCCGCGCTCCTTCTCGCGCACGATCGAGAGCGCCGTAGACACGACGGCGGTGATGGTCGCGATGTAGGCGATCAGGCCCGGCACGAGGAACAGCGTGCTGCGAAGCTCCGGGTTGTACCAGATGCGCGGGATGGCCTGAACGCGCGGGCGCAGCGGCTTCCCGAGCCGGTTGCCGGCCTCCGCGATGACCGCGTTCACATAGCCCAGCACGGTGGTCGCGGTGTTCGCGTTGTCGCCGTTCAGGAGCACCTGGACTTCGACAGTCCCGCCCCGGCCCAGATCGCGCGCGAACCCGTTCGGCACGACGATGAGCGCGCGCACGTGATTGCGCTCCATCAACGCGTCGATTTCGTCGTCGCTCGTGATGGTGGCCACCTGGTCGAAATACGAGGAGCCGACGAACGCCTCGATCAGCTCGCGGCTCTCGGCCGACCGGTCGCGATCCTGGACAGCCAGCGCCACATGCCGGATGTCGAAGTTGAGCGCGTAGCCGTAAAGGAACAGGAAGAAGGCCGGCACGAACAGCAGGATGAGCAGCGTCCGCCGATCGCGGCGAACCTGCCGCAATTCCTTGACCGCCACCGCCCACACCAGCCTCATGCGGCGCTACCTGACTCGACGCGATCGACGACGTCGAGAAACACGTCCTCGAGCGACGGCACGACGGTCGCCGCGCTCGACACCGGCAGTCCGGCGTTCTCCAGCGCCGACTCGACCTGCGCCGGCGTGACGTCACGGCCGCGGAGCACCGCGTGAACCGTCGTGCCGAACAGACTCGTCTTCTCGACCGGCGGCCACGCGTCCAGCCAGGTCATGACCGCCACCGGCGACGTCGAGCGCACCTCGAGGATCGGCCGATCAAGAAACGCCGTCTTCAGCTCGCCTGGGGTGCCGAGCGCGGCCAGCCGTCCCGCGTGCATGATCGCGACGCGATCGCACCGCTCCGCTTCGTCCAGGTAATGCGTGGTCACCAGCACCGTCGTGCCGGTGCGCGACACGTCGTCGATCAGCCGCCAGAACTCGCGCCGGGACACGGGATCGACGCCGCCGGTCGGCTCGTCGAGAAAGACGATCGGCGGCTCGTGCAGCAGCGCGCAGCCGAGCGCGAGGCGCTGCCGCCAGCCGCCGGCGAGATCGCGGGTGAGATCCTTCTCGTGACCCACCAGCCCGCCGATGTCCAGCGCAAAACGACGCCGCCGTTGCAGGGCTTCGCCTCTGAGTCCGTACAAACCCGCATAGAAATTGATGTTCTCGTCCACCGTCAGCAACTCGTACAGCGAGAACCGCTGCGACATGTAGCCGATGCGGTGCTTCACCTCGTCCGGCCGGCTGGCGACATCGATCCCGGCCACCGATGCGCGGCCGGCTGTGGGCCGGAGCAGGCCGCACAACATCCGAATCGTCGTGGACTTCCCGGCGCCGTTACTACCCAGGAATCCGAATACTTCGCCGCGACGGACGTCGAACGTGACGTCATCCACCGCGCGAAACGCGCCGAACGTTCGTGACAGCCGGTCGGCGCTGATGACGGCCGGTTCCATCAACGGCCCCCGATCGAGCGCACGAGCGCCGCCTCGGCGAGGCGCTGCCCCACTTGCAGCTGCAGGCGCTCCAGCTCCGCCTCGACCTGATCGAGGTTCGCGTTCAGCACATCGGTGCTGGTGGCCACGCCCGCCTGGAAGCGCTCGACGACCACTCGTCGCGCTTCGGTGGCGGCGGTCACGGCGGACTCGGACGCTTCGAGCGCGGCCTGGGCCGCGTCCAGATCCAGCAGCCGCCGGCGTACGTCGACGGCGACCTGGGCGTCGAACTCCCGGACGCGCTGCGCGATCGCGTCCGCTTGCGCGAGACCCACGGCGCGGTCGGCCTTGGCCCGGCCGCTGTCGAACACCAGCCAGGTCAGGTTGACGCTGCCATCCCATCCCGTCTGCCACTTCTCTTGCAGCGGGAAGAAGCGCTGGTTCGGCCGGGCGGGCTCAAGACCGAGCCGCGCGCCCACCTGCGGCCGTACCGCCGACAGCGCCGCTTCCGCGCCCGCCCGCATGGCCTCCTGGCGTTCAAGCAGGCCGGCTCGTTCCGGCCGCCGTTCACGGGCCTGTGCGACCAGCGCGTCCGGCGTCTGGCCGGTCAGCGTCGCCGCGGCGGCGGTCGGGCGATCGACGGCGCTGGTCGTGACGATGCGCGTGCCGGGCGGCTCACCCAGAAGCCGCGCAAGATCCATCTCCGCGACAGCCGCGTCCCTGCGCGCCTGCACCAGGCGGACGAACTCGCGCGCACGCTGCGCCTGTGCCGAGAGCAAGTCGTTGGGCGGCAGCACGCCGGCGTCCACGCGCGCCTTGACGTCGCCGACGCCGGCATCCGCGCGCGCGACGGCCTGCACGAGAACCTGTTCGGCGTGGCGCGTCACGACGAGAAGCCAGTACGCGCGCGCGACCTCGAACCGCAGGTCTTCTTCAATCGTGTGTCGATCCGACGTGGCGGCGCGCTGCTCGGCTCGCGCGGCATCCACGAATCCTTCGAGCCGGCCCGACGTGAACAGCGGCACGACCAGCTCCGCACGGACCCGATAGCGGGACGGAATGTCGGGAAACAGCAGTATCTCGTCGCCAGGCAGGACGCCGAATTCGGGCACATGGTTCTGGCGCGTGTACCCGGCCGTTGTCGTCGCCGTCGGGCGGGTCGTCGCGCTTCGGGACGTCACGACGGCGCCGGCCGCGGCCTCACGCGCGTGCGCCTCGGCGACCCGCGGCGCCTGTTCGAGCGCGCGCGTGACGGCCTCTTCGAGCGACAGCGTGACGGCGGTCTGCGCCAGCGCGGGCCGTGCCCACAGAAGCAGTGCAATGGCGGCAGCAAAGCGGACGGGGGCGGTCATGACGGAAGTCCTCCCAAGTGGCTTTCCGGTGCGCGGGTCTTGGTGACCCGCTCGATGAAGACGTCTTCGAGTGTGGGCGTCACCGGCCGGACGCTCGAGGCCGGCACTCCGGCCTGGGCGAGCGCGGCGACCAGGGGATCGGCATCGGCGAGTGTGTCGACGCGCACGTGCAGGCGATCACCGAACAATTGCGCCCGCTCCGGTCCGACGCGATCGCGCACGACGGCCAGCGCCCGGCGAGCCGGCGTCGCGACGATCTCGAGAATCACGCCGGTCATGGCTGCCTGCAGCCGCGCCGGTTCGTCGTCGGCCATCACGTGCCCGCCGGACAGCAGCACCACGCGGCCGCAGCGCTCTGCTTCGTCGAGGTACGGCGTGGCCAGGAGAATCGTGAGGCCGGCGCTCAGGAACTCGGCGAGCAGCTTCCAGAACTCGCGTCGCGAGACCGGATCGACGCCCGTCGTGGGCTCGTCCAGCACGAGGATCGGCGGCTCGTGGACGAGCGTGCACGCGAGCGCGAGCTTCTGCTTCATCCCGCCGGACAACCGTTCGGCCAGCCGCGTGCGGAACTTCTCGAGCCCGGTCATCGCGAGCAGCCGCGTCCGGCGGGCGGCGAAATCGTGCACGCCGTGAATGCGCGCGAAGAACTCGATGTTCTCGTCGATGGAGAGATCGCCGTAGAGGCTGAAGCGCTGCGACAGGTACCCGATCGACGTAGTCGCGACGCGATGATCGCGAAAGGGATCGGCGCCCAGCACTTCCACCCGCCCGGAGTCCGGACGCAGGAGGCCGCAGATCAGCCGTAGCGTCGTGGTCTTGCCGGCGCCGTCCGGACCGATGAGCCCGAACATCTCGCCGCGACCGACCTGAAGGGTGATCCCATCGACGGCGACCGTCCGCCCGAACGCCCTCTTGACGGCGGCGAGTGTGACGACGGGAGCGCGGTCGGGCACGGGCGCGCCCTACCGCGCCGGCAGGCCGAGATCGACCTCGACAGGCATGCCGGGCTTGAGAATGCCCTGCTTGTTGTCCACCGCGACCTTGACGCGATAGACCAGTTTGGCTCGCTCGTCGGCGGTCTGGACGTTGCGGGGCGTGAACTCCGCGCGCGAGGCGATGAACGACACGCGGCCCGGCAGCCGATCGCCGGCGTCGGTCACGATCGTCACGGCCTGATCGATCTTGAGGCGAGGCACGACGGGCTCTTCGACGTAGACGTTGGCCCAGGCGTGATCGAGATCGAGCAGCAGAATCAGCGGCGTGCCCGCCGCCACCAGCTCGCCCGGTTCGACGAACCGCGAGCCCACCACACCGCCCATGGGCGCGATGACGGATGTCTCGGTGCGGTCGCGCTCGAGGGCGGCGATCTGCGCGTCCACGACGGCGACACGGGCCCGGGCGCCGGCGATTTCCTCCGGCCGCGACCCGGCTGAGAGACGATCGAGCACCGCCTTAGCGGCGCCCGCGCGATCCGCCGTCGCTCTGAGACGCGCCTCCGCCAGCGTCCGTCGCGAGACGGCGTCGTCGTACTGTTTCTGCGATCCGGCCCGGGATTTCAGAAGCTGTTCGAATCGCGCTTCATCGCTCCTGGCCGCGGCCAGATCCGATTCAGCGGCCTGACGGTCGGACCGGGCGGCGGCCAGCTGAGCCTCGGCTTGCCGGACATCTTCTTCCCGCGCGCCGGCGTTCGCGAGCTTCAGCATCGCGGCGGCCTGGTCGCGCTCCGCCCGGGCCTTCCGCAACGCGAGGTCGATGTCGGTTGTGGCGATGGTGACGAGGACCGCGCCGGACTCGACCCGCGCGCCTTCGGCGACCGTGACGGTCTCCACCCGGCCTGGAACCTTGGCGGCGACGCGTACGTCGGTCGCTTCGACGTAGCCCGTCGCGCGCGCCGTGTCCGCGGGCGCGCCTCGCTGGCACGCCGAGACGAACGCGAGAAGTACTAGTGGGAACGGTCCGAGGACGCTGCGCACAACGCCATCATAGGGCTACAGCACCTTCTGCAGCCGCTGGTAGCCCGCCCGGCTGATGGGGAGCTTGGTGCCGTCCGCGAGAATGGCGACGCGACTGTCCTTGGCGTACAGCTCCACCTTGGAGAGCCGCTCGATGTTCAGGACGTACGACCGGTGCACCCGCACGAACTGCCGCGGGTCGAGCGCCGCCTCGAGATCGCTCAGCGTCTGTTCCTTGAGAAACGACTTGCCGCCGGATCGGAAAGCGACGTAGTCGTCCTGCGCCTCCACGTAGTCGATCTTCCCCACCGGCAGGACGTGCACCTGCCCGCCGTCGCGGATGACGACGCGCTCGAGCGGCGTGTCGGCCGGCCGGGCGGCGGCGCGCAGCGCGGCAATCGCGGGCCGGGCGGCCGGCGTTCGCTCGCGCGCCCGCAGCAGCGCCGCGGCGAGCCGCTCGTCCGTGTACGGTTTCAGCAGATAGTCGATCGCGTGCACATCGAACGCCCGCAGGGCGAACTCGTCGTACGCCGTGACGAACACGACCGGCATGCCGCCCCCGAGCAGCTCGAGCACCTCGAAGCCGTCGAGCTTCGGCATCTGCACGTCGAGAAACAGCAGGTCCGGCTGCAGCTCGGTGACCACGCGGACGGCCTCGAAGCCGTTTTCGCACTCGGCCAGCACGTCGACGCCGCCCAGGACGCCCAGCGCATGCCTCAACGCCATGCGGGCCGGCTCCTCGTCGTCCACGATGACGACCCTCAATGCCGCGGACGTCGTCATACCCGCGCCTCCTGTGAACGATCGGCTTCGTCAACTGGAATGGTGACCGAAACCTTGTAGCGCTCGGCGCCGGCCTCGACCGCGACAACGGCCGCGTCGCCAAACGCGGCGTCCAGCCGTCGCCGCACGATGTCGAGACCAAGCCCGGTCCCGCGCCGGCTGCCATCCGGATCGCGCGGGTTGGCCACGACGATCACCGTGCGCGGCCCCGTCCGGACCGCGTCAATCTCAATCGTGCCGCCGTCCAGCCTCGTCGCGATCCCATGCCGCACCGCGTTCTCGACCAGGGGCTGGAGGATCAACGGCGGAACGGGCACATCGGCGGTGTCCGCGCCAAGCGTCGTCCGGACGATCAGCCTCGATCCGAATCGAACCTGTTCGATGCCGAGGTACTGCTCGGCCAGCGCCACTTCGCGACCGAGCGACACGCGCGCGGATCCGCCGAGCGCCAGGCTCTCCCGGAGGAAATCCCCCAGGAGCTGGCACATCCGGCGGGCCTTTTCCGGATCCGGCGTCACGAGACCCGCAATCGAGTTCAGGCTGTTGAACAGAAAGTGGGGATTGAGCTGCGCCCGAAGCGCCCGCACCTCCGCTTCGCGCTGCCCGACTTGCGCTTCCAGCGCGCGGCGGAGCGCCGCGGCCGACGCCTCGGACACCTGAAGCAGGTAGTGCACGGCGATCGCCAGGAGATAACTGAACGCGCCGACGCCGCCCAGCAGGACGAAGAGGGCCGTCATCTGGTCGGTCCGGAGACTGAAGCCCAGGCTCACGAGCGCCTGCCACCAGAACCGGCCGAGGCTCGCCCAGAGGGAGGCCGTGATCAGCGCGGCCCCCACCGCGGTCACGACCACACGAGACAGGCTGGTCCGATCGAGCGGCATGGCGCGGCAGAGGTACCACGCGGAAAGCGACACGGAGGCCGCCGCGATCCCGGTCGGCACGGAAAACAACAACGCCTCGCGCCAGGCCACGCCAAACAGCGCCCGGACGAGCACGCCCAGCAGTCCGCCGACAAACACGCAGGCGAACAGCAGGAGCCGAAGGCGAAGGGGGCTCGCGAGTGTCGGGTGCATTCGGCACCGCTAAGTCTAGGGCCTAGGTCTTGATCTCGATGCCGCCCATGATCGCCACGCCCCTCAGGATGAGGCGGTTCTGCGACGACTGCGTGCCGGTGCTCTTGTCTTCCGCGCCGCCCATGATCGGCACGACCTGGTTGGACACCGCCCAGTCCGGCGGCACGGTGATCTCGATGCCGCCCCACATGACGAACACGTCGATCACGGCTTCGCCGCCGCCGGTCCCGGCCTGACGAAGGTCGAGCTCGATGCCGCCCATCACGGCGGTCAGGTCGGCGTGACGAAATACCGGCGACGACACGCGGCGCTGGACACCCGACCAGATGGCCAGCTCGGACAGCCGGCTCTCACCCGTCAACAAGACGGGACTGCCGGTTGGCGTGAACCCGGCCGGCACGGGGGCGGCGGATCGCGATCCGCCAATGGCGCGAAAGACGATGACCAGACCGAGCGCGATCATGGCGACCGGCCACCAGGCCCAGATTCGAAAGACGTCGAGCATCTCACCGAGCAACGCGACGCCGACAAACACGATCACGCCGCCAACCACGCGCCCTGACCCCGTGCCGCTCTGCAAGAGCTTCGTGACGCCGACCAGGACGATGCCCAGCGGCCACCACTCGAGGATCTTGCTGGCATCGGCGTAGCCAAGGTTGTCGGCGGTCAGCGCGACGCCGAACATGACGATGCAAAGTCCGAGAATCATCTGCGGCGTCAGACGGAACGCCGCGCGGGATTCGGTGCTCATCGCAGTTCCTTTCCCTGATTGGCAGCGCGCCGCCGGCGGTCCGCCTGGTCGGCCAGCTGAGCGAGGAGTATCAGCAGCCCGGCCGCGACGATGAAGAGCGGCCAGGAATCGCGAAGCACGAATACCCGGTGTGTATGCAGCAGGAAGATCGTCGTGAGACACACGAAGTAGATCGGCATCGGTTGCAGGAGGCCTCGCTTGCCGGACACCTGGGCCGCCGCCATGAAGAGGAAAAAGAGCGGCCACAACCGCCGCAAATCCGGCGCCCAGCTCCAGCCCATCTGGCCGGCGAGGATCGCCACGCCGATGCCCATGAGCATCAACCCAAACAACGCGTGCCTGGCAAGCTTCGGGTCCACGTCGCCTCCTCCTCGCCCTACGACAATCGCTGAATGAACGCCGCCACGTCGACCGGCCGCGTCAGAACGAGCCAGAGCAGACCGCCGGCCGCGACCATCGCCGCCAGGCCGAGAATCCCGAGCGCCACGAACCACTTGTTGAATCCCATAGTCTTCATGCTCCAGCGTCGTTCCTACAGAGAATACGGACCCCGGAGCGCCCAGTCATGGGCCGTTCGGCCAGCGGCGGTCGCCCATCGGTGAGCAGCGGCTGGCGTCGGTGACAAGCGCGGTTTGTTGCTAGTACCGAAGCGAACAGATGAGGCGGCGTGCGGGACCAGTTACAATCGACCCATGTCGTTATTCTCGCGAGCCAGCCAACCCGCCCCGGCGCCTCCAGTCGAAGTGGAGGGTCCTGCGCTCGAAGCGCTGATCTCGCTTCGCAGCCTCGAGAAGTCCTACGCGCACGGCACGACGCGCACGTGGGTGCTGCGACGCATCACCATCGACATCAAGGACGGCGAGTTCGTGTCGATCATGGGGCCCTCGGGCGCGGGCAAGTCCACGCTCCTCCACATCGTCGGCATGCACGACTCGGCCTGGTCGGGCGAGTACTACTTCGGCGGCCAGCCCGTGCACCGGCTCGGCCCCAAGGATCGCGCGCGGCTCCACAAGCAGCACATCGGCTTCGTGTTCCAGAGCTACCACCTGCTCGATCACCTCACGGTGTACGAGAACCTCGACGTGCCGCTGTCGTACCGCGACATCCGCAAGGCGGAGCGGGACAGCATGGTGTGCGACGTGCTGGACCGGTTCAACATCGTCGGGAAGAAGGACCTTTATCCCAACCAGCTGTCCGGCGGCCAGCAGCAGCTCGTCGCCGTGGCGCGTGCGGTCATCGCCAATCCGAAAGTCATCCTCGCCGATGAGCCGACCGGCAACCTGCACTCCAGTCAGGGCCGGGAGATCATGGAGCTCTTCAAGCGCCTGAACGACGGCGGCACCACGATCATCCAGGTGACTCACTCCGAAGCCAACGCGGCCTACGGCTCGCGGATCATCGAGCTGAAGGACGGCTGGGTGGTTACCTAGCGAGTGTCCTCTACAGTCCGTCGCTTCGTCGCTGTCGGCATCACACTGACACTCGCGGGCGCGGCCTGTAGTACCGCTCCGCCTCCCCGGAAGTTCGAGCTCACCGGCCAGGTGCTGGTGGTGCACGAGAAGACGAACTACGTGACCCTCAAGCACGAAGACATCCCCGGGTACATGCCGGGCATGACGATGAACTTTGCGGTCGCGCCGGCGCTGATGCCCGGACGGACGCCCGGCGAGCTGATCCGCGCGACCCTCGAGGTCACCGACACAACGGCCGTGCTGACGGCGATCACACGCACGGGTACTGCGCCGATTCCCGACGGCTCAGCGGACTCAATGGCCGCGATCATGCTGAAGATCGGCGACCACGTGCCCGACACGGCACTCATCGACCAGCACGACAAACGACGGGCCATTTCCGAGTGGAAGGGCTACGTGACCCTGCTGACCTTCATCTACACGCAGTGCCCGTTGCCGACGTACTGCCCGCTGATGGACCAGAACTTCGTGGCGATTCAGCGGGCCGCGGCGGAAGATCCGGTGCTGCGCGGCAAGATCCGGCTGGTGTCGGTCTCGTTCGACCCCGACGTCGACACGCCGGCGGTCCTGCGCGCTCATGCGGCCCGCCGCAAGGCGGATCCGGCGGTCTGGACGTTTCTCACGGGAGACCGTGCCACGCTCGAACGCTTCGCCGCCAGATTCGGCGTCAGCGTCAAGCGGCCGGCGCCGGAGTCGAAAGAGATCACCCACAACCTGCGGACCGCGATCATCGGGCTCGAGGGCCGGATTCTGAAGCTCTATTCCGGCAACGAGTGGACGCCCAGCACCATGCTCGCGGATCTGCGGGCGGCCATCCGGGAAGAGTGACCAGCGACGCTCCGCCGCGCTCGGCGTTCCGGCCGGCGGAATGGCGGGTGATTCGCGCGCTTCGGACGCCGCAGGCGGTGCAGCGGTTCCTGAACGGGCTGAAGTACAACACCGAGCCGCCGCCCGATCCCGCCACGCTCCGATCCTTCCGCGGCGTGGTCAAACACCGCACGGCGCATTGTCTGGAGGCGGCGATCACCGCGGCCGTGATTCTCGAGCAGCACGGATTCCCGCCCACGGTCATGAGTCTCGAGTCCGTCGACGGGCTCGACCACGTGATTTTCGTGTATCGCCTGCGGGGGCGATGGGGATCGGTCGCGCGATCGCGCGACCCGGGGCTGCACGGGCGCCGGCCGGTCTTCCGCACGCTGCGCCATCTCGCGCTCACCTATTTCGATCCGTTCGTGGACAAGACCGGATGTCTCAAGGCCTACGGCGCGGTGGACCTGCGCGTCCTCGGCGCCTACGACTGGCGCCTGTCGTCCGGCAACGTGTGGAAGGTGGAGCGGCTGCTGTTCCAGATCCCGCATCGCCGCATCCGGTATTCGAAGGCGCGCGTGGCCCGGCTGCGCGCGAAGTACTTCGCCTTCAAGGCCGCGCATCCCGACGAGCGGCCGATTTACTACGACCGAAGCACGTGGACAGCGCTGTAGGGGGTCGTACCTCGATCTGTGGAAAACTCGGGGGAGTTCACCTGATCGATCTCCCCCGAGTTTTCCACAGATCGAGGTACGACCCCTTCAATCCAGATCGAAGTCCCGGCTGGGCTTGGTGACGGGCTCGTCCTTGGCCTGCCGAAGGGCTTCCTCGAAACGCTTGGACAGGGCGTCTCCGCGCGTGCGTTCGGACTGGACGGACTGCTCGAACAGCGCGTCGCGCTTGGCCTTGGCGTCCGCCAGGATCTGGTGCGCGTCGTCGAGCTTCGGCTTGTCCGCGCGCTCGGCCTCGACATGGCGGACGACGCGCTTGAGCCCCTCGTCGATCACGAGGGTCGCGTGGCAGCACGGACACGTCACTTCGTATTCAGTTCTCAGCTTTCCCATACGTGTCAGCCTCCTTGGCTCGCCGAAGCCTTGGCGAAGGCGGGCCGGGCCCAGCACTATGATAGCCAGATGCCCCGCGACTGGGCGGACGTCCGGATCGTCACCTACAACATTCACCGGTCGCGGGGGCTGGACCGGCGCACGCGGCCCGCGCGCATTGCCGCCGTGCTCGCCGCGATCGAGCCGGATATCGTCGCGCTCCAGGAAGTGATTGGACCGGGCCTCTCGGGTCCCGGCCACGCCGAAGTCATCGGCGCGGCGCTCGGCATGGGCTGGATCATGGCCCCGACCCGGGAGTACCGCCGCCACCAGTTCGGCAACGCCATCCTCAGCCGCTTCCCCATCCGGGAGTACGCGCTGCACGACCTGTCCTGGAAGACCTGTGAGCCACGCAACAGCATGCGGGCCTCCATCGATCTGGGCACGACCGGGCTGCTGCACGTTTTCAACGTGCACCTCGGCACGGCCCTGCTCGAGCGCCGTTATCAGGCGCCACGACTCGCCGCCTGGGTGCACGACCGCCGCGTGCACAGCCCCAAGCTGGTGCTCGGGGACTTCAACGAATGGGGCCGCGGTCTCGTCAACGACGTGCTGGCCGAGCGGCTGCAGAGCTTGAGCCTCTTCCCGCATCTCAAGCGGCGGCGAACCTATCCCGGGCTCTTTCCGCTGTTGCACCTCGATCACATCTACTTCGAGGGCGACGTCTCGGTGCGGCGGGTCGAGCTTCCCCGCTCACGCCTGGCACTCGTCGCCTCCGACCACCTGCCGCTCGTCGCCGACCTCCGCGTCCGCTGGTAGCAAAGCGGATCGCTTGACAGCGGGGATTTCATAGTGATATCACTTTGCTATCTCGCCGCTGGAGCGGTAGGGGAGGGGTTCCTCGATGATTCGTGAAAAAGTACGTGGCACGGTGTCCGGGTGGGTGGCGCTGCTGTCGATTCTGGCCACCGTTGTGATCGGCCTGGTGGTGCTCGTCCTCGGCGCCACGGTAGAAGAGCCACTGTTGGCCGTGCCCGCGTTCTTCACGATCGTGGCCGCGTTCCTGCTACTAGCCGGGCTCTTCACCGTTCAACCGAACGATGCCAAGGTCCTCACGCTCTTTGGCAAGTACTCCGGCAGCGTCAAGAGTGACGGCTTCCACTGGGCGAATCCCCTCTTGAGAAAACGCCGGATCTCCCTGCGCATCCGCAACTTCGAGAGCGCGCAGATCAAGGTCAACGATCAGGAAGGCAACCCGATTGAAATCGCCGCCGTCGTCGTGTGGCGGGTGGTGGAGACGGCAGAAGCCTGCTTCGAGGTCGACGACTACGAACACTACGTGAAAGTCCAGAGCGAGGCGGCCGTCCGAAACCTCGCGACGCACTATCCGTACGACGCGTACGTGGAGGGCCACAAGTCCCTGCGGGGGAATACGGCCGAAATCGCCGAGCAGCTCAAGGGGGAGGTTCAGGACCGGCTGTCCAAGGCCGGCGTTGAAGTGCTCGAGACGCGCATCAACCACCTGGCCTACGCGCCGGAAATCGCCTCCGCGATGCTGCAGCGCCAGCAGGCGGGCGCGATCATCGCCGCGCGTCAGCGCATCGTCGAGGGCGCCGTCGGCATGGTCGAGATGGCCCTCGAACTCCTGTCCAAGCGCGACATTGTCACCCTCGACAACGAGCGAAAAGCGGCGATGGTCAGCAACCTGCTGGTCGTGCTCTGCGGCGACCGCAACACGCAGCCCGTCATCAACACCGGAACGATTTACCAATAACGGCGGCAGCGCCATCGAACGGCAGCCGCAGAACCATGTCGGAACGCAAGCCCTTCCTCTTGAGGATCGATCGGGACGTGCTTGACGCCCTGCAGCGCTGGGCCAATGACGACCTGCGCAGCTTGAACGGCCAGATTGAGTTCGTGCTCCGCCGGGCGCTGGATCAGGCGGGCCGATCGAGCGGCCGGGCGCCGGCGCCGGGCGATGGGCGGCGCGGCCGCAAGCCGTCAGAGTGACGCGTCAGTTCTCGCCTTCGTAGTCCGGCTGCGGGTGTGGGACGGGCCGGGTTGCCGGCCGGAGCGCCTCACGATGGTCGAACAGCGGCAGGCCGCCGACGTGGATCCCCATACTGCAACCGGCCGCCTTGTGCTCGAGGATGACGGTGACCGGACTGCCCTGCACGCCGTCCCGGAATCCCACCACGCAGCCGCAGGCGAGTCGCGCCTGGAGGCGAGCGCCGGTCGCGGGCGTTCCGCTCACGGGCGTCCCGCTCCCGCGGGCAGCAGCGCGTGAATCTGCTGTTCGAGCCATTCCTTGGGGTTCGATGACGGCGGGCCACCGGGGTGCTTCAGGTAGATCGTGCCGTCCGCCTTGATGAACCAGGTGATCGGAATGAGGAAGGCGGCTTCGTAGCGATCCATCAGGTCATCGTGCCCGAGCCCGACGAGCACGGGGTAGTTCATCTTGTACTGTGCCGCAAACGGCCGCAGGTCCTCGACCGAGTCGTCAATCGAGATCCCGAGGATCGCGAGCTTCTGATCCTTGTACTTCTCAACGAGCTCCACGAAGATCGGAATCTCCGTCTTGCACGGGCCGCAGTAGGTGGCCCAGAAGTTGAGGAGCAGCGGACGGCCCTTGTAGTCGGCGAGGCGCACGTCCCGGCCCTCGATATCCTTCAGCGTGTAATCGAGCTCGGCAATCGTCGGGGCCGTTGTGTCCGTCCCGCCCTTGGCCGCGCTCGTGCCGGCGGGCGCCGCGAACCAGCCGACGCCAGCCGCGACGGACAGGCCCAGCAGGCCCATGAGAATCCACGCCGGCGCGCGCCGAGGCTGCGGCGCGGGCGCTGGGGTTTCGCTCGTCATCGCGCCTCTCACATTACTACCTCCTCGAGGACAGCGCCACCCTGAAACAAGTGTCACTGTGTCCACCCCTGACGACGGTCGCACGGCGAGCGCGACCGCGTTTCCGGCCGCTCTCCGGAGGCACACACTTTGCTCAGAGCGTACCAGCCCCGGGTGTAAGATCGCGGGACGGCTTGGACAGCCGGCGGGCAAAGCGAGAGGTTAACCCTATGCAATTGCGCGTCTCGCGCATAGCGTTCTGGTCCCTTGGCGTGCTGATCTTCGCTGTGGCGGCGGCCATTCCGACGCCGGTTGAAGCGCAGACGCCCTTCATTCCCTACTTCGGCAAGAACCGGGTTCACTACACCCGGTTCGACTGGTACATCTACAAGACCGACCACTTCGAGATCTTCTATTACCCGACGATCGAGCCGCACCTCGAGCGCATCGCGTCGTACGCGGAGAACGCGTACCAGCACATCAGCAGCGAGCTGAAGCACGACCTCCCCTTCCGCGTGCCGATGGTGCTCTTCAAGACGCAGAGCGAGTTCCAGTCGCAGAACATCTCCGGCGGCGAGCTGCCCGAGGGCGTCCTGGCGTTTGCCGAGCCCGAGCGCAACCGGATGGTGCTGCCGATCGACGAGCCGCCCGACCAGCTCTACCGGCTCATCACGCACGAACTGACCCACGTCTTCGAGTTCGACATCATCCCGCGAGGCATCGTCGGCGCCTCGCTGCCCCTGTGGATGGACGAAGGCCTGGCCAACTACATGGCCGGGTACTGGAATGTCCTGGACCTCATGCAGGTGCGGGACGCCGCGCTGGCGGACATGGTCCCCAAGATCAGCGAGTTCGAGTCCCAGCCGCTGTCGGGCCGGCTGCCCTATTCGATGGGCCATGCCGTCTTCGAGTTCATCGAGACCAAGTGGGGCAAGGACGGCCTGCGGCAGTTCCTGTTCTCCATCCGGAAGAGCGTCATCGGCGGCGGCGAAAGCGCCTACGAGGAGGCCCTCAAGGTCACGCCCGAGGAGTTCGACGAGCAGTTCGACCGCTACCTGAAGGAACGGTTCAAGGCGTTCCGCGACAAGGAGCGGCCGGCCGACTACGGCCGGAACCTGTCGCCCAATCCGCGGCACAACCGCAGCCTGACGACGGTGCTGGCCATCGAGGCTTCGCCGTCCGGCGACATGTACGCCGCGGTGATGGGCAATCGCAAGGACCAGGAGCTCGACATCATCATCGTGTCGGCCAAGAACGGCGAGGTCATCCGCAACCTGACCGATGGCTTCGACAAGGATCGCGGGTTCGAGTACATCGCCACGGCCGGCGGCCTGCGCGGCAACCTGGTCCCGTGGATCGCGTGGCAGGCCAGCGAGCCTGGCGACCGCGTCGCCTATTTCGTCCGCACGGAAAAGGACAAGACCCTCATCGTCCAGAACGTGATCGACCTCAGGGTGGACTACCGGATCCCGCTGAAGGCGGTCGATGGTCCGGAGTCGCCGGCGTTCAGCCCGGACGGCAAGTTCGTCGCATTCTCGGCGTTGAAGGACGGCATCAGCGACATCTACACGGTGGAGCTGGCTACCGGGACCATCAAGAACCTCACCAACGACCGGTTTGCCGACTACTCGCCCACCTTCGCGCCCAACGGCCGGGCGGTCGTCTACACGGCGCGGATCAGCAGCAACGACAAGCTCTTCCAGCTCGACCTCGCGTCCGGCCAGAAGAAGCAGCTGACGTTTGGCGCGCACGACGACACCGCGGCGAAGTACGTGGACGACAACATCGTGCTGTTCACGTCCACGGCCATTCCGCCCACGCCGCCGCTGCCGCAGGAAGTGGCTCGCAACGCCAACATGCCGAACGCCTGGACGCTGGACCTGCGGACGGGCGAGCTGCACCAGTGGACCGACGTCGTCACCGGCAACATCTCGGCGGTGCCCGTCAAAGGCAACGGCCCTCCCCGCATCGGGTTCGTCTCGTTCTACAAGGGCGAGCACACGGTGCACATCATCTCGGCCGAGCGGCCGAAGGCGACCGTAGCGCCGGGCGATTTCGGCACCGCGGCTCCGATCATCGACTTCACGCCGCCGATGGGCCACCAGATGGTGCCGGACAACGTCCACAAGAAGGGCGCCTGGGAGCGCATGTCGCTGGCGAGCCGGCCGCCCGTGAACGTCGGCGTCACGAGCGGCGGCGACTTCCTCGGATCGACGGAACTCGTGTTCACCGACGTCCTGGGCGACAAGCTGCTGGCGTTCCAGTTCCTGTCGGTGTCCCAGTACCGCTCGTTCGGGTTGTCGTACTTCAACCAGGAACGCCGCCTCCAGTACGGACTGCAGGGCTTCTGGCAGGACTCCTTCTATTACGGCGCGGCCGGGTTCTCGTACTACGCGCCGCTGCTGGATCGGGATCAGTCCGAGTCCACGCGCACGCAGCGCGGCGGCATCGCCTCGGCCATCTGGCCGTTCAACCGGTACACGCGCGCCGAGCTGTACGGCGGCTACATGTTCCTGCGCGAGCAGTACAACAACGAGGCCCTGCAGGCGTTTGCCAACGAGTTCCAGACCGACGCGATCGGCAATCCCATCTTCCGCAGGGGCCATATGGCGCCCATGGGTGTCGCGCTGGTCCAGGAGACCACGGTCTTCCGTGAGTATGGCCCCGTGGCCGGCAACACGTACCGGATCGCCATCGATGTGTCACCGCCGCTCGGAGACAGCTGGCTCACCCGCACCACGGCGCAGGTCGATGCCCGCCACTACCAGCGGCTAGGCACCAACGGCGTGTTCGCGACGCGGTTCAAGGGCTTCCGGAGCTGGGGCACGAACCCGGACTTCATGTACTTCGGCGGCAACTCGGAGATGCGGGGCTACGAGTATCTCGAGTTCTACGGCCAGCACGCGTTCTTCGCCAACGCCGAGCTGCGCTTCCCCATCATCGAAGCGATGCTGACGCCGATCGGCGTCCTGGGCGGCCTGCGCGGCGTGTTCTTCGCCAACATGGGCGCCTCCGGCTTCAACGGCATCGACTACACGCTGATGACCAACAACACGACCGAGTACCGGCCGCTCATCGGCTACGACGTCGATCTGTTCGGCGGCACCACGCCGATCTACGGCCTGCCCGAGCTCGTCAGCAACTTCCGTCTCGTCGACGGCCGCGCCTCGTACGGCTTCGGCCTCGAGACGTTCATCCTCGGCTTTCCGATGCACTTCGACTGGTCCTGGAAAACGTTGTTCAACGAGCGCTGGGAGGATCTGCTCTTCCGCAGCTGCTTCCCGGCCGACGTCATCAACAAATACGTGTGCGGCCCCGCGGGTCCGCAGTTCCGCCGCGGCAAGTTCTCGTTCTGGATCGGCTACGACTTTTAGCGACAGTGTCGCTGCCAGCGAAGTCTGCCGCTGAGTCTTTCACCGAGATGGTGCAGGTCGTTCTGCCGAACGACGCCAATCCGCTCGGGTTCATCCTCGGCGGCACCGTGATGCATCTCATCGACATCGCGGGCGCGATCGCCTGTCACCGGCATACGCGCAGCCTGCTGGTGACGGCGGCGGTGGACGGCCTGCAGTTTCTGCACCCGATCAGAGTCGGTGACCTCATCATCCTTCGCGCCCGCGTGACGGCGACGTTCACCACGTCGCTCGAAGTGGAAGTCGAAGTGTTCTCGGAAGGCACGGAGACCGGCGAGCGCCGCATGACCAGCCTCGCCTACCTCACGTTCGTGACCATCGATCGGGAGGGCCGGCGCGTCCTCGTGCCGCCCCTCCTGCTCGAGACCGACGCCGAGCGCCAGAAGGCGAAGGACGCCGACGGGCGACGGGCCGCGCGTCTCGAGGCCAAGCGGCGCCTCGGGCGCTAGATTCTCCTCAACCTGACTCGCGTGACCGCGTGATCGGCGGCTTTCTCGAGCACGACTCGAGCGCGGTCGCGCGTGGGCTGGATGTTCTCCCGGAGGTTGACGCCGTTGATCGTCTTCCAGATTTCGTGCGCCGTCTCGGTCGCCGCGTCGTCGTCCAGGCTGGCATACCGATGAAAGTACGCGCCCGGCCGTGCGAACACCGCCTGCCGAAGCTTCAGGAAGCGGTCGATGTACCAGCGCTCGACGTCGGCCACGTCGGCGTCGATGTAGATCGAAAAATCAAAGAAGTCGGACACGAACACGCGCGCCGGGCGCAGGCCGTCGCCCGTCTGCAGCACGTTCAGGCCTTCGACGATGACGATGTCCGGCCGATCGACGACCTGAAACTCGCCCGGCACGATGTCGTACGCGACGTGCGAGTACACGGGCGCCCGGACGGGTCCGTCGGTCGCCTTGACGTCCGTCATGAACTGCACGAGCGCGCGGACGTCGTAGCTCTCGGGGAAGCCCTTCCGCTGCATCAAGCCGCGCTGCTCGAGCACGGCGTTCGGGTGCAGAAAGCCGTCGGTGGTGACCAGATCGACGCGCGGATGCGCGGGCCAGCGCGCGAGCAGCGCCTTCAGGATGCGCGCGAAGGTGCTCTTGCCGACCGCGACGCTCCCGGCGACGCCGATCACGTACGGCGTGGGCGACGGGAGGCGGCCGAGGAACGTGTCGCTCGCGCGGGTGAGCGTCTGGGTCGCGGCGACGTGCAGGTTGAGCAGCCGCGAGATCGGCAGGTAAATGGCCTCGACCTCGGCCAGCGAGACGCGATCGTTGATGCCCCGCAGCTCGGCGAGGTCCGCTTCGACGAGCGTCAGCGGCGTGGCCGCGCGCAGGCGCGCCCACGACGCCCGGTCAAAATCCAGATAGACGGCGATTTCAGCCCTTCTTGTAGAAGTCGGCGTTTTCGACGATGTAGGACTTCCACTTGTCCGGCACTTCGTCGAGGGCGAAGATGGCCTCGACCGGACAGGCCGGAACGCACGCGCCGCAGTCGATGCACTCGTCGGGGTGGATGTTCAGCATCTTGGCCGTTTCGAAGGCCGGCTCATCCTTGCGCGGGTGGATGCAGTCCACGGGGCACACATCCACGCACGCCGAATCTTTGGTGCCGATGCAGGGCTCGGTAATCACGTAGGCCATGTTGCAGGCATTGTACATACGGACGCGGGCGCCTGAAAGATGCCCCGGGGGGACGGTCCGGGGCGGCAGCGATAAGATGCCACAGGATGTCTGATCGATCGCGCGCGCGCACCGTTGTGCTGGTGGCGCTCGTGTGCCTGGCCCCGGCGGCGGCCGCGGCCCAGGCCGGCGACACGGTGCCGGCGGCGCCCGCGCGCGTGCTTGTCGGCGGCGACCTTTCCGGGATTCTCGGGCCGTCGGATGCCATCGCCTTCTTCAACTACACCGACTACGAGCACAACGCCCTGCGGCTCGCTCGGATCCGCCTCTACGGCGAGTGGCGCCCCTCGCCCATCGTCTCCTTCATCGTCGAAGTCCGGACGGAAGACACCGACAGCATCGAGGCCTCGGCCGCCTACGTCCGCGTGCGACCGTGGGCGGGTCATGCCATTGCGATTCAGGCAGGGCGCATCCCGCCGGTCATCGGCGCATTCAGCCGCCGCGCCTACGGCCGCGACAACCCGCTGATCGGGATGCCGCTCGCCTACCAGTACCTGACGTCGCTCCGGCCCGACGCCCTGCCGGCGACGGCCGACGACCTGCTCCGCATGCGCGCGCGGGGCTGGCGGCCGGACTTCCCAATCGGATCGAAAGCCATCAGCCCGGGGATGCCCCTGGTGTCGGCGTCGCGCTGGAGCACGGGCGTCGAAGTGCGCTGGCAGCGCGACTGGTTCGAAGCGGCGGGCGCGTGGTCGCTCGGTCCGCCCGGCATGCCGGCCGCGGTGGACTTCACCGCCGGCCGCCAGATCTCCGGCCGCGCCGCGGTCGTCCTTCCCGCCGGCGCCACCATCGGCATCTCCGCCGCGCGGGGCCGCTGGATCGACGAGGACGCCCTGGCCCTGGTGCCGGCCGATCAACGCGATCGATCCGCACAGACGACGGTCGGCGTGGACGCGGAGGTCGGCGGCGGGCCGTGGCTGGTCCGAGCCGAATGGCTGCGCACCTCGTACGCGATGCCGTGGACCGACCCGGCCGCGCCGGCAGACGTCAGCGCGTGGAGCGCGTTCGTCGAGGCGCGCCGCCGGCTGCACGCGCGGTGGCAAGTCGCTGTCCGTCTCGACCGGCTGAGCTTCAGCTCCCTGGCGGGATCGGCGGGCGTGGCGACCCCCTGGGACGCGCCGATCGATCGCGCCGAGGCCGCCGTGGCGTTCCGCGCGACGCGCCGGCTGGAGGTGCGCGGCGGCTGGCAGCACAACTGGCGTGAGGCGGGGCGGGTCCGCGAGCGCGGCTTCCCCGCCGTCCAGGCGCTCTTCTGGTTCTGAGATGGCCATGGTCCTGCGCCTCATCGGCGTGATGCTGCTCGGCGCCGGGTTGGCGGCGCCGGCGCCTTCCCTGACGGGGAGCCTTCGGGGACGCGTGTCGTTCGGCACGCCCGCGCGATCCGCCGATCGGCCGGCGGTGGCGGACCTGGGCGCCCGCCGGCCCGTCCCGCCCGACCGGACGCGGGCCGTCGTCTACCTCGAACGCGCGCCTCGGGAGGCGTTCGACACGCTGCCGGTGTCGCGGGTGCGTATGGACCAGCGGGGCGAGCAGTTCGTCCCGAGGCTCCTCGCCATCACGGTCGGGTCCACGGTCGACTTCCCGAACAGCGACGTGACGTTCCACAATGTCTTCTCGCTGTCGGCGCCTCGCACGTTCGACCTGGGCCGGTACCGGCCGGGACGGACCGGATCGGTCAGGTTCGATCGCGCCGGCATCGTCTCGGTGTTCTGCGACATCCACGCCCACATGAGCGCGTTCATCCTCGTGTTCAACCACCCGTTCTTCGCCGTGACGGATGCCGATGGCCGCTATGCGATCGCCGACGCGCCCGCCGGCACGCACACGCTGGTGGTCTGGAGCGAGCTGGGCGACCCCGCGTCGCGCCGCATCACCATCGCCGACGGCGATGTGGTCGAGGCGGACTTCCGAATCGGGCGCGAGCGATGAGCATGTTCTCGTCGCTGACCAACCGCATCTTCGTGGCCTTCGCGCTGCTGGTGCTCGGCGCGATTGGCGTCGCCATTTACCGCCTCACCGTCTCCGTGACGGCACAAGCTGAGGCGGACCTGCGCTCGGGCCTGGCCGAAGCCGCGACGCTCGTGGACGAGCTGTCGAAGGCCGAGTTCGCCGACTTCGTCGTGAAGGGCCAGCTGGTCGCGGTCACGCCGACGCTCAACGCGGCCGCCACGACCGAGCATCCGCCGACGGTCCAGCCGGTCGCGGAGGATGTCCAGGCGCAGGTCGGGTTCGACCTGTTCGTGGTCGCAGGCCGCACGGGTAAGGTCCTGGCGCAGGCCGGGCGGCTCAAGCCGGACGCGGCCAGGCTCAGCGAGATCTTTGCCGCGTGCCGGGCGGCCGAGGACGGCGCCGCCTTCTGGCCCTACGCGGACGGTGTCCTGCACGCTGTCGCCATCCCGCTGAAAAGCGGGCCGTCGTCCTTCGGCACGCTCCTCGTCGGCCACGGCCTGGACCGCAGCGCCGCGCTTCGACTCAAGACGATGACCCGGAGCGAGGTGGCATTCGCGCATGGATCGCGCGTCCTGGCGTCGAGTCTCGACGCCGAACGCACTACTGCGCTGGGGCCGACCCCCAGCGAATCCGGCGTGTTCACACGCATGCTGGCCGGCGAGGAGTACGTCGGCCGCGTGCAGCCGCTCGGCACCGGCGCCGCGCACGCCGATCCGGTCGCGATCGTCTTGCGGTCGCGCACCGAGCATCTGACCTTCCTTCCGCCTCTCCGGTGGCAGATCGCCATGACCGGTCTGGCTGCGGTCCTGGCGGCAACACTCGTCGGCTACCTCATCGCCCGCACGGTGACCCGGCCGCTCCGGGCGCTGACCGCCGCCATGCGCGAGATTGCCGCCACCGGCGACCTGACTCGACCGGCGCCGGCGACCGGCCGGTGGGACGACGAGGACGCGCGCCTGCTGGCCGCCAACTTCAGCCAGCTCACGGGCGCGCTGGCGCGATTCCAACGCGAAGCGGCGCAGCGCGAGCGGCTCTCGTCCCTCGGCCGCCTCTCGACCGTCGTCGCCCACGAGGTGCGCAATCCCCTGATGATCATCAAGAGCGCGCTGCGGCCGCTGCAGCGGCATGCCTCACCCGATGTTACGGCCGTCGCGACGAGCATCGACGAGGAGGTGTCGCGGCTGAACCGCGTCGTGACCGACGTGCTGGACTTCGCGAAGCCGATTCGCTTCGAGCTCGCCGAGGCAGACCTGACCGCGATTTGCGCGGACGCCGCCAGGGCCGCGTCCAGCGGGCCGGGCAACACGCCGGTCGCCCTCGAGCTGGACGCGACACCCGCGCCGCTGGTCACGGATGCGGAGCGCCTGCGCTCAGTGCTCGTCAACCTGCTCAGCAACGCCCAGCAGGCGGTGCGGGCGCTCGAGCAGCGGCCGCCGGGCCCCCTGATCCGGCTCCGCGTGTCGCGACTCGCCGATCGCGGATGGCGGATCGAGGCGATCGACCGCGGGTCTGGCATCGCCGCGGACGACCTGCCGAGGGTGTTCGAGCCCTTCTACACGACGCGCCGCACGGGCTCGGGCCTCGGCCTGGCGATCGCTCGCAACGTCGTCGAAGGAC
>Ga0137313_1000065_pt1 | contig 36595 bp, 56 predicted proteins | sample EasRivERMZT166_2_FD_102287 | JGI IMG/M metagenome (GOLD analysis project Ga0137313, IMG submission 102287) | Soil microbial communities from meander-bound floodplain in the East River, Colorado, USA - East River MetaG ERMZT166_2 | ecosystem: Environmental > Terrestrial > Soil > Floodplain ...
GCATAAAATTCCCACAACTTTCGCTTCCAAAGCTTGGGCTCTCAGAAAACCTCAAAGATATCCTGACTGGTAAAAAGTTTGGTGAGGCAATTAAGAAAAAGTTTGATGAGATCATCCAAAAGATTAAAGATGCCTTATCATTCAAAGTCGGCGGAAAAAAGAACGGTGTCGGAGGGACCATTGGTAAGGTCTTTGGCGGAAGTGACGGACGGGCCTTTGCGACCGGCGGAACGATCCCCACAGGATTTCCAAATGATACATTCCCGGCACGCCTAACATCTGGCGAAATGGTTGTTCCTAAGGATGATGTTTCTCGTCTTAGCGATTTTCTTGACAACCAAAGTAACGGTGGACATGGAATCGACGTCAGAGCGCTTGCCGCAGCTCTTGCGGAGGTTATAAACGCACGTCCTATGCAGGTGTCGGTAGAAATCGGAGAACAGCAGCTGGCAACGGCTGTCTTTAATGCAAAGCGCAGAGGGTTTAGGATATGAGTACTATTTACACCTGTGCTGAGGATTATTTAGACAGCGCAACGCGAACAGTGTCGTCTGAGGACAGCGAATTTCCCGACTCTAACCTCTATGATCAATCGATTCGTGGCAAGGTTTGGCGCTCGGCCGGGTATTTTGTCATTACTTCTGCCAACAAGGGCATTGTATTTAATATAGGAGCTGGCGACGTAACAGCAAACATTGCCGAGGCTTCCTATACAAACATCACGACATTTCTAGCCGCTGTTGTAACAGCGCTAAATGCGGCAGCTGCCGGGACTTATACGGCAACTCAAAATGCTACAACTAAAAAGATAGTTCTCACTAAAAGCGCAGGTACATTTAGCCTGCTATGGACCGACGCAGGCTCTACGGCCGCTGATGTCTTGGGTTTTGATACTGGAGCAGACGATACCGGCGCTCTAACATATACGGCTGATGTTGTCCGTATTCACACCGAAGAATGGATCAAATGGGACTTAGGAGCGTCTTCTAACCCAGATATTTTTATTGCGATCGGGAAAAAGAGTCAGGCCATTAAAATAAGTGAGTCGGCAACCTTAAAGCTGCAGGGCAATAGTTCCGACTCTTGGGCGTCCCCCTTATACGAGCAAACGCTTACCTATGATGAACTTGCAATCATGGATATCAAAACCTCTGGCGATGAAGGGTTGCATAGTTCTGCGCTTCGCTACTGGCGACTCTCGATTATAGACAAGGCCAATTCAAATGGGTACGTGGAGCTCTCCAACGTTTATTTGGGCGAGTACTACGCACCAAGCCAAGGTGTTCCTCAATTTCCCATAAGTTGGTCTGGCATAGATTATTCTAGTAAGAATAGATTTCAATCTGGCGCGCAATCGGCGATTAGGAGAAATCGCTCGGAGGGGTTTAGTGTCAAGTGGTTTGCGCTGACCAATACAGAAAAAGAACAATTTGATTCGTTTAACCTGGATGTTGGCGACTCTAAACCGCTCTATCTAGTTATGGACCCTGATGCGGTATTTAGTTCATCTCAGAATTACAGCGTGCGGTATGTGAAGTTTAATCAGCCAATGTCTATGAGTTTAGATCTTCCGGGGAAGTGGTCCTCTGATTGGTCATTAGAGGAAATGACATGACTTGGAGTGTTTATGGAAAGCCCTATGCAGCTGATTCTGATCTTACTGATACCAGCATATTCCAGCCGCTAAAGTTTGATTACCCTGTTGTACTTAAAGCTGTCCGTGTGTGGCTTATCGTCATGGGAAGCCCTACTTTTACAAGCCTTTCAATGAAGATCTATACGGATGATGCCGAGCAAGCGACAAGAACGCCTAATGTTTTGCTTCATACGTCTACCAATTCGCCAACAAAGGCTGAGTTGATTACCCTTAACCATGGGATAAAAGAAACTTATTTTGAGTTTTCAAACCCAAACCTAGCTGCAGAAACCTATTACAACTTTGTAATTAACGCCTCTGGTTATAGCGGTGCATCCGATAGTTCGCATCTCGCCTGGCGTATCGATTGGCCAGATCCCATCTACACGGACGGTGTAACCGAGGGAAGCATCGCTACCTATCCGCTCTCGATCTATCCGATATTTGCGAGGTTTAACGAAGCATGACCTACGCAACCAATATTGAAAAAGACAATATTGAAATCAACTATCTCGTTCGTCTCGGATGTAGATTTACATTTTCATCGTCATGGACGCTTGTCAGTGGCACTAGCTATTATGTGACCGATTGGGACGATAGGCCCGTCGATAACGTTCGCTGGACCGTTTCTGACGTTTTACAGCCATGGACCATACGCCCAGCTGCATCGTATAGCGCTCTTAGCGCTACAGTGAGCGGGATGCAATTTAATGGTGTATTTCATGACCAAAAAGAAAAAAAGCTTTATTTATTTTTGATTGGCGGGAGTAATCCTAACACGGCCGGTGTTGAAATGTATGGAGAACGCCTTTACTTCTTTTCGACAAAACACGTTGGCTTTCACCTCAAACCTGATAATTCAGCTTACGCCGACGTTCAATATCAAGGGACGCTAAGTAATGTTCCTGAAATAGTATCCTCAACTAATGAGGTTATTTATGGATTTGTGCCGTCCCAATCTGGAACCATTACCGTAAATAATGACGATGGATATTTGTCCTCTAATTTTTTCACTGGTTCAGTATCTAATTGTATGTTTGAAATTTACAGGGTTGTTGGAACGTTTAGTTCAGAAAACACTCAGCTTTGCTTTAAGGGATTCACTAGAAATGTCTCATATAACGAGACAGACGTAACCATTAACTATATGGATGCGTCATTGCTTTTAGATAATTCAATAAATGGCATACTCGCAAAGGGTGGATCAACCGCACAACCAGACGCGGTAGATCAATATTTAAGATCTCCTATTTGCGGGGAATTAAGCAGGCAGCTTGGAATTGTCTCCTCATCGTATGATGCAAGCAAGGCAAATACCACAAATAGAAATTGGAGTTTTGGCCAGCGCTTTTCACCAGCGCAAGGGACCGGTGGAAATAATCAGCGCGCAAAGTATGAAACAACAGATGCTTCTGTGGGGTCTAACACAACGACTAGGACCTACCTTGACAGCCTTACCGGCCTTGAGGTTGGTACATGGCTTTTAAAAAACTCAACAACAACGGCAACCTATGAAGTGACAGCGATTGGAGCTGATTATATAGACCACACAGCCCTTGCCGCTCCGTTAGGCACAACTGATTATTTTCAAAAATCAAAAACACAGGCCATTTACATTTTTGAGAAATCAACCGGAACAACCTATACAGTTCCCTATTCAGAACTGAGTACGAATAGCGATAACACTGCTAGCGTCACCTTAAAAACGAGTGCAGAGACAACGCTTGGAATGACTGATTTTATTCATCCAGAAGATTGTCTCGTATATGCGACGGTTCAGGTCGGGGTTGGAAGATGCTTATTTCCATCGACAGGGGCAATGCTTGGATCTGTCAATAGCACAACAAACTACAATGATAACCCCGTCCAGGTCATCTATGAATTGCTTTTCCAAGCAGGGTTTTATGACAATGAGGACTATTACGACACCGACAGTTTTGAAGCGGTGTCTGCGGCTATTGATATAACAATTTCCGCAGCGAATCCGAGAAATGCTTACGATAGTTCGCGTTCTACCTACAGGGAAGTTCTCGCTAAGGTCTGCGAAACAGCAATGCTCAAAGTCTTTATGAAAAACGGCAAGTGGTTTGTTGATATGATTGAGCCGCTTGGCTCTGCTGATTATTCAATTGGCATTGAAAACGTTCGAGATGGCATGTCATACGATATTATAGGAGAGGAAATCGTCCAGGAAACGATAGTTAGATATAACTTTGGTGAGGTTAACGAAATAAATGAGAATACAGAGCATTACAGCTATGTTTCATCAGAAAACTCTGTAACAGAGGCTTTGAATAACAATACGAAGTCTTTAACTCTTGATCTTTATTTGAGTGACGAAACAATCTCCCAAACTGTCTGCGATCGTTACAATTACCTTTTTTCCTATCCTGTTGGAACGCTTACTCTGGAATTTGACCTTTCAAAAATAGATATAAATCTAGGCGATGTAATTGAGGTTAGAACTGAAGGTTTTGGCGAATTGCCTTTTTCTTCTGACAAAAAGTTTTCGGTTGTTTCAATACGCGAAAAGTCAGACTCTATAACAGTAGAATTATTTGACCAGCGTGGAATCGAAGAAAACTCAGGGAGTTGGTAAATGAGCATTAGAAAATATGACTTTACAAGTGTTGGGGTTGAAACGGGAACGGCGCCGACTAACACCGAACCAAGCGCAAGCACTGATCTAGCAACGAAGAACTACGTTGATACTTACGCGGTTTTAATTGCTGGCGCCCAAAGCGTAACCGGGGCCAAAACATTCACCGACAACGTTTCAATTGATAACCAAAAAGAACTAAGATTCTACGAAACGGACGCGAACGGAACCAATTACATTGGGATCAAAGCGCCTGCATCGGTTACCGCCGATAAGACATTTATACTTCCGAACGGTGATGGTTCAGCGTCGCAGGTTCTTGGGACTAACGGTAGTTTGCAGCTTCAGTGGCAGACCGTGGCGACGGTGGAATCAACTATTGATGCAGCGGCTGGCACATCTGGGGTAACCCTGACAACCGCCGACGAAAGTATTCACGTCTTTACACCTTCAACGGCAATTACAGTTAAGCTTGACAACAGTTTCACGGCGGGCCGCGTTATTCATTTATATAACGATGGAACAAATGATATCACGCTAACCGCTAATGACAACTCAACAATAAGAACTATTTATAGAAAAACATGCGGCATTGTGGCCTGTAAATCTTCAACCCCAACAACTAACACCAGTTGGCTTGGCTTAAATAAAGTTGTATCAGGTCCAATCGTAAGAACGTCAGATTATACAGTCACTAACTTCGGCTCTGTTGCGAACACCTTCATTTCTGAAAGGCGCGACGGGAAAATACTTGAGCTTGAAGGAAGATTTACAGCCGGAACAATTGCCGCATCGGTTCAATCAATCGATATAAGATCAGGAATAACCGTAGAAACCGACTTCTACACGCCTTCAGGGACCTTGGCGAACACGTCAATTTTGGGAATGTTTTATTCAATGAGAAATAGCGCTGGCAATATCTATTCAGGTGATAACGGCGGCGCATTGTTTTTTGACGGTTCCGACACTAATTCAATTTTCTTTGCACTTTCAAGCGGTGGTTCGGCGCTACAATTCACGAAAACCGCTGGAGTGGGTAACTTTGCCGGCAACAACAGCGGCATTTCGTTTTGGTGTAGGTTTCACGTTAATGAGTGGGAAGAATTTTCAGGATGAAAAAACATCTTACAATTTTGTGTTTTTTGCTAGTAGCTTGCGGCACTGAGAAAAACGACGCGACGCGCACGCGGGATGATTTCCCGGATCTTATAGAGCAAAAAGGGGTTTACCTTGAGAAAGCAGGAACCGTCCAAGACAAATACGGATGGATCGAAACAGAAGAATGTGACGCGCTTTTATTTACCGGACTTTCCATGTCAGCCGGGCTCAAAGGAGTTGAAATTGAAAAAGGGCGCGACGATTCTGGACGTTGGAACAGACGGCCGCAGGGCGGTTGTTACGGTGGCTTATTAAAAGAAACCGGCTCAAACTTTAATAAGACCAATCCTAATTCAAACTTGCTAGCCGGAACAATCTCCCGCGACATGCTCATTGGCCTAATGTGGGGTGCTTGGGCAACGGGCAAGCAATATATACTAGATGACCTTTACGACTACGGAAAATCTCATAACTGGAAAATGGGAGACGGGGATATTGATACCGTTTATTTCACGCCGAACATGATCAATACGCTTCGGATATTAATTGGCAAGGACGACAATATTCCTGAAATATGGGTAGACCCAAGAAAAGACCATCAGCGTCACGTTGTCGCACTAAACATTATCCTTCGCGGCGAGGTTGAAAAAAACATTAGAGATGACCAACTTAGCGTCTTAAAAAAGATGGCTAAAGCACAACCCAAAAATGCTCTTTTTCGCTATGGAGTCCATAGGTTTACCGATGGCGACCAATCAGCTGCTATTGAAATACTTAGGGACCAAAACCTCTGTCCGGCTAAGCGCCTGCCAAACACTAGCGAAAGGTGTACTCGCTGGCTTTGGGAACGCCGTGAATGGTCCGATAACTGGGAGCCTTGCCCCAAAGAAAAAAGAACCCATTCCGGAATGGACTGCGCTTTTTTGATCAGCCTACTAGAAAACTCCCTCCTATGAGCGATACAATAGAGGCAGATAACCCGGAATGGAAAACCATGACTGATCATCAAGGCCCTGAATGGCGTGAGTGCTCTATGTTCGTTTTGGACAAGCTAAGAAGCATCGACGAAACGACACAAGCGCTTTTGAAAAATCAGGGAGCAATGAAGACCGAAGTAGCCGTTATCAAAGCCAAGGCGGCCACGGCCGGCGGTCTAGCTAGCGCTTTATTACTCGGTGCGGTAGAATTGTTTAAATACTTCGCCAAATAATAGGAGCAAGACATGGACGTCAAGAACACACTTGAAATTTTCGATCTTCTTATCAACGCATGTGAAAAAGCTGCAGCCGCTAAAGCTAATGACGGCAAAATCTCAGCCTATGAAGCCCTTGAGATGGTTGTATCGTCATCTGGTGATCTGATGAATGCCTACAAAGATGCAGATCAAGTGGTTGCCGAGATGAAAGACATCGACCTTGAGGAAGCCAAGCAATTGGGCGCTAAGGGTTTGATGCTTAAGGATGCGATTGTAAAACTGGTTAAAGCATGATCCCGCAATGGATCTACCTAGCCATTTTTCTGATCAAGGAAGCGCCTGGTATCTATCGGGCGCTTAAAAAGCTTTGGGATGATGAGGATGATCCTAGCAAGTTTATTAAAGAAGCCTGTGACACTCTAAAGTGCCCGGAGAAGCGCCAGGCTTTGGTTATCCATAAATGATGTACTTCTGGGCGATAGTCGCTGTAGCGATCATCTGGGGAATCAGAGGGATCGTTCGCTGGTGGAATTTGCCTGCCGTCGTAGAAGCCAGGGCTAAACGCGTTGAGGCACGTCGCAAGTGGCGTGCTGAGCATGGTCTTTTTGGCTGGCGACGTCGAAAGAAACAATGAGCAAATTCTTTTCAAAAGAAGAGCTGGCCTGCCCCTGTTGTGGGCAAATGAATATGCCTGAAAATATTCAAATCAAATTTGACGAGATCAGGGTTGAATATGGCCTGCCGATCAAGCCTAATAGCGCCTGCCGATGCCATAAGCATAATGCAGAAGTACATGGCGCGAAAGATTCGGCACACCTTTACGGACTGGCTATGGATATTCCATGCCCCGAGAATGTACATAGGTTTAAGTTGTTACGTGCGGTTATGAAGACTGAACCCTGGTTTGTTGAGGTTCATCAAAGGTTTATACACGTGGACTTTCGCCCACGCGCTGCGCAATCTTTTAGCCTAAAACTAGGCTAGTCCGTGATTTTTAAGGAACTTTTTGGCCTTGCGATGAGATTTTACTAATCTTTTCAGGCCCAAATGTAGCCGCAATCTCAACAAAAAAGGGTGCGCCCAAACTGCGGTAGAGATTTCCTTTTCGCCCTCGCTGAGACAGAGAACAAACCAGGGTTTTGGCCTATGGCCGTTGTGGATAAGTTCTTGCTCCATTGAAAATGCAGTTCCTTCGGGTAGCTTCATAGTCAACCTCCTTGTTTAGCTATGTAGATAAATGTTAGAGCAAGCATCGGCATGAATACAAACGGGGAGAACGTGACTAGAAGCGCGTCCCAAGGTTCGCCCATGAAGATGCCTATGTTTAATACTATACAGCATAGGCAAGCGATGGCACAAATCCAGGTTAAAAGTGTTTCGAGGAAGCCTTGTTTATTCATTCTTCCAGTGCCTTTCGTGCTATCTCACCACACATTAGCCTTGCCTTGTAGTTTTGAATTTCGTTGATCACAGAAAGCCCTTGGATTGAATGCAGCGCTGCCCAAGCTTTTTCTAGCTCGGAGCATGCCCAGAGTAATTCTGTATAGTTAATAACCCAGTCTTTAGGGTCTTTAAGCTTCGTATTGAGATTAGACAGTCGCTCTTTTTTGTTCATTTCTCAAATTCCCTATGCTTCCATTCTTCAAATTGCATGCGCAGTGTTGTTGCAGCCAGCTCTAGATTAACGGCCACTTGATACATTTCCTTGGCATTCGCCTCGCACATAAATTGACGCGTATGCTCTATAAGGTCGCTTCAACTACAACTGGTTTTTTCTTGAATTTCATCCCTCTGCCCCCAGTTTCCATTAACCCGACTTATCGGGAAGTATATTTGCCGTTGCAGGTTTCATCTAAAGCCTTGCAAGCGCCGCCTTTAATCTCTTGATCGGCCCGCTATGTTCATCACCGCCGTAATAGGCTTCGCAATCCTTCGCCGCTTCGACAACCTCTAGCAGAAGGGAGATATAGTATGAATCGATCGTTATCATCTCCGATATTCGATCGATAGATGTGGGATCGTATTGGATCTTTTTTATCTGCTCAAGGCGATTCATCCTTAACCTCATAAAAAACTTCACTACCATCGACCATGTCAACCCTCAGTTCTCTAGCAAACCAGACTGGTTGTATGCCAGAGTCAGGGTCTTTGGATAAAAGGTATAGTAGAAATATTTGGCAGCCAGTCATGAGTAAAACACGTTATTTTTTCCGGCACAAACCTTCCCACATTTTTTCTTAATACTGGTCTTGCTTCTAAGTTTGCGACCACAAAAACGACACTTAGTTTGCTTCTTTGTTTTCACGAAAATGCCTCGTCTAACGCCTTGGATTCTTCTACCACGGCTTTTACTATTTCCTTGGCCTGGGTTTTTTCTTTGCCATCAAGTCTTTTAATTATTTCCTGCCATAGTTCTGGCAGAACGCCTTCGCGCTTTAAAAAGCCCTCAAGTTTTTTTGTTTCATCGGCGTCTTTTGAGCTGAATACGACTGGCTTTTCTGCTTTTTCCTGTCTTTGTGCCTGTGGCTTAGGCGCGGTTTTTTGCGATGGCTGGACGTGTACATCAACCCCATCCATTTCCTCTGCAGGAGTTGCGGAATAACCAGCAAGGGTTACGATCCAACCGAACGCTCCGCGATACGCCTTGCCCGTCGCTCGGGTAATGGCCATGCTTCGGCGGGAGAATTTGGGTTTGGTGTTCCAATTTGGTTCATCCATCCCGCAATAACTAGATGCCCCACCGACTACGATGCCGGTTTTCATGTTTATGAGTTCCATTTCTGCCTCGAATGAGCCGTCAGGATACTCGGTTACCCTTTTTTCTTTAGGTAAAATCCCTAAGATAGTCCCGAGTGTCTGCCATCCTTCGACCTGGATATGTTTTTTTTGCTTGAAAAATGTATAAAGCTTTTGTGTTTCAATTATATTGCTCAACACATTGGCGATTTCCGTCGCCTGCTCAACCATATTCTTCGGCCCCAGACTAAAAAAATCAGACTGCCTTTGCGGCAGCGCCCTCTCTGCTACAACCAATTCATCAGACACGGGTAACCTCCCAAAGGTTTATCAGTAATAATGTTGACATGTCTACTTATTTACACTAACAAAGTCAACAGGTCTTACGCTTTTTTTTAGGGGCCTTGGTCAATTTATCAAGGTAATCAGTGATTATCGTTCGGAAAAACTCCGATGCATTCTTGCCTTCAAGGTGCAAATGCGATAGAAGCTGTCTTTTTTCTTGTTTAGGAATGTAAACTGTGAGTCGATCTACTTCTGGTTTCATAATATTTTATCCTTTCTGTCAACGAGTGGACAAGTCGACAAATGTTGCGCGATTATCAACATAACGCTATATCACAGATTAGGCAAAGGCGGTACTAATTTTGGCAAAATACGTAATTGGCAAAGGACCAAATGGGGACATTTTAAAGGATGAGGCCGATCTTACAGCAAGTGAGATGTATTTGCTGAATCAAATTCATCAGGCAGATCGAGAATACAGAAAGCTAGTTGATGATATCGGATTTTCATTAAAAGATTTGTATAACGAAAACGAACGATACAGGAAAGATGCAAAAATAGCAGAGCGCGGTTTCATTATGGCGAAACGACTCCTCGAACTTATTGCAGAACAATTTGTTGATATAAATAAATGCAATGACGATATCGACTTTGCAATGAGAACTTTAACTATATCTTTGTGGACATTGGCATATAGATCATTTTATGACATGACGCTTCCGGAAATCGACGTTGAACGACAATGTAAGTTTTATCCAAAAAAATACTTGATAGAAAAATATATCGACAAGAAAGAAACAGTGTCGCACCCAGACTTTGATAAGGCCCCTTTTTAATGCTTAGACCGTATCAACAAAAATCCATCGATGAGATACGGAGGTTATACCAGGCCGGTTGCAAACGTGTATTACTACACGCTGCGACTGGCTCCTAAGGCCGGTAAAACAGTTGTATTTTGCGAAATGGTAAAACGTGCGGCTGACAAGGGAACAAGAGTCCTTATCACTGTGCGCGGCATTAAATTGGTGGAGCAAGCCTCTGAAAGGCTGAGACGAGAAGGGGTTGGGCATGGCGTGCTGCAAGGAAACAATTCGACGGGTATCCATCATGACACTCTTGTTACTAGTATCGATACTCTTTACGCTCGCCGCCTCGCTCCGGAAGCGGATTTTGTGGTCGTTGACGAGGGGCACTTATCATCTGGAGCGGCATTTAAATGGTTTTTGGAACAATATAAGGGAAAATTTATTTTAGCGGTCTCTGCAACACCGCACCTTAAAAGCGGGATGCGTCATATTGCCGATGCTATCGTCTACCCTATATCAATGAAACAACTTATCGATCAGGGATACCTGTGTCCCTTGCGCTACTTCGCTCCCACCGAAATCGATTTATCTCAAGTTAATATCTCAAGATCATTTGATGACTACGTTGAGAGGGAACTAGAAGATGTCATGACCAAGCCAAAGATCATGGGAGACATCGTTAAAAATTGGATCGAAAAAGGCGAAAATCGGCCAACGCTTTTGTTTTGTGCCACGATAAAACAATCAAAAAAAATGAGGGAGGAATTTGCAAGTGCAGGAATTAGAGCGGAACACATTGATGCAAATACACCTAAAGCGGTGCGCAACGATCGTATTAATCGGCTGGTGTCAGGTGAAATTAACATTATTACTAATGTTAACGTGCTTTCTGTCGGTGTGGATATACCTGATCTGTCTTGCATTATCTCTGCAAGACCAACTCGTAGTTACAATTTGTGGATACAGCAGTTGGGCCGAGGTACGAGGATTGCTTCTGGAAAAACGGATACGCTCGTATTCGACCACGCCAATAACACGATGGAACATGGGTTTATCGAGGACGAAAAGATCTGTGAGCTCGACGGTAGGGAAGAAGCCTCAACTAAGGATTGTTCGCTAGAGCGTGCGGTTAGATGTGAAGCCTGCTTTGCGATGTATCCATGGAAGGGAAACGGTGCGGTTTGCCCCTGCTGCGGAAATAAGAATACAAAAAACGTCGATCGCACTCCGCTAAACGATAAAAAAGCAATTCTTTCAGAAATAAAGCTAGAGCCTTGGGAGATAGAACTAAATAGACTTATTGCCACTGCCCGGGCACGCCGATTGCGCAAGGGCTTCATCTACTATAAAATGAAAGAAAAGTACGGCGAACAAATTGCGGAGCGTGCATGGGCCAGGGTGAAGGTCATAAGAGGGTGGCCAAAAAAAGAGGCGGCGCACAAAACGCCGAGCACGAATCCCTTCTCCACGAAATCCTAATCCACTACGGATCATCTCCCTTCCTTCGTATCTTCAAACAAACCACCGGAAAAGGTGTTATGAACGGCCGCTGGATTCACTTTGGATCTCGGGGCATGTCTGATCTTTTTGGTTTTACAAGAATCGGTCAAGCGTTCTTTGTCGAAATCAAAACAGGGTCTGCAAAACTCTCAAAAGTTCAGCAAAACTTTCGACGGGTTGTACTGGAATTTGGCTGTTTATATCTAGAGTGCCGAAACCTAGAGGACTTTGCCGAGTTTCACGATAAGTTATCCACAAATATTACACAGATTGCTAACAGGCGCCTTTAAAAAAGCGGTTGAGATTTGTGTGCACATGTTGAAATATCTCCACCATGATAATCAGTATTTCGAAATCAAATCGCCCGGAAGGCTGGGCGCATAAATTTTTTACACCAAAAAAAATAGCAACCATCTCTGAAATGAGACAAGCGTTGCTTAACCATCATTGGTCACCAATACTCTGGAAAGACGGCATAAGAAAATCAGATAACTTTTTATCGGCTGAGCTCTGTGTTTTAGATTTTGATGACGGGAACACAACGCTTAAAGGATTTTGTGAAAGCCTTGGGACACTAGGCTACCGCGCCGTTGTTGGTATTACCAAATCACATCAAAAAGAAAAAGATGACAAACCTGCCTGTGATCGTTTCCGTGCGGTATTATGGTTTAAGGAAGCCATCCTTTGTCAGCATCAGTTTAAACAAAACATGATGAGAGTTGCTAAGTGTTTTGGTTCTGACATCCAGGCAACAGATGCTGCAAGAAAGTATGCCCCGTGCTTAGAAATTCAGGCCATCATGCCTGGCGATAAAAAGCTTCTCGTTGAACCCTATAAGGAAAAACCCGTGTGGCTAAACCCCTCACATTTCATCGGCGAAAAAAATGTACCACACTGGATAAAAGATATCTTGACACAAGGTATAGCGTCCGGGTTTCGCAATGCCACTTTATATAGGGCCGTAAGATCTCTTAAAAAAAGACTCTTTACTGAAGAAGAAGTTTTGGGCTTAATCACTGGTTCAGCAATCGATCTATCAGAAGAAGAAATCAGAAATACCGTGCGGTCTGCGTTCTTGCGGTCGTAAACCGCACGATAAACCCGTACCCAAAGGAGAGCGTTTCCAATGAGCGAATTTGAAGATGAAGGCGCAAAGAAGAATGGTCAAGTCCTAAATATGGAAGAAGCCAAAAAAAAGATCCAAGACCCCAACGCGGCCCTTGCTGCCAACAAGAAGGCCCCACTTCCCGATAAATCCAAGATCAAAAAGATGGATGTCTACAAGGTCATCGTCCATATGATGAACGGTGGGAAGGGCCGATACGCGGCGTTTCCGAAGAAATACCACATTAAAAGGGATGATCCTGGCGAACATTCATATCTGCTTGAAATGGATGGGCAGGTGCTGCGCTATGTTTCGACTAGACACATTTCTGATCACATCGTGCGGTATGCTGAGAGTTTTCAGCACAAGGACTTTGATCTTACCTATGAAAATGCCAAGACTTGTCTTGACTACTGGGCATCCCTAAAACCCGATATCGAGGGCGAGATTGCCCCTGTGAGGCAAAAATCAGAAGCGGGCTATACCTTCCATAGGCTGCCCTTTGATTTCGCTGCGGGTGAAACTCCGCTCTTTGATGAGCTGATGTCTCGAACGACCAATGCCAATGCCCTGCAAAGCTGGATAGGATCCCTTTTTGATCCTGATTCCGATAGGCAGCAATACGTTTGGATTTACGGTCAGGGGAAGAACGGTAAGGGTACGCTTGCTCGTTTTTTAACCAATGCGTTGAAGTCTGCCGTGCGCTGGGATCAGGTGCCGCCCCATAATAAGGGCAATTATCACGTCGATAAATTCTGGACTTCTGGTTTTCTAGGCAAGCGTTTGGTCATTTTTGGGGATTGCAACGATTACGGGTTTCCAGTTTCTGGTTTGTTCAAATCTCTATCTGGCGGGGATCATCAGAGGGTTGAAGAAAAAAACCGTCCCAGCCGCTCTGAGCCGCTCCAGGCGAAGTTTTTATTCCTGTCCAATGATACGCCCATGGTCAGCTCACAAAAGGCTGATATGCGGCGTGCGATCTTTTGTCACATGTCTGAGATCGTTAATGATGTGGGTCCGGTTTATGAGAAGCTGCTATGGGATGAAGCTGCCCATATTTTGCACAAATGCATTATGAGCTATCAGCTCGATATGGAGTTTAGCAACGGCGTCATCCCGGTTGATACGGAAGCTTTGGAAGCAATTGCTTCTCAAACTGAGGAACCCATGGAAACAACTTTTGCCGAGAACTTTGAAGTCTGTGACGATCCTACAAAGTGGGTCGCCCCGATGGCTATGCAAAGGATTCTCAGAGACTGTGGAATGGTAAGTAATTCTCAGCAACATCGATTCCTAAGATTCATGAGCGAAAAATATGGCGTCGTAAAAAAGCGGATTAATAAAAACAAATGTAAAGATCGCGAATGGAGATATGCCGGGATTCGAGAGTTATCCACAGATGAAGTCGACTTTTCAAAGCATAAGCACATAAAACCTGGTCCTAGATGGCCCTGAGTAAATAATAATCAGTGCCAGCCTGAAAGCCATGAGGCTCAAGGGTTGTCCTGATTACCCTATATGTCCTTAGGTTTCCTATTGCTCTATAGTTTTTTTTTAGTGTTTTTTGCACTCTTTTTAATCATATTTACAATTATTTCTACAATATATATATAGGACATATAGGACATATAGTACAAGCTATGATACTCAAGGGTTTTACGCGTCCTAGTTTAATTTTTATACTAGGACAATGTAGGACAAAGTTATCCACAGACGAAAAAGGATGCTGGGGGACTTTCTTGAATGCATTTGGGAGATTTTGATGTACGAGGAATCTGATGAAAAATTGTTCACTGAAATATGTTCGCTCTACATGAGATTTCGCGCCAATACCGGAGGCCGTGCCGCTGCGGCAATCATGGTCGCTATTTTCGTTGCCATCAAATATTTCAAAAACGCCTCGGCAGACGTCTCAATAGAGGAATAGAGCTCCTCATGATACCCTTCCGGTCATGGACGACCTTGCAGAATTTAAGCGCGCCCTAGGCGATCTAATAAGGCGAGAACGCCTAATCCGGGGAATCGGACTAAATGCCATGGCTAAACATTTGGGCATTTCCTCAAGTTCGATCTCACGGCTGGAACGAGGTACCAGAATTCCGACCTGGCGAGTTCTAGTGGTCATCCTTACCTTTCTGCAGGTCAAGGTTGTAGGGGCCGGGGAGGGGCATTCGTGGGATGCCCAATTTTCGTGCAGACGTTGCCAGTGCCTGAACGATCTCAGGATAGATTCCAAAAAAAAGAAAGTTTTTTTGTTGCGAAATTCTGACAGCTAGGTAACTTGTTGCCTAGTCAATACGTGTATATGTTGACTGCCCGTGCGGTGGGTGGTTCTTAATTAACAAAAATAGCCCAAAGCTGTTTTTCTGATTGGGGGATCTGCCATTCACCGCACGCTTTTAAACTGAAAGGATTTTCGCGGATGCAGGACTTTGTTTGTTATGATGAGGAATTTATCAGTTCAGATTTGAGGGTCGTTTTTAATCCCATTGAAAATTATGCAAGCCTGACAATAACCGACGATGACGGCAGATATTTAAAGGTTCAATTTGATAGCGCCAAGCGCCTTCGCAAACTTGCCGGAGCCCTAAACAAGGCTGCCATGGCAATCGAAGATATGGACCGTCACGCACGTAGGGCCGCGCCGTGATCGAACAAACCCTAGAGCGCCTATTCTTCACCCTTGCCTCAGATCTCGGCTATAGCCTCTCACGGGACGAATACCGCACCTATGTTGGAGAGCTCAAAGATTTTGGTTTGAACAAGATCTGTGAAGCGGTGCTTGATATGCATAACCGCGATTATCCTGCCGGGATGTTTCCCTCTGTTGCAGAATTCAAGAAAGTCATCGGAGATCAAATATGAGACGACGAAAAAACAAAACCCAACCATCGCCCAGAGCTAGCAGGCTTCTAGAAGCCTTGAGCGAACATCATCCTAAGCCAGTTTCACGCGAGCATTTGATCAAACGCGTGTATGGGGTTTCCCTTAAGGAATCAAGCCCTGATTATCAGTTATGCCTGAAGCGCAACATTAACAAGCTGATTAGCCGGTATAGAAATATGGATGAGCGAAAATTTATCATTTTCGATAGCCGCTACGACGCTTATAGGCTGGTAATACAAGCATAATTTATATTATAGTGGTTCAAACTTTTAACTAACGGGGTGCAAGGATGCGACTGATTTTAACTCTGATTTTGGGTTTAGGATTAATTTCCTGCGGGTATTTAGAGGGCGAAGACGGCAAGGATGGAGCAAAAGGCCCTAAGGGTAAGCAAGGCCCGGCCGGTAAACACCATGAACACGATGAAATTATTTCGGCAAAGAATTGCCATGTCGATCTAGTTTACAAGGGCGATCCGGCAGCATATCGGATGTCCTATTCCGAGATTTTGCTTGTAAGTAAAGACGTGATCGCTTCTCTGAAATACTACCAAGCCAAAAGCAAGAAAGTGATCTTTCAAGAGTCTGCCGTTTTCGCGCCTGGGGAAACCGTTCGCATTGAAAGTCCAAGTTGGCAAGTTGAAGCCGGCGTGTTGATGCATAAGCCGACTGGGAAAAAATATAATTTTAAGTGCAAGGCTTCCTAAGTGGAAATCGTTACAGTTCCAATCGAGAATTTAATTCTCGATCCCAGTAACGCCAGAAAGCACGGTGAAAAAAACCTGGAAGCGATCAAAGGATCGCTTTCTCGTTTTGGCCAGCAAAAGCCAATCGTTATTAAGGATGGCGTCGTTGTTGCTGGTAATGGAACGTTAGAGGCAGCAAAACGACTTGGCTGGTCGCATGTTCACGTTGTTGAAACCAACTTATCAGGCGCTGATTTAGTTGCATATGGAATCGCTGACAATCGTACTGGTGAAATTTCTGAATGGAATGATGGCGTTCTTTCTAAATTGCTCCTCGGTTTGCAGGGCGATGATTACGATCTCAAATCGATTGGTTTTGATGAAGACGATTTAAAAAGTCTTTTGTCTGACGAAGAACCAATCAAAGTAGAAAATGAAAAGCAGGAACAATTCCGAATTGTTATAGAGTGTTCAAATGAGACCGAAAGGTCAGACCTAGTTAGCGAACTTGAGGAAAGATCAATCCGCTACAAAATTCCCTAAGGTTTTCCCCAATAATACCGATAACCGCTCAAAGCCCTTAGCCCTCATGGCTTTAAGGGCTGTCTAAACATTTGACATTACCAAAAAATATAGGTAATGAGGGCGGTCATTTGCCTATTGAGGCTAAAGTTTTTTCTGAGGATGCCGATAGGTGGTATGTAAGCAAGGGGGAACAGGCCATGAAAAAAACCGCCTACTATTTAACCTTCGGGCAGACTTCACCAGCTAGAAACGGCTTTGTTCTAATTTATGCAAGAGATCATGACGAGGCCCGAGCCATCGCCATTGAAACGTATGGAAGTGCATGGTCTAGGGTCTACCATTGGGGCGAATTCGACGGAAGCCGCCTTCCTGCGGGTAACCTAGATACACTTGGGAGGGAAGACACATGAGGGAACTACTTATAAGCGCCGTTATCGCCTTGTTGATTGTCGTTGGCATTCCGACCTGCAGAGGAAAGTGGCCTGAGCCGAACAGGGATGTTCTGGGGAGAATCGTACCATGAAAAAGAAAATTCTAACGTCATTAGCCATAATCGCGGCATTCATATTTGCAGCATTTATTGCAAACGCTATCCCGGTGGATATCGAATACGACGAAGACGCTTTGCATATTACAACTAGGCATATGGAGATTTCAAAATGACGACATTTATCCCAGGATCAGAGCAATTGGTATATCAACGCGTCAGTTATCTGCGCGATGTGCTCGATTTAATCAAACATGGATCAGATATGGAGTGCTGGGAAGCAAACGAAGAGCAAGATAACCTGATTGCATCGATCAATGCCAGGATAGAGGAACTTTTGGCGTCTATCTAAAAAAGAGGGGCCGTTTTCAGGCCCCCATTTCATCGTCATTCAGTTGCAGAGAAAGTCAGAGAAGCCAGCGTAGCATTTGAGCTATTGGGCACGGCTGCATAGCCTAGATCAATGTTTTTTTGTATACCGCTTTGATCCTTGTAGAAGACTCTGAAGTGATACTTCTTTGAATCTGTTGTCGTCTCAACAACGCTGGCTTGGATCATTCCGTTTGAATCCGGTAGGAATCTTTGATCTTGTGGCTGCATGAGCGTTGCCGTGTCGCTGTAAAAGAATGATGTTTCTAGCTCTATTGAAAGTTCAACATCTGTTCCGTCAACGTTGCCTAAGAGATCGCCAACAAATGCATAGATGACACATTCGTCTGGGGTAGCTGCCTCTGCAAAAAAGTTGTAGTCAAAACTGACTGAGGTTAGAAGTGATCTGGTTTGGCCATCAGAGCTAAATACCGCACGCACCAGGACTTCATCGATACCGGCTGAGAGATCAAGGCTTGAGGCATTCGTGTTGATTTCAGCAGCGGTGTTTGCTTGAGAATAGGTGCCATCAGACGTCGCCCAGGCACTTCCGTTCCAGTACTTTAATGTTCCATCAAGGCTCATTTGATATTTTATCGTTGCAGGAGAATCATCGGTTTGTGAACTAGAAAAACTTGCCAACCCATCTGCGCCGACTCCCTGGCCAGCGTTTTGAATCATGTAGGGGTTATCTGTCGCATAGATCTGACCAGTGTAGCCAACAACAATGTCGTCCACAATTCCTTGGGTATTGCTAGAAGCTGTGACAACCTTAACTGCTAGGGTATCTGATGCCGGCAATGAACCAATATTTGTGTTCACATCAGCCTTGCTCGTTGACTCTGAAGGACCAGTTGAAGTTGCCCAAGCGGGGTCATCCCAAAATTTACCGTTTAGAATGTAACTCACAGAACCAGTTTCGGTTGCGGTAAATGATGTGAATGCCTGAACGTCTCCAACGGTTGAGTAGGTCATTGTTGGGCAAGTAATTGTATCTTGCAGATATATCGTTGAGCTTGGGACTGTGCTTGGCGCACTGTAATTTCCGGTATGTTGTACCGCACTAAATATCTGAATATATCCAACCTTAAAGTTGGAGCTAGAAAGCGATGCGTTCCAGGTATTGCCAATCCTGAGTAAACCGATGTTTGCAGAGTTTCTGGTACCTGTTGATACAATTGTCGAACCCTTTTGAGTCCCGTCGATAAATAAGCGGGTAGCTCCCGTTGTAATATCCATGTTGAATTCAAATTCATAGGTTGTGCCTGCCGTTGGGGACCAGGCTCCAAAGTTGGTACTTGAAATTGCTCCGTTTGCATCGTTATAGATGGCAATTAGGATATTGCCGCCGGAGTCATGGTCCAAGAGGATGCCGTTGTCTCTGGTATCGGCTACCTTAGAAATCGCAAACAAACCCTGCTTGGTGCCTGGACTTCCAGTGTAGTTAGGGATGATGGTCATGCGCACACAAAGGGTTTGGGCGGATGATGCGTTAGACAGTGCGTTATATGATACGTATTTTGTTCCTCCCGTAAGATCTAAGGTATTGCTGGTAATTGTTGGAGATCCTGTTCCAGTCCCGGTTGTTGTCCCATCGCCCCAGTTTCCGTTGATATCTGAATCGTAAGATGCGAAGAAAGTCGCTCCCGCTGGCCTTTGATCGTCCTGAGTCAGCGTGCCAGATATTGTTGACTTAGATGCCGTGTAGGTAAACCCAGTGTCATCGGCGAAGTCTTCGGTAAATGTTTGGCTGGGGTTTGATTGCAGCTTTAGCCTCGCCGTATTGCTTGCAATTTCCAAATCAGTTGAGTCATAAGTAAAGTTGCCGCTTGCACTTGTCGAATAAAGAACGGTTTTCGTCAGTAAACTTCCTGGCATGGTTTTGTCTCCATTGGGTTGGTAAATATAGTGATTGTAGCGTACCACGATAAATTAGTGCATACTTAATGATAGATCAACTTGACAGGTAGGAACTTTTATGGCCGTTGGGCGTCCATCAAAATATAAACCGGAGTACTGTCGAGCGATAGTCGATAGCGCAAAGTCTGGATCTTCTATCGCAGCTTTCGCTGCAGAAGTAGGGGTTTCCCGCCATAGACTCAATGAGTGGGCGAAAAAACACAGGCAATTTCGTGACGCTATGGAGATCTCTCAAAGTATAGCTCAGAGGTTCTGGGAGTCGCGATTACATAAGGCCGCACTCGGAATTATTGAAAAGATAGATGGTATTCCATTAAAAAATCCAAACGCTTCGTTGATCATGTTTATCATGAAAAACCGATTCAGGGACGATTACGGCGATCAGATTAGGGTCGATCAGGGCGATTTAGAATATGAGACGCCAGCAAGCCTTAGTTAAAAAAAACCCAAAACAAGTTGCCGCCTATAATTCTAGGAGTCGAAACAACTTGATCCTTGCCGGCCGCCGCGGCGGCAAGACCTATTGCATGACCGAACGCGCAATCCGCCGAATTGGCAATTCCCCAAAAATGGCAAAGATCTTTTTTGTCGGCCCAACACACGGTCATGCTGAGGAATTGTTTTGGGATCATCTGGCCATGAGGTTTAACCAACTCGGTTGGAAATATAGGCCTAGGCTATCTAAGAAGCATTATGAGCTCGCAGATAAGAGGAAGGTCTATGTGATTGGGGCCGAACGGTTTGACCTTATGCGGGGCCATGGGATCTGGCATGTGGCATTTGATGAGATCGCCTACTTCAGAGAAGACCTATCAAAGATCTGGCGTGCCGTGCGTCCTGCCCTTTCCGATTTTAAGGGCACATCGGATTGGGGATCAACGCCTGATGGTAAGGGATCCCAGGCCTACGAGTTCTATAACCACTACAAGGGAAAGCTTGAGTGGTCATATCATCACTGGGTTACTCTTGATAACCCCTACATGGATCCAGGAGAAATAGAGGAAGCCAAGCGTGATCTGGACGAAGTTTCCTTCAAGCAGGAGTATGAGGCGTCATGGGAAACCTTTTCTATGCTCGCCTATTACAACTATCAGGAATCAGTTCACAGAAAGCAACAGGCACCGATTAACCCAGCCGTTCCCGTGCACATGGCGTTTGATTTCAACGTCAACCCGACGACACTTCTTTTGTCACAGTACCAAGACCAGACTATGCGCTATGTGAAGGAATACAGCTTTAACGACTCATCAACAGAGCGAACAATTAAGTCTTTTTGTGAAGACAACCAACATTTGAAAGATTCCGTATTATTTAAGGTGCGAGGGGATGCAACGGGAGACAATCGAAAGTCAAATACTGGAAAGACTGATTATCAGTACGTAAGGGACGTTCTTGGATATTATGGGTTCAATTATAAATATGAGGTTCGGGCATCTAACCCTGCGATCGTGGATCGTGTTAAAATCGTCAATGGATGGTTAAAGCCGATTGCCGGTAGACACCGCGTTGAACTTGATCCAAGCTGTATTGAGCTGCACAAAGATTTTGACGGACAGAAATCGGACGGTAGGATACCATCTCCCGAAGGAAATAGAGGACACAAAGCGGACGCAGCCGGATACGATATTTATTGGCAGTATTGCGTCGACAACCGTAAGCCAAGTGGAGTTATACAACTATGAGCCTACGCGATGATATGGATTTAATCATCGAATATTTTAAGTCACATCGATATGACTTTTACGTAAACAACATGCTGATCGATATATTTGAGGGGAACCTTAAGCCATATGTCCTGAAGGAGTTACAAAAGACTCTTTCGGAAAAGGCTTTTGAGCAAATCAAAGATCGAATTGCACCAGTCAACGTTTTAAAAAAGATCGTCGATAAGTTATCTGCGATTTATACCGTCGCACCACAAAGAAAGATTCTAAACGGTGCGGCGAATGATCAGGATACGCTGGTTCTTTACGAGAAGGAGATGGGGATAAATCGCGCAATGAAACAGGCGGCGTCTCTTTACTCGCTTTCTCGCTCATGCCTTCTGCAGCCATACATTAACAACGGAGTACCTCAAGCAAGATCTGTCCCTAATGATCGGTTTTTTGTTCTCGGGCAGAATCATATTGACCCGATGAAACCGACTCACGTTGTCACATTTGAATGCTATGGTCACGATAAGTATAGATTCTATGCCTATACTGACACCGAGTTTTTGATATTTGAGATGGATAAAAATATTCGTTTCGATCTTATGGGCCAGCTAGATAATTCCGCTGGTATTAATCCATACGGGGCGATTCCTTTTGTCTATGCTAATAGCTCTACTCTTAAGCTTTGGCCAACGCCTGATGAAACCAAAATCGCAATGACTCTGCTGATTCCAATCCTTTTTAGCGATTTAAACTTTGCCGTGAAGTTTCAGTGTTTCTCTATGATCTACACGATAGACGTCGATAGTCAAAACCTTGTCCTTTCTCCAAACGCTATCTGGGATTTGAAATCAGACGCCACGTCTGAAACTAAGCCAGAAGTTGGACAGATAAAGCCACAGGTTGACATTGATCAGGTGTTGACCTTGATTCATTCGGAAGTAGCTCTTTGGCTTAACTCTATGGGCCTTCGCCCTGGATCTGTCGGCCAGCTCACCAAGGATAGCTTTGCCTCTGGTATTTCTAAGTTGATTGATGAATCGGATACCTACGAGGCGCGTCTTGATCTTTCCGATTCGTTTGGGGAGATAGAGCGTCAATTCTGGGATCTTTTGATGAACAAGATGAATCCTGTGTGGGTTTCTACAGGCCAATTGCAGGCAAATATCGATTTTGATTCCATGTCTGAAGTCTCAGTCAACTATACCTTAACACCCGCCGCACAAAACCGAGCCTCTCTTGTGCAGGAGCTCGAGGCAGAGGTTAAGGCTGGGTTTATGTCCCAAAGAATGGCTCTTAAAAAGCTATATCCTGACTACTCAGACGCTGAAATCGATGCTTTAATGTTAGAAATAAACGGCGAAAAAGAGGAGCCAGAAGATGGCGGCCAAATGGCAGAAGATGAGGCTGGAGATTCCGGAGGATCTGAGCCCGGAGCAGAGGGCGCAGCTAGCTGATGACGTTATCGAATATATCGTTGACCGCACGAAAAAGGGTTACGACTGGCGCGGACGAAAATTTCCCGGCTATTCTCCCGACTATATCAAAAGCCTCGATTTCAAAATCGCCGGTAAATCAAGAAGTCGTATCGACTTAACGCTGTCTGGAGAAATGCTTGCAGATCTTAAACTCATTTCGCACAAGCCTGGCTCTCTTCTCATCGGATTTGAGGCAGGATCTGAATCTAATGCTAAAGCAGAGGGAAACATATTGGGTTCTTACGGTGGTAGCCCTAAGCGGAGTCGCGCTAGGGATTTTCTTGGCATTACAGATCGGGACTTTCAACGAATCCTAGAGCCATACGAGATGGAGGGGGCCGGTGAGTCAGAAGAATGATCTGTGCACGGCTAATCTATGCTGTCCCTATTGTAAGTATGAGTACCACTGGGTTTGGCAATCTAGCAAAATTATGCTCGAATGCCCGGCTTGTAAGCAATACTTTAAAGTTGCGGAGTCTGTAGTTGGCCAACAAGACTAACATTGCGAAGGTTTTTCAAAATATCCGCAAACGATTCGATAGGGTCATTGCTGATTCCATAGAGCCGATGGGCCGCGAGGCAATTCGTCTGCTGGTAGTCCGCACCAGGCTTGGGTATGGGGTTTCGCGTCAAGAAGGTAACCGAGGAAAGCTTAAATCCTTAAGTCCTGCCTATGTACAGTTTAGGCAGCGATATAGAAACTTATCTCCTTTTACACGGCCTAGGCGCTCAAACCTAACTCTGACTGGACAGATGCTTGATTCTATGCAAATTATAAAAGCATCAAATCGTACAGTTATTATTGGGCCTAAGGGTCGACGCAGGGATGGCGAGAATAATGAGGACATTGCCAAGTGGGTTCAAAAGGCGGGGCGTCCCTTCCTTAACATCTCTCGCACTGAGCAAATCCAACTTATTCGCTTTTATCGACGGACGTTTGGCGATCTCGCCAGAAACCGACGGTTGACATTTTAGGTACAATCAAAGGAGAATGAATTAATGTCTACAAAGCCAGATCCAAATGTCCCTGGTGGGGACGATTCAGGTAAGGTTGATCCTCCTGATGAAAACCAGGATCAAAACCAACAAGACGGCAAAGTCGATTACGATGTGCACAGACGTCTTCTGGACCAACGAAAGAAGGACCAGGCGCGGATTCGCGATCTCGAGGCAGCGCAGAAAAAGCGTGAGGACGATGAGCTAAAGCGTAAGGGCGATGTTGAGAAGATGCTTGAAAACGAGCGGGCTGAAAAAGCAAAGCTTGTAGAAAAGCTAGGTCTTCACGAAGAACGTGAGAAGGCAAGGACAAAGGCTAATGCAGTGGCAAAGGCCCTGGGCAAGTTCTGGAATCCAAAGCTTGTTAACCTTGTCGATTACGAGAACGTCATTGTTGATCCTGACTCGGGCGATGTAGACGAGCTATCGGTTAAGAAAGAAGTGGACCGCTTAAAGAAGGAATGGCCTGAACTTGTCGTTGAACGACGTAGTCCGGGTTTGCCGCCAGGCGCTCCGCCTGCTCCGCCTGAAAATGGTGGACGGGTTACAGAGTCCAAATGGCGCTCACTCCCTCTAGCGGAAAAGAAAAAATTCAAAATTAATCAAATTGAATGGGGAGTATAAACTATGAGTCAGACAGAACTAGCAAACGTCACTAATCAGATCCAAAAGTATTGGGCACCTTTGTTCACGGAAGAACTTAGATCCTCTTTGCTTTTGGGTTCTCTTGTTAACCGCGACTACCAAGGTCAGATCAAAAAGGGTGGAGACACCGTTCGGGTATCTCAGGTCAACGCACCTACTGGCCAGCTTTTGACCGTCGGTACCGATGCCGATGCATTTAGCCCATCGGCGATGTCAACCTCATACATCGATATCGTGGCAGATCGCCGCGCTGTTGCATCGTATGAGTTTGAAGACCTTGTTGACTTGCAAAGCCAGCTTTCTAACGAGAACCCAGCTATTATCAGTTCTCTGAAGTACGCAATGGAAAAGCAAATCAACGATTATCTTTACACCCTGGTTAATCCGTCAACGTCTTCGCCAGATCATTTGATCAACGGCATTACCGACATGAGTGCTTCTCAGCTGTCTGCTTTGCGAGTCCTTGCTGGTCAGGCAAAGTGGCCACACGATAAGCCTTGGTACGGTCTGCTTGATCCTCAGTACTATGCCGACGTGATGGATGACACCACGCTTGCATCTACTGAGTACGGTGGAAGCGATGCGCCTATGGTTGGCGGACAGTTGGCAAAACCTCGTTTCGGCTTTATGCTGCTTGAGGACAATAGCCGATCTGCTGATTACGGCTTGTTTTTCTATCCTGATTGGTTGCACATGGTTATGCAAAAAGAAGTCACGATCAAGGTTTCAGATCTTCACTCAAATAAGCAATTTGGGTACGTTCTGAGCGTTGACGTGGTCTTCGGTGCAGATCTTGGTATCAGCGGCGATGAAAAGCATATCAAGGTTTACAATACCTAATTTGGAGTAAGTGCAAATGTATGAGTTAAAGGCTGGTCAGGTTATTAAAAGTGTTTCGGCTAGGACCGATCAAGAACTTAGCGAAGAACTGGGTAAGCTGCCCAAGCCTTTAACCGTTCTTGCGTTAGTGCCAAAGGGCACAAGGGTTTGTTGTTATTATATCGGCGAGGCGCAGAAAAAACCTGTGCCTTCGCCAAAACCAATTTAAGTAATTTTTTTAAGGAGTAATGCATTATGGCAAGTTTATCCAATCACAAAACGGTCAGCGCAGCGCCGTTTTCAAACGATGTTGAAATCATCCGCGTTCAGTACGACTTTGCAAACGATGCTGGCGCGACCGGCGCTCTCGATGTTTTGACCTGTACCGAAGCTTGCGTCGTTAGATTCAAGCACGGCGTGGTCAAGACGGAATGTACTTCTGGCGGGTCTGCAACCCTGATTCTAGGATTAAGTGGTGGCGATACCGATGCGTTCTTGGATGCAACCTCGGGCGCAGTGGCTAACCTCACTGGTTCCGCCATTATCCAGCCAGAGGCTACCAACCCAGTTTATGTAGCTGCTGCAGGTAAGATTATCCAAACTATCGGTACTGCTACATTTACCGCTGGTAAGATTGAGTATGTTTTTGAGATAATGAAGCCCTAAAACGTTTCCTTATCCATGAGAATCTCTGAAAGAGGGGAGGGCCTGTAAACTGTTGCGGGCCCTTCTTTTTTTTGTCACTATGTTCACATGAAAATCTCTTGGGTAATCCTTACATACAATCGCGATACTAAGGTTGAAAAATCTGTTCGCCACAACATAGAAAATGCTGGCTCAGACTGGCACGAGATGGTTTGGGTTGATAACGGATCTACAGATGGTGTGCGCGATGTGATGAAGTCTTTTAACCCAGACGTTTCTGTGCTTCACAAGGAGAATCGCGGTGTTGCTATTGGATACAATACAGGAATGGTCCTTGCTCGTGGTGATTACATTGTCATTACTGGCTGTGACATGCTCATGCCTGCTAATTGGCTGGCGACTTTTAAGGAGTATGTTACGAGAATTCCTGAAACGGGAGTTGCGTGCATGTATTCAGGACCACTTTCCTGGGTTCCTGAAAGAATCAGAGGAGAAGAGGCGATCCTTAGAGGTTTACGAGTTAGACCAGCGATGCCAATTGGTCGAAGAATATTCAAACGTGAATTGATTAAGCACATAGGTTATTTCCATGAGGGCTTTGGTCTTTACGGTTATGATGATCTTCATTGGGGCTATAGGGCCGAGCGGGTGTGTAAAGAGCTCGGGTTGATTTATTATGTTATCCCAGATCAAATAGCCGAACACCTTGGTACAGAAGGCGTTCATGCATTTGATCAGAAGGACGAATCGAGTTACCATAAGTTTAAACAAGAGGAAGTGGCAATGGACTATAAGCAAAAGCTTTTGCAGTCATTGCAGCTTCAGGGATGGCCAAAATTTTCCCCTTACCCATAAAAGAGTTCAATGAGGACGGGTTCGCTCGTATTCGTGGCGTGTTCACGAAAGAGGAGGCTGATTCCATGCGCCTTGAAGCATATGGGTGTTTAGATAAGATTGTTGGGAATGAAACAAGGCTGCAGATGGTTAATGGGCATCCATCTCTTTTATTTTGGCCAAGGAATATCTCTTCTGTGCTTGCCGGGTATGCAGACGATGACCGTATGAAGCACATTGTTAGATCGTTTCTTGGGGACGACGTTTTACAGCTTAACAATCAGGTTTACTTTCGCGAGTCATGGGATGGGGACGAGTTTAATTGGCATCAAGATATTTGTTTTAGAACACCGCCTGAGGATTTCCCCAATATTGAAGATGGTGGTTATTTACAAACCGTAATCGCAATTGATGAAATTCGATCTGATAACGGTGCGGTTGAGTTCATTCCAGGATCCCACAAGCTTGGGGTAATGGATCTTGTGCCAAGGGATAACAGCGAAAGGGGTCTTAGGAAGTTTGACCGTCGCGGTTGGAGCGGGGTTAAGCTAGAGGCAGACCCTGGCGATGTGATGATTTGGTCGCTTCTGGTCGTTCATGGCTCTGAGCAAAATAGATCCTTAAGAAACAGGGCGACGTATATGAACGGTTTTGCCAAGGCGTCTGCGGTTAATCCCAAGCGTTGGTTTCCGACCTATATGAAGGGCCAAGATGCAGCCATTAGATGAAATTGAGAGGCACTATGCCAACCCAGATCCATGGGGATATCAGGCAAGTCCTGCCGATGCCGAGCGAAAAGCTACGATCCTTGATGCCCTAAATATGTTTGGGCCTTATCAGAGGGGCCTAGACATTGGCTGCGGAGAAGGCTGGATCACAAAGGATATTCCTGCAGATGAAATCCATGGGTTTGAATGCTCAAATAATGCCGCTGAAAGATTCCCGCCAAACGTCAAACGCGTGCTTAAGCCAGAGGGTAAGTATGATCTTGTGATGGCAACGGGCATTATGTATCAGCATTATAATTGGGAAAAGTTTCTGTATTTGATCAACTACCATTCGTCGCTCGATATCCTTACTTGCAACATAAAGGCATGGGAGATCCCCATGCTCCAATCAAAGATCAAGGCACGTCAAGTAGTTGACATGGAATTTGACTACTGTCCTGGTAACGAAAGGTTCACTCAAAAGCTTAGGATATTTCAAGTTTGAAGCTACTGCATAATATCGGTCCTAGATATAACAGCAATTATAATACGATCGAGGAAATCCTCGCGTACGATGGACCAATTAGCTTTGATGGGGTTTACAAGAATGTTTTTGAGCATGCCCATAGGTTGGTTGGTAAAGATATAACGTTATTTGTTATGGGTAATTATGTCGGAAAAGATAATAGCTTCGATGTTGGGCAGCGGCCAGAAACATACTGTACATGGGACGAAATAATCAGTTTATGCGAGATTTTGCAGTGTAAGCTGGCTTGGCACACATGGTCGCATGAAAATCTAACACTTCTCACCGATGAAGAAATCATCCGCGAAATTACTCCACCGTTTTACATGAAATCCATTGCTTATCCCTACGGCAACGTTGACTCCCGCGTCGCCAAACTCGTTGAGAAAGCTGGCTATGAGGAAGCTTGGTCAGTGACGCAAGGTGACGGATCAAGATTTCAGCGCAAAAGATCATATTTAAACTGGTGATTTCAAAATTGCCGTGCTAGGTATATATAACAACAAATCAACTATATTTTAGGTCATTCAAATAATGAAAAAGATTCTAGTACTCGCTCCGACTCCATCGGATGCAACCTCATTTTGGCGCGCATTTGGTCCGTTCTCTCAGATTAAAGATCCAAGGTTTCAAATAGATTTTAATTATATGGATCAAATCGACTGGGCAGTCCAGGCACCGCACGATATTGTTTTTGCTCAAAGGTTTTTCACTAGACAACATCAAAATGTTTTAGAGTTCGCTAAAAGTTTTAACAAGAAGATCTGGCTTGACTACGATGATCTTGTCACGGCACTGCCGAGATCAAATCCAGCCTATAAAACCTATGAAAATGACGAATCAAAACAAGCACTGGGGAAAATATTAAGGCTAGCAGATGTTATTACTGTTTCTACAGAAGACATTAAGGAGCATTTCAAAGCGCTGACTCAGGCTCCCATTAAAGTTGTCCCTAACGCTTGGCCAGATCACTTGCTGCCATTTAATCCAAAGCCTTTTAAGAAGCATAAACGCATTTTCTGGCGCGGTGGGCCGACGCATTTTGAAGATCTTTGGAACATTAAAGAAGAACTAAAGCAGCTGGCTTCAGATCTTCCTGATTACCAGTTTTTGTTTGTCGGGCATATGCCCTATTTTATTCCAGAGGTTATTCCTAAGGAGCAGGTTGGATATATTGATAACCTTGGAATCGTCAAATTCTACAACGTGCTTAGAGCTATGGAGGCTGATTTGGCAATTGTTCCGCTTAATGATTCTCCATTTAATCGCTGCAAGTCGGCCATTGGTTGGCTTGAGGCGACCTTTGCAGGAGCGGCGACGGTAGCACCTGATTTTAGGGAATGGCAAAACATGGCCATTTCTCGCTATAAATCAGGCGTTGCTGGTGATTTTAGAAACGTTGTTCTTCAAACCCTTGAGGAAGCTAAGGGACACTACGAGTTATCTTGTAAATTGATAAAAAAGTCTTTTCTCCTTTCAGAAGTTAACAAATTTCGCGTGGAGCTACTAAAAACGCTATGAGAGTTTTAATCACCGGTAGTGCTGGATTTGTCGGATCTCACTTGGTCGATCACTTACTGCAGAATACCGATTGGGACATTATAGGGATCGACTCATTTAAGCACCGAGGGGACGCAATCCGTGTTGTGGATAACTCCCGCTATAAGATCATTTGCTCGGATCTTTCTGCCCCTATTAGCGCTCGGATCATGGGGCAGATCGGGGATGTTGACTATGTTATCAATATGGCATCTGAGAGCCATGTGGATCGCTCTATTGAGGATCCGGTATCATTCATCCAAAACAATGTAAATCTAGCCTTACATGTGTTTGAGGCTTGCCGCGTTTGGAAGCCAAAGCATATCGTTCAAATCTCCACCGATGAAGTCTATGGTCCTGCGCCAGAGGGAAAGGATCATACCGAGTGGTCGGAGATCTTACCCTCAAATCCCTACTCTGCATCCAAGGCATCCCAAGAAGCGATAGCGATATCGTACTGGCGCACCTATGGCCTGCCTATTACGATCACAAACACGATGAACATGATCGGAGAACGGCAAGATCCTGAAAAATATGTTCCAAAGATCATATCTGCCGTTGTTAACGGTAAGCTATTAACTGTGCACGGTAATCGGAGCTATATTGGCAAAAGGCATTATCTTCACGCCAGAAATCACGCCGATGCTCTTTTATATCTTTTGGAGAATACAGAGCCTTCCCTTTATACAGATTCCTCCAATGAGGGATTCGGCCTTTATGGTTATAATGAGATTGTCCCAAAGCCCTCGCGCTACAACATCGTCGGGGACGTTGAGCTAAATAATTTGGAAATTGCCAAATGGGTCGCAGAATTTGTCGGTAAGCCTCTAAATTTTGAGCTCGTTGACTTTCATGCCATGACTACTCGTCCTGGGCACGATAGGCGATATTCCCTTTGCGGTAAAAAGCTTCGTGATTTAGGATGGAATGCACCAGTATCCCTATATCAATCGCTTGAGAACACGGTAAAATGGTACTTAGACAACCCTCACTGGCTAAGGTAGGCCTAAAAAAATGCGATACACCCAACGCGTAATCTATAACGGTTCTGATATTTCTAAAGAGATTAACGATTTTCGTAGTGGAACAAGCGTTATTCCGGTAACAACCAGTCAATATCTCTATATTGGCTCAGAAGTTCCTTTTAACAATCTTTGGATTGACGTAGCAGTTCCCAACGCAGAAACATCGGCTCTTACTCCTTACATCTGGTTTGGCAATGAATGGGTTGTCGCTGTTGATATTGACGATGAAACGAAATCATCTGGCGTTACCCTTGCCCAGGACGGTCGCCTTAATTTTATGACCGATCGGCTTAAGGGTTGGGATATAGAGCAAACGACCGAGGATGTCTCAGGCCTTACCAGTTTCAAGATCTATAACATGTACTGGATTCGTCTTGCGGTGTCTGCAAACTTGAGCTCAACGACGGCGATTAAATATATTGGCCAGAAGTTCTCAAACGATGCCGACCTTTACTCCCTCTATCCCGACCTACAAAATCAAAATCTCATGACTGCCTTTTCCTCTGGAAAGCAGAGTTGGGAGGAGCAAGCCTACATTGCGGCTGAACAGATCATTATGGATCTAATCGCTCGTAATTTGATTCAGTCTCGCGGCCAAGTCCTTGACTGGCGCGTGTTTCAGAACCCCTCGATCCATAAGGTTGCTGAGATCTGTTTTGGCGGGATGGGAAAGGCCTACGAGGAAAGAAAAAAGGACGCTCATGCAGCCTATAAAGAGGCAATGAACGTTAAAAACTTTAGGCTGGACGAGAATAAGGACGGAAAACTCTCTGGGCCAGAAAAAAGGTCATCGACGGTGTTTCTCAGACGATGATTAGGCTTAGACTGCAAAACGGCGTTTCCCTGGAGAAGGACGACGATGGTGTCTGGGTTGTGCTTACAACTAATGATGGTTCCCAGGTTTCCTTCCATCTAGATCCTGCTGGCGAGATCTCAGGTGCGGTTTTAAAGAAGTGGACGGCTGAAAATATGTGGGGTTCTCACGGATGAGTTCGATTTCAACGATTTACGATAACCTTTTATCCCTTGTCTCCACGGCTATAGGCGGATCTGGTGAAGGCTACATAGAACTTCCAAACCCCTATAACCTCGCAGACAATAATCAGCTGTTTTTAAAAAAGGGATACGGGGTTGCCATCGGACCTGGCGTGGGCCTTGAGCTGCATGTTGGTTGCCGGATTTCTTATGAGCGGATTTTCACGGTGGTTCTGACCAAAGAGATGGCGACCACTGATCATAACATCACGGCAAGGACTTCATTTAACAAGGAACTTATCGAAGATTTTGTTTTAGTGCGAAGGGCACTAGAAGATGATCCGACTCTTTCTCAGGCTTGCATAAAAACTCAATATACGGCAGATTCAGGGTTAGAATTTACCGCAACAGACACACAAAGATTTATTAGCGTAAGCATTGATGTTATCATACAATACGAGGAAAATCTTTAAAGCCACACATCCATAGAAACCTAGGGAAGGGATCAAAAATATGGCTAACATTATTACCAGATCAAGTGTTTTGGCTCTTGTCATCGAGACGACTGAAGGCACGCTTAAGGCGCCATCTTCTACTGGCGACTATATTGCGTTGCAGACAGATTTTGCGATGACTCCTGAATTTGAAGTGTTGACCAACGATGAAATTCGTTCGTCCATCGCGCAAGGAAAGCCGATCCTTGGATTGGAAAATCCATCGGCAAACTTCTCTCATTACTTGCGCCACAGCGGTACTGAAGGAGCTGCTGCAAACTACTCAAAAAAGCTTCTTTATGCAGCGTTTGGCGGCGAGGAAGTTGAATCAACCGAATACAATACGGTTAACTCATCTACTACAAGCGTAATCAACGTTGACACTGGTGAGGGTGCAGACTTTAGAAAGGGCGAAGCTCTTCTTATTAAAGACGGGACAAACGGTTATTCAATTCGTCCGGTCCATAGCATTTCATCCGACGCCTTAACAATGGGCTTTAATATCGACACCGCACCTTCCTCTGGCGTCAACTTGGGTAAGGCAATTACCTACTACCCGGCTAATACTGGCCATTCAACGCTTTCTCTGTGGCACTACCTTGGTAACGGTGGAGCGATCCAAGCCCTTGCTGGTGGGCGTGTAACCGATTGTTCAATTAGTTTCGAAGCTGGTCAGATGATCAATACCAGCTACACCGTCGAAGGCGTTTCTTACTACTTCAACCCATTTATCATTACGTCAGCAAACAAGTACCTGGATTTCAATCAGGGCGGATCTGAGCTAAATGCAACGGTTACCGAAGCAGTTTACAAAGACCCACATGATCTTGCTTCTGCCGTTCAGACTGCGATGAATGCAGTTGGTACCGGAATCACTGTCACCTACTCTGATTCAACCGGAAAGTTTACGATCGTTAAGGCTAGTGGCACACTAGAGCTACTTTGGAAGACGGGTGTTCACGGTTCGGATAATACCGATACTCATATCGGCTCAACGCTTGGTTACACTGATTCTGCGAACGATACCGGCGGTCTGACCTACACGGCTGATAGTGTGATTGATATCGATTCTCCGCAAACGCCAAGCTATGACGACACAGACCCTCTGGCAGCCAAGGACAATACTGTTTTTATCGGCGATGCCGATGATAACGTATGTTTCGCAGCTTCTAGCGTAAACTTCACGATGTCTACCCCTAAGGCTGATCTTCTTTCAGTCTGTGAGGAATCGGGCAAGGCAGGATCGGTGATTAGCAGCCGCGAGGTTACAATCGAAGTGTCTGCTCGTCTTGCGCAGTACGACGTGTCAAAGTTTTTGCGCTTCCGTGAGAACACAGAAACTAGGTTTATGTACAACTTCGGTGTTAAATCCGGTGGAAACTGGGTTGCTGGAAAGTGCGGTTGTTTGTACGTCGCGGCGGCGACGATCTCAAGCTTTGAGGTTGCCGATGAAGACGGCCTAGTTATCCTTAACTTCACACTCTCGGCTTTTGCCCCATCTGATGGCACTGGCGAGGTATTTTTAAGCTTCGTTTAATTTGAAAGGGTATCATGCTTTTTAAGGAAATCGCCTATAAGCCACAAAATCAAGGTTGGTCTGGATCTGTCACGCTGAAGGTTCCGACCTATAAGGATCGTCTCAAGATGGCTCAACAGCTTGGTATTTCGAAGGATCTTATGAACGATCCTGACAAGCAGATGGCTCTTGCAGATACCCTTTTTTCCAAGGTTGAAGAGCACGTATCAAAAGTAGATCTAAAATGGGGCGATGAGGAATTTAAGAGCCTTGAGGAATTGGGATACTTCGAAGAAGGCACGGAAGTCGTAAATGAATTGGCTGCTTGTCTTTGTCAGGGTATCAGCTTGGGAAAGAGATCGCCGCTGCCTTAAAGAAACAGATCCGGATATTAAACCGGGTCATGTCTGGCAAGGTAGATTTAAGACCAGAAGATATAAACGAAGCGGCATCGCCTTTCATTGCAGAGTTCTGGTCTAGACAAAAGCTTGCTAAACTAGGCTATGTGGAACCATTTGATCAATTAGATTGCCTGACAGCCGAAGCATTGCTTACAATCGATGCAGAAATAGATGCAATCAAATCTGAGGAAATGGAAAAGTTGGCCAAAAAAACTGGGCCAAGAAAACGCTAGCTGAGGCAGACGATGGCCGAAGAAATTTTAATCCCGGTAAATGTCGATACAAAAGGCGCAGAAAAGGGCTTTGATAAGCTAGAAAAGTCCACTGAAAAGTCAATCGATCGACTTATCGGTGGATTTAAAACTTTAGCGGCGGTCGCAGTTGCTGCGTTTGCTGGCAGAGAATTGCTTCAGGGGATGAATTCGGCAATTAGGGCTGCGGCGGAGCAAGAACAGGCTTTTCAAAATCTCTCTATTGCGCTTAAGAACACAGGAAACTTTTCAAAAGAAGCTGTAGAGGGCTTTGGAAAGTTAGCTTCAGAATTACAGAAAACATCGGTATTCGCAGACGATGTTATCCTAAATCAAATCGCCCTTGCTCAGCAATTTGGTGTAACAAATCAGCAAGCCGAAAAATTAATTCGTGCGGCTGTCGATCTTTCTGCCGCTACCGGCCAGGATTTAAATACATCCGTTGAACAGCTAGGGAAAACGATGTCTGGAAGCATTGGTCTTCTTGGCAGGAGTAATAAGGAACTTCAGGGCCTTTCGAAGGCTGCTCTGCAATCTGGCGCGGCCATAGATATTCTTGGTAAGAAGTTTGCAGGGGCCGCTGCGGGACAGATTAAAACATTCAACGGCGCTACTACCCAGCTAGGTCACACATTCGGAGATATGTTAGAAGAAATCGGCAACGTTATAGTTAAAAATCCAGTGATTATTGGCGCGATAAGCGCTTTGACGAAGGTTATTGAATCACTCACAGCTATTATCGTTGAGAACCAGAGGCCAATCACTGATTTTGTTTCAACTCTTGTCATAATGGGAATAAAAACTATCCCCTATGTGATCGACGGAATAAAGTTTCTTGGCAACGCATTCTTATTCTTGAGAGAAATAGCACTTCAGTTTGGTTTAGTGTTTGCTTCTGTATTGTCTGGTTTACTTGAAATAAAAGCCGTGCGTGCGGTTTTTAAGTTCTTTTTCGATTATTTTAAAGAGCAGATATTAATCTCGATATCACTTCTTTCTGGACTTCTAGGTGCTTTGGCAAAGATTCCAGGTGCGGGAAAATTTCTTGATCCTATAGTTGAAAAACTAGATGGCCTTGGCGGCGCGATAGCTGGCGTCGCAGCTGACGATGCTCTTGGAAAAGTTACTAGTGGTATCGATAAGCTTGGCGTTTCCATGGCCAAGTCTTTGAATGAATCAGATGATCTTTTCGATTCATTCAATAAAAACGCTGAAAAAGCCAAGTCATTCACAGAAGGTCTAATAGACTCGGTTAAAAACTTTAGTACCGAATCATCCTCGGCATTTGCTGGTAGTAAGGGCCCACTTCAGATTTCTGATGAATTAAAGGACAAACCAAAAGACAAAGAAGAAAAGAGTCCTAAAAAAGTTGCCGAGGAAGCTGGCATAAGTATATTTGAAGCAATATCTAAAGGCGGCCAATTCCTAGCCGACACCCTTTCCGGTAAATTCCTTACCGAGATTCAATCAAGTGTTGAACTTCTAGGCGGATTTCCAAAGCAATTTTCAAAGGCCCTAACCGCACTTCCCGAGACGATCGATAAGCTTACTCAGAGTATACCGAAGGTGCTTGATAAGCTGTTATCCAAGGCCCCGGCTCTGTTTTCTCGCATAGCAAATTTTTTACCGTTATTTGTAACAACCATCATCGATGCATTTGGAAAGATCGCAGACATCATTGCAGCCAATGCCCCAAAATTGGCGGGCGCGATTTTGGATGGGATTATAGCCCTTGTTGAAGCGGCACCTATGATCATCGATAAACTCGCCAAAGGGCTTCCTAAGCTGTTTAGAGTGGTGCTTCAAAAGATACCTGCGCTCATTGGCGCAATCTCACGAGCAATTCCGGCTCTGGTCAGGACATTTGCAGAAGTCTTGCCTGAGCTAATTGTGGTTCTTATTGAGGAAATGCCAAACATAGTTCAGGCGCTGATAGAGGGAATTATCACTGCAGCTCCTGCAATCGTGTTTGCTCTGGTCGATGCGCTTATTCTAAAGGGCGGCATATTTAAAATCATCGTGGCACTGATTAAGGCAATTCCTCAGCTTATCATTGCGATTGTTTCAGGACTTGCAAATGGGCTTAAGGGAATACTTCCGGGGATATTTGGTAATCTCGGCAAAGCCTTTACTAGCGGCATAAAATTCCCACAACTTTCGCTTCCAAAGCTTGGGCTCTCAGAAAACCTCAAAGATATCCTGACTGGTAAAAAGTTTGGTGAGGCAATTAAGAAAAAGTTTGATGAGATCATCCAAAAGA
>Ga0137313_1000066_pt1 | contig 36584 bp, 28 predicted proteins | sample EasRivERMZT166_2_FD_102287 | JGI IMG/M metagenome (GOLD analysis project Ga0137313, IMG submission 102287) | Soil microbial communities from meander-bound floodplain in the East River, Colorado, USA - East River MetaG ERMZT166_2 | ecosystem: Environmental > Terrestrial > Soil > Floodplain ...
AGCGTAAGAACGATGGTCGCCGAGAAGCCCGGCGAACGCCGCCAGCCCCGCAGCACGACCCGCACGTCGGTCAGCCAGTCCGCCACAATAGGACTCCTGAGATCTGGAAACCTATCGTACGCCCGGTACGCCCGGTATTACTATCTGCCCATGGAATCCAGATATCGCTCGATGCTCGCAGCGCTGGTTGGCGCGGTGGCGCTCGGCCTGACGGTTTCCGCGCAGCAGACCGATCCTGAGGCGTACGCGAAGACGCTCGAGGGCGCGGCGCGGGTCGCGCGCATGCAGGTCCCGCGCGTCATCGAGACGCTCGTGATCCCGCCCGGCTCCAAGGTCGCCGACATCGGCGCGGGATCGGGGCTTTTCTCACGCCCCATCGCCCAGCACCTCGGGCGCGCCGGCGTCCTCTATGCCGTGGACATCGACCCGGGCCTCCTCAAGATCATCGATCGCCGGGCCAAGGAAGAAAGTCTGACGAACATCCGGACCATCCTCGCCGCGACGGACGACCCGAAGCTGCCCGAACAGGTGGATCTCGCGTTCATCTGCGACGCGCTGCACCACATCGGCAACCAGGGCGCGTATTTCAAGACGCTGGCGAAGTACATCAAACCCGGCGGGCGCATCGCGGTGATCGATTTCTCGGAGACGTGGCCCGTCGGCCACGAAAAGATGCGCTATTCGGTTACCGATCTCGACGGCTGGATGAAGGCCATCGGCTTCACGCAGACCGGGTCGCATTCGTATCTCGACAACAGCTTCTTCGTGATTTACAGACGGTCCTAACTAAGAGCTCTCACCACGAAGGACACGAAGGCCCGGCGTTGCCGCGGGCCTGCGGCCCGCGGCGGCCATAAGCCGCCTGGAACGGATGTGAATGCTGGCTGTACGAAGCCAGCCGGCTAGCTGTGCAAGGTTTCGTACAGCCTGCATTCACATCCGTTCGGGCAACGCCGGGCTCAAGACATTCCTGCCTGGTGTTCGAATCTTCGTGAGCTTCGTGGTGAGAACTTTCAGTACCGGATCTTGGACAGCGTCCCTGTCGCAGGCACCAGGAAATAGATCGTGTCGTACTCGTCGTCCGGGATCTTGAACGCCGGACCGCCGAGCGCCTTGATCACCTCAGGCATCGTGTTCGAGTGACCGACGACCAGCACGACGTCTTTCGCGTGCGTGGACTTGAGCAGCGCCGCGAGGCCGGCGGAGTCCTGCCCCTTCTGCGTCTGCACCTTCAGGCCGAGCCGTTGGGCGATTGGCTTCGCCGTGTCCTGCGTGCGCTTGTATTCCGTGGCGTAGATCGCCGTGATGCCGCTGTCGGCCAGCATGGCGGCCAGTCGCTTCGCGCGCGCCTCTCCTTCAGCCGACAACAGCGGATCCGTCTGCTTGGCGGCTGACATCGCGCCGCCGTCGGCACGCTCGGCGTGACGGACGACGATGACGAGGTGCTGAGCGGAGACGGCCGTCGGCGCTAGAAGCACCGACGCGACAAAGGCGGCCGTGAACCAGGACCGAGCACCCAGGACCAAGGACCCAGGACCTCGGCGGCGCTGCAAAGCCCGCAGCGCCCTACAAGCTGACATGCGCATTCGACCTCCTGGCGATGACGTACAACACGGCGCCAAACGCGAGAGCGACGAGGCCCGTCTGCCGCTGCAGCGCGTCGGCGCCGAACGCGATGCCGATCGACGCGATGAGCCCGAGGACCGGCACGACCGGACCGAACGGAATCGTGAACGGCGCCCGGCCCGACCGGCGCAGCGCGAGGACGGACGCACACGTGAAGCTGTACACGACCAGCCGGGCGAGCGCGCTGGTCTTGGCCAGCGTCGCGAACGATCCGGACAGCGCCAGGGCCAGCGCGATCGCCGACGTAAAGATGATGGCGAAGTCGGGCGTGCGGAACTTCGCGTGAATGTGCCCGAAGATTCGCGGCAAATCGCCCTGCTCGGAGAGCGCGAAGAGGTTGCGCGAGCCCGACAGCGCCTGGCCGATGTTGTTGCCGGACATCGAGACCGCGGCGCCGGTCGTCATGATTAGCGCGCCGGTGGCGCCAAGGTAGAGCGCCGCCGCGTCAGCCAGCGGCGTCTTCGATGACGCCAGGCCGGGGAAGATGCCGACGGCGCTGATCTGCACCAGGCACATGACCGCGCCCGAGATGAGAATCGTCGCGACCATCGCGAACGGCACGGCGCGCACCGGATCCTTCGCCTCGCCCGCCGGCACCGGGACAACCTCGTAGCCGCCATACGCAAAGATCAGGAGAAGTGCGGACGCCGCCACTTTCGACCAGTCCAGCGGCGCGTCTGGCGCCAGTGCGCTCGGTGAAATGAAGTGAAGCCCGATGAAGATGAAGATGGCGAGCGGCAGGAGCTTGCCGATCGTGAACGCGTTCACTGCCCACGCGCTCTGGCGGATGCCCCGCACGTTGATGGCCGTGATCGTGAGCACGAGGCCCGAGATCAGCGCGACGCGGGCCAGCCCCACCGTCACCGCCGGCCAGTAATACCCGAGCACGTCCACCAGGCCGTTGACGACCGATGACCACGACGTGACGCGGGTCACCCACAACATCCAGCCGACTTCGAACCCGGCAAACCGCCCGAACACCTGGCGCGTGAACAGGTACGAGCCGCCCGTCCCCTGAAACCGGCTCGACGCCTCGGCGAAACAGAGAGCGATCAGCAACGAGATGATCCCCGCGCCGATGAAGGCGATCCAGCTCCAGCCGCCGCCGAGGGCGGCCGCCAGGCTGGCGGGCACGAGAAACACGCTGCCGCCAATTACCTGATTGACGCCAATGGCCGTCAGATCCCAGCGGCCGAGCTCGCGGCGGAGTGACGGGCGGGAATCGGCCTCGGCCATCTGGATGTGCGCAGGTTGTATCATGCCGGGGAGCATTCGCCGATGCCGTACTACTCCCGCGACGTCCTGCCGGCGACGGCGTTCACGCTTCCCGCGCGCTACTACACCGACCCGCTGGTGTTCGCGCGCGAGATGGACCTCTTCTATCGTCAGATGTGGATCGGCGTGGGCCGTCTCGAAGAGATGCCGGCCACGGGCTCCTACGTCACGCGCGAGATTGCCGGCGACGATCTCATCGTCGTGCGGACCGCCGACGGCATTCGCGCGCTGCAGAACGTCTGCCGGCATCGCGGCACGCGCCTCTGCGCCCAGGACGCCGGCCGGTTTCCAGGCTCCATTCAGTGTCCGTACCACGCCTGGACGTACGACTACGAGGGACGGCTCATCGGCGCCCCTCACATGGACGGATCGCCGGGGTTTTCCAAGGACGAGTTCCCGCTCGGCACCGCTCGTGCGGAAACCTGGGAGGGCTTCGCGTTCGTGTCGCTGTCCCCTTCCGGGCCGTCGCTGCGCGAACACCTGGCCGGACTGCCGGAAAAGTTTGCGCCCTGGCAGATGACCGATCTCGTTCGCGCGCACCGGATCGTGTACGACGTCCAGACCAACTGGAAGCTCATCGTGCAGAACTACAACGAGTGCCTGCACTGTCCGACGCTGCATCCGTCGTTGAACAAGCTCTCCCACTACCTGAGCGGCGACAACGAGCCGCTCCAGCCCACCTACATGGGCGGGCGCATGGATCTCTGCGAGGGCGTGGAGACGATGTCGATGGACGGCACGCGCCCGCGCAAGCCGCTGCCCGGGCTCGACACCGCGGACCAGCGGCGCGTCTATTACTACTCGGTCTTCCCGAATTTCCTGATCGCGCCGCACCCGGACTACGTGCTGACGCACACACTCTGGCCCGTCGCGCACAACCGCACGCGCATTGTGTGCGAGTGGCTCGTGCATCCGGATGAAGCGGCCAGGCCGGACTTCGATCTGACCGACGCGACGGACTTCTGGGACATGACGAACCGTCAGGACTGGCACGTGTGCGAGCTGGCGCAGCGCGGGATCAGCTCGCGCGGCTACCGGCCGGGACCGTACTCCAATCGCGAGGACCTGCTGCACGCGTGGGATCGATTTGTCGTGGAGACGCTGGGGCCGTTGCCGGAACGCGACGGAGACGACTGATGATTGAGTTGTATCTGCTGATGCGAGTGCTGCACGTCATGCTGGGCGCATTCTGGGTGGGCGCCGTGGTGTTCATGGCGTTCTTCCTGACGCCGACGGTCGCCGAACTCGGACCGGACGGCGCGAAAGTGATGGCCGGCCTCACCAGGCGCGGGGTCCTGAACATCATTCCGATCGTCGCGCTGGTCAATGTCGCTTCCGGCGTGTGGCTGTTCTGGCGGATGACGTCGGGATTCGATCGGGCGCTGAGCGGCACGCCGAATGCGATGGTCTTCGGCACGGGCGGCATCATCGCCATCATCGCGCTGCACATCGGGTTGCTGGCGATGCGCCGCAACATCCTGAAGGCGGGCGCGCTCGCCGCAAAGGCCGGTCCGCTCCCGGACGGCGCCGAAAAGACTGCGCTGATGGCCGAGGCCATGGCGCGCCGCAAGCGGGTGCTGCGCGCGGGCCCGATCGTCGCGGTGATGCTCCTCGTCACGACCGCGCTGATGGCCATCGGCCACTACGTGTAACGGAGACTGAATGCTCGCACGCCGACTCATCGTCCTTGCGCTCGTCCTCGCCAGCTCCGGAATTGTTTCCGGCACGCAGCAGGCACCGGCCTTCCCCACCGGCCGCGTTCTGTCGCATCGCGATCAGGCCGCGCACGTCAAGCAATGGATCGTCAAACGATTCGACGAGGTGTTGCCGGCCCTCATGCGTCGCGAAGGCATCGACATGTGGATCGTCGTGTCGCGCGAGTACAACGACGACCCGGTCTTCCGGTCGATGGCGCCGCTGACGACGTTCTCGTCGCGGCGGCGGACGATCCTGGTGTTCTCGGACAAGGGCGGCAAGGTCGACCGGGTGTCGATCGGGCGGTTCGATTACGACGCCGTGTTCACCGTGGTGCAGACGCCCAACGACGGCCAGTGGGACGGGCTCAAGAAATACGTCGCGGACCGGGACCCGAAGGTCATCGGCGTGAACACGTCCGATGCCTGGAACCACGCCGACGGTCTGACGGCCAACGAAAAGGAGCAGCTCCTCAAGGCGGTCGGGCCCACCTACGCGCCGCGCGTGAAGAGCGCGGAGATGCTGGCGGTCGCTTGGCTCGAGACGAAGCTCGCCGAGGAGACGACCGCGTACCGGCACGTGATGACGATCGCGCACCAGGTGATCCGCGAGGCGTTCTCCAACCAGGTCGTCACGCCCGGCAAGACCACGACCGAGGACGTCGTGTGGTGGATGCGTCAACGCGTGGCAGACCTTGGACTCGGATCGTGGTTCCATCCGTCCGTCAGCATCCAGCGCGCGGGCGGCCAGGCGCCGCCAAGCCGCGTGATCATGGCGGGCGATCTGCTGCACACGGACTTCGGCCTGGTGTATCTGGGTTTTTCGACGGACACGCAGCATCACGCCTACGTGCTGAAGCCTGGTGAGACCGACGCGCCCGCCGGCATCAAGGCCGGTCTCGCGGCCGCGAACCGGCTGCAGGACATCACGATGGCGCACGCCAAGGCCGGCGCGACCGGCAACGCGGCGCTCGCCTCCGCGCTCGCGCAGGCCAAGTCGGAAGGGATGACGCCGTCGATCTACTGCCATCCGATTGGCTATCACGGCCACGGCGCCGGCCCGCCGATCGGCATGACCGATTACCAGCAGGGCGTCCCCGTTCGCGGCGACTACATCTTCCGTCCCGACACGTGGCACTCGATCGAGCTGAACGTCACGCACCGCGTGCCGGAATGGAACAACCAGGCCGTGCGCTTCGCGCTCGAGGAAGACGCCGCGCTGCTCTCGACCGGCTGGGACTGGATCGACGGGCGCCAGACGCGGCTGTACCTGATCAAGTAGCAAGAGCCATGCGTGTCTTCGCTGTCGTCGTCGCGGCCCTGGCTGCGATCATTCCTCTCAGTTCACAGTCGGACACTCCTGAATTCGAGGTCCAGAAGGTCGTGGACGGCGTGTACGCGGCGATTCGCCGCAAGCCGCCCGGGCTGATGTTCGACGCCAACAGCGTCTTCATCGTCAACGACGCCGACGTGATCGTGGTGGACACGAACATCACGCCGAGCTCCGCGAAGGCCACCATTGCCGCGCTGAAGAAGCTGACGCCGAAGCCCGTGCGGACCATCATCAACACTCACTGGCACGACGACCACATGATGGGCAACGCGACGTATCGCGAGGCCTTCCCCGGCGTGGAGATCATCGGCCACGCGCGATCGGCCGAGGCGGCGGCGACGACCGGTGCAGCCAACCGGAAGGGCACGCTCGAGCGCGGGCCGATTCTGGTCAAGCAGATGCAGCTCTCGCTGGAGCAGGCGAAGAACTTCGACGGGCAGGCGATCAACGACGAGGAACGCGCGAGCTATCGCGGCGACATCGCGGCTGCCCAGCGCTACTTCGCCGAAGCGCCGGGCGCGACGGTCGTGCCTCCGACGGTCACGGTGACCGACCGCATGACCCTCACGCGCGGCAAGCGGACGATCGAGATTCTCCATCTCGGCGCGGGCCACACGCCCGAGGATCTCGTGGTGCACCTGCCGCAGGATCGACTGGTGATCACCGGCGACCTGCTGGCCTTGCCGGTGCCGCTCATCGGCTCGACGTCACGGCCGCTCGAATTCGGCGCGACGCTCCAGAAGCTCGCGGCGCTGAAGCCGGCGATTCTGATTCCCGGCCACGGCCCGGTCGTGCGCACGCTGGATCACGTGCAGCTCGAGATCCGGATGCTGGCGTCGCTGGTCGATCAGGTGAAAGCGGGCGTCTCCCGCGGCGCGCCCATCGCCGAGGTCCGTAAGTCCGTGAATCTCAATGAGTTCGAGACGGCATTCTGCGGGTCGTCGCGGCTGCTGCGATCGGTGTTTCAGAACTACGTCAACGGATCGGGGATTGCGGCGGCGTATAGAGACTTGACGAAGAAATAGAAATGCCGCTCCAAAGCCCGGAGCGGCCTACATGCTGCCTATTTCATCCCCGCCCTTGTGGCGGCCGCCCATCGCTCCAACCGCTCGCGATACGCGTCGGCGAGATCGCGACGCTGGTCGGCGCGGTTCGTCGTTTCTTTCGGATCGGCGCACACATCGTAGAGCTGCGTCCGGCGCGTCTCGACTTCGACGATCGTTTTCCAGCAGCGATCGCGCAAGCCGAGCCACCCTGTCGCGTAGTCGGTCTGAAAGAGCGCCATCCGTTCTCGCGGCGCGAGCAGCGAGACGCCTTCGTACCCGGGCCGCGGGTCCATGCCCAGCAGATCGAGGACGGCGGGCGCGATGTCCACGACGCTCACCACGCGGCCGACGCGCGCGGGCGGAAACTCCAGCCCCGGCATCGCCACGACCAGCGGCACGCGGACGTTCTCGTCGTACAGGAACAACGAATGGCCGACGTTGCCGGGATGCTGGCCGAACGCCTCGCCGTGATCGCCGACGAAGACGAACAGCGTGCGATCGAGCAACCCGCGCTGGCGCAGGCCGGTGAGCAGCGAGCCGAGCGCGCGATCGGCTTCCGCCAGAGCGTTCAGATACGCGACGAATTCCGTGGTGCCTTCGAACGGCCCCGGCGCTGTCGTCGCGTACGGATGATGACCGGCCACGGGCAGGTACGTGAGGAGGAAGCGCTGGCCGCGAAGCCCGTCGATCCACGCCAGCATCCGCGCGATCGTCGCCGGCTCGTCCACGCCGAAGCTCGACTGCACGTTGCCGCCGATGGCGCCGGCGTCTTCCGCGGTCTCGAACCCCTGCTGATCGACGATCCCCTGCATGCCGAGGTAGCCGAAGCGGCCGGAGTGAAACAGCCCCGTCCGAAAGCCCTTCGCGCCCAGCACCTGTGGCAGCGGCGCGCATGACGCGCGGGCATGATCTTCCGTTGTCACGTCGAAGGCGGGCGCGCGCGAGCACAGCAGCGCGAAGAGCCCCTTGATGCTCTCCGGATAGGTGGCATAGGCCGCGTCGAAGACGATGGATTTGGCAGCGAGGCCCGTGAGATTCGGCGTCGGATCACCTGGCGCGCCATGGAAGACCAGGTACTCCGCCGCCATCGACTCGAGCGCGACGATCACGACGTTGCGGCCGGACGCGGCGCCACGAAAGTTCGTGAGGTCCTCGCCCGCGCCCTCGGCCACCGGGCTCGCGCGCCAGTCGGCATCCTCGGCCTTCGCGGCAATGCGGGGCGTCGCCGTTGCGATGAGCGCCGTAATGGCGTTGCGATGAAGACCGTGTGTCTCCACGCGCGACGAGGCCAGCGGCCCGATGGCCGCCGAGGCCAGGACCACCACCGTGGCCGCGTTGCGTTCAGTCGCCGTCAGGCCTTTCACCAACCACGGCAGGATGACGGCGGCCACGAGCACGACCAGCATGCCGCCGAGGTTCATCGGGGTCAGGTAGTGCGTGATCGAGTCCGCCAGCGCGCCTCCGCTGGCCCGCCACATCGGCACCGTGAGCGGCGACGACAGCACCCAGACGACCGGGACGTTGAGCGCGGCGTACGCCGAGATGCCGAGGTACGGCAGCCACATCACACGCGGCCGCCTCAGCGCCACATCGACCATCCAGAAGGCGACGCCAACGGCGACGTCGTGCCAGATGAGCGCGGACGACATGAAGAAGGAGTCCTTCAGATCGCGCGCGTCGAAGAATATGGCGAGCGCATGCGCCAGCAGCAGTACACAGGTCAGACTCGCTGGCAGGTATCGTTCGGCGGGCGGCGTCACGGCTGACGCCGCGACGACTCAGATGATCGGACCAGATTCAGACGTTTGAGCAGCAGCCACGACACGATCGCGGAGGGCTGATGTGACGCCGCGATCCAATCGTGCACGAGCACCGCGGACGCCGGCGGACGCTCGTAGATCCGACGGCGCTGCCCGTTGAACGAGAGCGGGATGATCAGCAGATCGGCGTCACAGCTCCGCGCGGGATCGAAAGCCTCGTGCACGAACCGGACGCCGTCGCCCAGCATCGGCCTGGCGATCTCGATGTGCGCCGCGCAGGCATCCACCACCGTCAGCTCGGCATCCGGCAACAGCTTCCGCAGGACGAGCGCCGTGCGCGGAAAGAGCCCGCCGCCGACGATCGTCACCCGCCTCGCGTCGCCGACGAGCGGCAGCAGGCGGCGAAATGCCCGCTCGTGCGCGGCGACAACAAGACGCTGCAACCGGGGCGATCGCAGCACCAGACGCTCGAGTCCTTCGAGGGAAACGGCGTCAAGCCATCTGAGCACCGGCGGCCACCTGCTGTGCGGTGACTGCGGCTGGACGAGCTGACCGAGCTCGGTCCAATGCAGGCCCGGCCGCCGATGATGCTCGACGTGGAGGCCGTCGTTGAAGAAGAGGAAGTTGTAGATGCGGCCGTAGTGGCTTCTCGTGCCGCGCGCGTGCTCGTAGTAACCCTGCAGCTGGCAGAGGCCGAGGCCAATCGCCCAGCCGGGGAGATACGCGGTGAGGAACCAGGGCGTCAGTTGTGTCGCGAGCAGCGTCCAGAATCCGGCGAGGAGCAGGAGCTCGATCGCGAGTCTGCCGGTCCAAAACCCGGACCGGCCTACAAGCTTGTAGGCCGCCGCGGGCTTTGCGGCGGCAAGTTCGGCCAGCTCCGCGTGGTGCCGCAGATGCCTTTGCCGCCACAGCGTCTGCGGAAACCCGAGCACCAGCGTGAGGTACGCCGAGTACAGCCGGTTCGCCGTGCGCGTGCCGAAGAACGGCCGGTGAATGAAGTTGTGCGAGATGGTGTTCGCGTTCCACCACAGCAGGACGGCGACGACCGGCGCGGCCGGCATCACCGCCAGGGCCGCTCCGTGCACGAGGGAGAGGCCGACGAACAGCGCATCCCACGCTGGATAGCCCAGGACACGTCCCGCCGCCACCCTGAAGGTCGCCATGGTGTCTCAACTACGCCGGGACTCCCGACGTCTTTCTTATCTTCCCGCGGCCGTCCGAAGCGCGGCGGCCAGGTCGGAGTACCAGGTCGCCTGCGCCCACCGGTTGTCGCGCATCTTGATGACGCCGGTGTTCTGGAGCGGATAGGCCTCCGGATCACGCGGCGCCTCACTCGCGGGACGAACACGCCCCAATGGCCCGCGGCGTCCGGCGAAGCCGACGACCTCATTCGTCCCCGCCACCGCCTTCAGGTCCATCCACTCGTTCGTGATGACCTTGTTGCGCTGCACGGTCGCGGCGCTGTTGTCGGACGGCAGGGCGTAATAGAGGTAGCCCGACATGACGTCGGTGTAACCCGCGCCGCCGCCGCCGTCGACCGCCATAGGCGTCTTCGTCATCGAGAACGCGCCCCAGATCTGCACGCGGGACGGCTCGGCGTTGTTCGGCTCGAACACGACTTTCTTGACGACGGCGTAGATACCGACGGGATCGCTCGCGCCAACAGGAACAGTCGCGAGTGCCAGCCCAGCGAGAAGAGTGGCGGCCATAGCAGCCCGTTTCGGGGTCATAGAGGGCTCCTTAAGAGAGAGACAGTGACGGTAACGGTGATTGTCGCTCATTTCGACGGCGGCCGGTTCACATCGGCCGGGAGCGTCGTTGGAGTCAGTTCGACTGCGGACATCACACGAGGCGTGACGATCACTTCCCGAGCCAGCGATCCCGACCGGCGCAGGAGCGCGATCGCCTCAGGCGTTTTCCGGATGTGGGGAACGAGGGCTCCCAGTTGGAGCCAGTACGGAGGAGGAACGTGCGTGGCCAGCACGTGATACCGGCCCGGCCGGAGCGCGCCGGTGAGAAACCTGCCTGACTCGTTGCTGACGCCGGCGACGAGCTCGGCCGCAACAGCTTCGTCTGTCTTTGCGTCAGCCGGCCAGACGAGCACGATCGCATAGGGAATGCCTTCCGCATCCCGCCGGACCGTGGCCGCAATCGATCCGCCATCCCCTGCGATCATCAGCCTCAGCCGTCCGTTGGACTCGCGCTCCCCGGGGACCAACACGCTGTGCATGATCGACGTTTCGGGCTCGGTCCCCCTCGCGTAGGTGATGTCGCGCACGTAGTGCCACGGGTACAGTCCCGAGAGCCCGACACCGTAGCGAGCCAGAGAAGTCAGGCTGAGCGACAGTCCGTCTTGAATCGGAGTCCACCCGACCGTTGCCGGGTGCGTCGAGAACTGAAGAGCCTGTCGAGCCGGCACTGAAACCGCGGCACCCGCCAGCACCTCGACGTTTACCGTGACAGGCGGGTTTGGCGGAATCGTAAGGGCCGGCACATCGGCTCCGGTGATCGCGATCGGCATCACACGATCGGCGGCGGTGAAAAAGAAGCGCCCGGTGTAGAGATCGCAGGCGCGAAGCCGGCCGTTCGCGTCAGTGAAACCACTCGCCCTCACGAGCCCGCCATCAAGCCGAAGAATCCGGCTCGCCTCGTCTTCCGCGAGGATGAACCACACGGGACCGGACGACGCCGCCGGCGCCAGAATCGCTTCGAGGCAGAACGAAGGCGCACTGCGCATTCGGATGTCCACGCCGGCCTTCTGCTCGTTCGAGTGGACGACGACGTCCGTCGCCGTATCGAACGAGCCGGCGGCCGGGTAGTAGGCGGCGATGAGATTCGTGGGCCTCGCAGCGGGATCGGACGGTGCGTCCGAGATTGGGAATGGATAGCGCCTGGGCATGGTGGCCAGCACACGGTGCCGAACGCCGGCGGGTACGCGGTCAATCGTGTAGTAGCCCTGCGAGTTCGACGTCGCCTGGCGGCGGGCGACGAACGTCAGTGCACTCGCAGCGTACGCTCGGTCACCGGGATAGCTCTGCATCTCGCCCGTCCCGCCGGTGATGTCGAAAACGCGGTGGACCACCTGCACCCGCGCGTTGACCACCGGTTCGCCGCGCTCGTCGGTCACGCGGCCGGACAGCGAGCCCTCCAGCCGGGCACGAAACTCGATCGGAGCCGCCGCGCGGCCATTCTCCACGCGCACCTGGATCGGCGCCGCCCATGACGAGGTCAGGTACCTGTCCTCAATCCACACGGCATGGCGGCCATCCCGCACGTCGGGAATGTTGAATCGGCCGTCGCGGTCCGTCGGGGACCATCCGATTTCGCGGGAGCCGACGTTGACGTCCGCGATCGGCGTGCCGAGGTCGGCATCGAGGACCCGGCCAGTGACGGTCGCGCGCGAAAGCTGTTGAGCGTTTGACGTCGAGCCAAGCGCCGCGAGGGCGATCGCCATCCCGAACGTGACCGGTCGCGTCATGAGCCGCCCGCTACCGCACCGTGAAAGGCACCGACTGGGACGCGCGCTTACCGGTGGAGGAAGACGCACTGACCGTCAGCACATACCGGCCGGGGGCAAAACCCGCGAGCGGGATCGTGGCTGCCTGGCCGTATCCGTTCTGGCCCGGCGCGACGTCGGCGCCAGTCTTGCTGGCGGCGTTCTTGAAGACCTCCCGGCCATCGGCGCTCTGAACCTGTACGAGCACGTCGATCGTGTCGCCTCGCCTGGCGGTCGCGTCGAAGACCGTTCCGAACAGCGCGAGCGTGTCGGTGCTGGCGAAGTCACGCGATGCCGACGGCAGCGCCGGCAGCAGTCCCTTCACCTGTGGAAACGATCCCGTCGTCGGGACGGCGGAAGCGGCGCTGGTCAACAGGATGGTGCCGACCGAGAGTGGCGCCTTGCCCGCATCCGGGACCACAAGGTCGATGAGCGCGGAGCCGCCTGTTTCACCGGCCGTCTCGTACGCGCCGACGCGCACCTGAAATCGTCCAGGCGACGCTGGAAACTCGACGATGTACCTGACGGTCGTGAGCGCCGCCCGCTGGTCACGCGACAATCCAAGGTTGCCTACCGCTCTGTTCCCCGCGAGCGGTTTGCCCGAGGCGTCAATCGCAAGAAACGCCATCTCGATGTCATTCCTGAGCACGTCGCCTTCCTGACGGAAGGGCACCGCCCTCGTGTCGATCTCCAGCACGAGCACGACGAGCATCCTGTCGCCGGCGGGACGCACCGGACCGCCCATCAGCTTGACGGGCAGGCCGCTGACCGGCAGCGCGCTCGCGAGGATCTCGCGCATGCGCGCGCTCGGAGCATTCAATGATGGCGGCGTCGCCGTGGCGGAAGGCGGCGGGTCAATCGCCGCCACATAGCCCTTCCGCGCGGCCACGACCACGCCCGATCGATCGACGCTCACCGAAATCTGCCGGTAGGAGCCGTCACGCGCGGTGTTGGCCGGCCGATAGCCCAGCAGGTAGTACGAGCTGTTCGCTTCGACGATCGATCCGAAACCGGCTTTGAACGCCCCCGTGCCGACCACCGCCTCCCCGCCGGTCGTGTCGGCCATCGTGCGCAGCACGCCCTGCCCGCGCTGCACTTCGCCCATGACGCTCACGACGGGGGAGATCGAGCCTGGAATCGTGTTGACCTGCTGCATCTGGAGGTCTTCGCCCATCGTGTTCCCGCGTGGATCGACGGGATAGATGGACACACCCGCGCGCCGGGCCGCGGCGTAGAGATCGGCCTGCGCCTGCAGGACGAACCCGGCGGTCTTCGCGACGTCGTGCGTCAGCGGGTCCATGCCGCCGCGGGCTCCGGGCCGGTTGTCCTGGCCGATCAAGTCGCTCGTGTCGACGTCCACGCCCTCCGAAAACAGGACGAGCGACCGGCGGAACCCGCGCGTGGCGCCGAGGCTTTCGCACACCTGCTTGAGCGACTCGAGCATGCGGCGAGCCTCGTTCGATCGCGAGCCGGCTTCGGAGTCCTGCGGCTGCCGCCCAGTCTGTGGACGCAGCAATGCGTCCTGGGCGATGGTGACCGTTGCCGACGGGGGCTTGTGTCCGATGAACTGGTCGAGCGCGCGGATGAGCAGCGCTCGATCCGACGTGAACGGCTGATTCACGGCCGTGCGTCCGAGCTGAATGACGGCCGCCAGATCGTTGGACCCCAGGTTCTCCTCGATGAACTGACGCGCCAGCCGCTTGACCACCGTCGATCGGCTGGCGTCGACGTTCGCGGCATCCAGCACGATCACGTAGAGCCGGCGATCGAGCGGCTGTGCGTTGGTGGCGACGTCGGGCGCCGCGGACGGCCGACGGTTGTCGGATGCCGCCGTTGCGGGCAGCGGCTTGTCGACAAAGGAAAACAGGACGACGTCCTGCGGCTTGCCGTCCTCGCTCACGCGAAAGTCCTCGCGTGTAAGTCCCCTCAGAATGGCGCCGCTGCGATCTCTGACGACCGCGTGCACTTCCACCACGTCGCCGGCGGCGCGGAACACCGGCGCCTGGGCAGGCGCCTGACCAGACGAGGCGAGGGCGACGATGACTGCCCCGGCCAGCGAGGCGCGCACCATCCCGGTTCTCCTGGCCGATTAGTCTACGCCGTCTCGTATCGCCTACGCCGGCGGCGTCAGCGTCTTTCGCTTCGGATTGAAAAACGGCGTCGGCACCACGCGGGCGCCGACGCGATGGCGCACGGCGTCCACGGTGTGCTCCACTTCCAGCTCGCTCGCCGGTCCGGAGAACGCGGTCTCGACCGTCGCGAGGCCGATCATCTGTTTGAGCACCGGCGACCAGGTGGACGACGTCATGCGCCCGATCTGGCGCGAGCCCGCAAACACCGGCACCGCGACGCGCGACGCCGTCGCGACGGCCAGCGGCGGCAGGCCGACCGCTTCGTAGAGGCGCTCGACATCCGGCCATTGAATCGAGAGGCCGACAATCCGCCGGGCCGTGCCGCGCGCGCGCTCGGCGACGAGCGCGGCCTTGCCGACGAACGCGTCCTTGTCGATGTCGACCAGCCGATCCAGCCCCATCTCGAATGGCGAGTACAGCTGCGAGTTGGTCAGGGCCTTGCGCGAGCTGTAAAAGTCCACGTCGATGAGCAGCAGCCCGGCCTCGATCCGCGCGACGTCGAGGGCCAGCAGCCCCGTCGGGCGAAGGGCGAACGCCACGCCCGCGCGCGTGATCGCGTCCCACACGACGCCCGCGTCAGGCGCGTGAATCCAGATCTCGTACCCGAGGTCGCCGGTGTAGCCCGTCCGCGAGATCTCGACGGCCTTGCCGGCAATCCTGCCCGTGGTCACCCGGAAGTACTTGAGGCCGTCGATATCGACGTCGGCCACCTGCCGGAGAAGCGCCGCCGACGTCGGGCCCTGCAGCGCCAGCGCCGCCAGCTTCTCGGAGACGTCCTGGATCGTGACGTCCAGTCCGGCCGCCTGCTGCGAGATCCATCGCAGGCTGGGATCGGCCGCGGTCCAGCGGAAGTAGTCCTCCGCCAGCCGGCTCACCGTGCCGTCGTCGATGACGTGGCCTTTCTCGTTGCACCACGGCGTGTAGATCACCTGGCCCGGCTGGAGCCGGTGCGCGTCGCGGGTGATGACGCGATCGACGAGCGTCGCCGCATCCCTGCCGTGCACCAGGTACTTGAACAGCGGCGAGACGTCGATGAGCGCCGTCGCGTTCCGAATCGCGTTGTATTCGTGCTCGTGGAGCGGCTCGTACGAGCTCGGCGCGTAGTAGCCCGCCCAGTCGCGATAGCTCAAGCTCTCGCAGAGCGGAAAGGTGCGATCGTGAAACGGCGTCGGCGCGGGCACGAAGGGCAGTATATCGGGTACGCCTCGTACGCCTCGTACGACTCGTACGACTCGTACGAGGAACCTTCTGACGCTGATTACCTTTGTTACTGGTTCAGGATCGCCGCGGTGATGCCGCCGAGTACGCCGATGATTGCGATCATCGCAGTCAGAAGGATTCCCACCAGCCAGTGAAACTGGCGCGCCATGCGCGCTTCAAGCCCGTCGAAGCGCTGGTCAACCCGGGTGAACCCAAGATCCATGCGGTGGTCGAGCGCGTCAACGCGGCGCTCGAGCGACCCCATCCGCTCGCCAAGGCTCACGACGGCTTCCCGAAGTCCGCCGATCATCTTCGAATGCTCCTCAAGCCGATCTTCCACCACCGACATCCGCGACTCGAACTGCACCACGCTCCGCCTCCCCAAACTACCGTCGTCGTCGACGACGACGCAAGCGATTTCAGACAGGGAGACGCAAACGCACGATTCGTGCCGGATTGTGCGCTGAAATCCTGAGCGATTCCGATCGCATGTTGCAGAAGCTGCAACATGTTGCGGGAACACATTGCAGAAAATGCTATCGTCAGTCCTGCCAGCGCCCGGCAGGAGCCGTCACATGAATGTGCGACGTCAGTTTCTTCTGGGCATGAGTCTCGCGTGCGCGCTGTCCGCTTTTGCGACAGCGAAGCAAACCGCTCAGCTTCCCAACCAGAATCCGCCCGTCTTCCGCAGCGGCGCGTACCTCGTCTTCGTCGACGCGTATCCACGCCGCGATGGCCATGTCGTCGAGGGCCTGGCCGCGTCCGATTTCGCCGTTCTCGAAGATGGCAAACCCCAGACGGTCGAGATCTTTGAGTACTTCGGGTCTCCGGCCAGCGTGGCGGCGCGCGAGACGCCGCCCCTCGCTGCCGGCACGCCGCCGCGGCCGGGCCGCCTCTTCATCCTTTATTTGAATCGCTACTTCCTGACGATGGAGGGGGCGAGGCGATCGCCGGAGCCCTTGGTGTCCTTCCTGCGCGAGGTCATCGGGCCGAAGGACCTGGTCAGCTGGCACACGCCGGATCTGCCCGTCGGGGCCCTTACGTTCGGGCAGACGATCGACAGAGTCGAGGATGCCCTGCGGCGGTACTGGCGGCAGATTCACGATGAATCGCCCTATGCGGGGACACCCTATGAAGGAGCTGCCCCGCCCGTCGCGCAATCGCCGGCGGAGATGCGCCTCACCGAGTGCTACATCACGCGGACGAGCAACCCCGAAATCAACAAGGCCATCGTCAAGGAGCTCCTGATCCGGTCCCGGATCGAGCTGGTGCTGAAGAGTTTAGAGGAACTGGTCGGGCGAGCGGGGTCCTTCGGCGAACCGCGGGTTCACGTGCTGCTCGTTTCCGGCGCCTGGGCGCTGCCACGCGAAGGCACGACGAAATATGCCTGGGGCGCCGACGGTCCGACCATCTCCGATCCCCGCCTCGGAATACCGGGACAACGGCCGCCCGACACGCGCTCGTCGAATCGAGCGGGGTGCGACAGCGAGTACATCCGCCTCCAGACCATGGACGCCGACGACCGTTTTCGCGATCTGACGCAGCGGGCTCAGCGGTCCAACGTGTCGTTTGTGACCGTGGACCCGTACGGCCTCGGATCCGTCGATCCGTTCGCCTCGAAGCCCATGGGCACCGGATCGCTCAATCTGCTGCGCACGCTCGCCGAAACGACCGGCGGCCTGGCGTCGGTGGGCGTCGGCGATCTCAGCGCCTCGATGCGCGATCTCGCGCGCGGCGTGTCGTCGTACTACATGCTCGGGTACTACTCGACCAATACCCAGTTCAATGGCAGGTACCGAACGATCGACGTCAAGGTCAAGCAACCCGGCGTGCAGGTGTCGGCACGACGCGGGTACACCGCGCCAAAGAAGTAGACCAGCGATAGCGCGTTCCTCGAACCAGGCGTACCCGGCGTACCAGGCGTACGTGGTCTTTCACCGATAGAATGTCTCTCGCATGCCGTCGAAGTACGACGCCATTGTTATTGGCGCGGGACACAACGGGCTGACAGCGGCCGCCTACCTCGCTCGAGCGGGACGCAAGGTCCTCGTCCTCGAGCGCCGGCATGTCGTCGGCGGCGCCGCCGTCACCGAAGAGATCTTCCCCGGCTTCAAGTTCTCCGTCTGTTCGTACGTCGTCTCGCTGCTGAGACCCGAGATCATCCGCGAGCTCGGCCTCGCCTCGCACGGCCTGGAGATCCTGCCGCTCGACGGCACCTTCACGCCGATGCCGGACGGCAACTACCTGTGGCGCGTGAACGACCACGCCCGCACGTTCCGCGAGATCGCGCGCCATTCACGCAAGGACGCCGAGGTCTACGACGAGTACGGCCGCGCGATGGTCGAGATGGGCCGGTTCGCGAAGGACATCCTCGCGATGACGCCGCCCGACCCTTTCGCGATGCGGCTGAAAGATCTCCGCGTGCTCGGGGGACTCGCGAAGCGCTTCCGCGACCTCCCCGAGCTCGATCGGCACAACCAGCTCCAGTTGCTGACGATGAGCGCCATCGACTTTCTCGATCAGTGGTTCGAGACCGACGTGCTCAAGGCGACGATGTCGGCGTCGGGGATCATCGGGACGTTTCTCGGCGTGCGGTCGCCCGGCACCGCGTACGTGCTGCTCCATCACTACATGGGCGACATCGACGGCGCCTTCCGGTCCTGGGGCCTGGCCAAGGGCGGCACCGGACAGGTTTCCGAGTCGATCGCCGCCGCGGCGCGGGCCGCGGGCGCGGAGATCCGGACGAGCTCGGCCGTTCGCCACATTCTGGTGACCGGCGGCGAGGCCAGAGGCGTCGTGCTCGAGAACGGCGACTACCACATGGCCTCGGCCATCTTCTCGAGCGTCGACCCACGGCTGACGTTCATGAACATGGTCGGCACGGAGCACCTGCCGGCCGAGTTCGTCGATGACATCAAACGGTACAAGTTCCGCGGATCGTCGGGCAAGGTGAACCTCGCGCTGGATGGCCTGCCGAGCTTCACCGCGATGCCAGGGCCCGGACCGCAGCTACGAGGCGCGATCTCGATCTCGCCGAGCGTGGACTACATGGAACGTGCCTACGACGACGCGAAGTACGGCCGGTACTCGCGGCGGCCGTACATCGACATCGTCATTCCGAGCCTGACCGACCCGTCCGTCGCGCCGCCGGGCAAGCACGTGATGTCGTGCTTCGTGCAGTACGCGCCGTACGACCTCGCGGACGCCTCCTGGGACGACGAGAAGGAGAAGTTCGGCGACGCGGTGATCGACGCCATCAGCGAGTACGCGCCCAACATCAAGGACCGGATCCTGCACCGGCAGGTGCTCACGCCGCTCGACCTCGAGCGCGAGTTCGGCCTGAGCGAGGGCAACATTTTTCAGGGCGAGCTGACGCTCGAGCAGCTGTTCTTCCTGCGGCCGGCGCCCGGCTGGGCGGACTACCGCACGCCGGTTCGCCGCCTGTACATGTGCGGCTCGGCCACGCATCCGGGCGGCGGCATCATGGCGGCGCCTGGAAGGAATGCGGCGCTGCGGGCCATGAGGAAAGCACGCTGACCATGGATGTCGTGGTGATTGGCGGCGGCGTGAACGGGCTGGTGGCGGGCGCGTATCTCGCGTCGCGCAAGCTGGCCGTCACGATCGTCGAGCAGCACCAACAGGTGGGCGGCGCGGCCGTGACCACCGAGTTCGTGCAGGGCTTCAAGTCCCCGACGCTCAGCCACGCCCTCGGGCCGATGAGCCGCGAAGTCGTGCGCGCGCTCAAGCTCGACAAGTGGGGCGTCGAGTTCATCACACCCGACCCGTCGCTGACCGCGCTCGGCGCCGATGCGCAGGCCATCGTGTTCCATCGCGATCCGGTGCTGACCGCGGCGTCGATCGCCAATGTCTCCAAACCCGACGCCGGCCGCTGGTCGGACTTCCTGCGCACGTCGCAGCGGATCGCGCGGCTCGCCGCCGAGATTCACCAGCACGCGCCGCCGCCGATCGACGGCGCGACGATCTCCGACTACTGGCGCCTCGCCGGCATCGGCCGCAAGGCGCGCGCGCTGGGCCGGCGCGACCTCGCGCGCGTCGCGCGCTGGGTGCCCATGGCGGTCGCGGATCTCACGGGCGAGTGGTTCGAGAGCGACCTCGTGCAGGCCGCGATCTGCGCGCACGCGATCTTCGGCAACCCGGCGGGCCCCTGGTCCGCGGGCACCGGCGGCATGTTCCTGCAGCGGCTGGCGGCCGACGCGTCGCCGATCGGCAGCGGGATCACCGCGCGCGGCGGGCCGGGCGCCCTGGCCGAGCAGCTCGCGACCATCGCCAGGACGGCGGGCGCCACGGTCAGAACGGACGCTCACGTGGCGCGGGTGCTGACGAAGGACGGACGCGCGTCGGGCGTGGTCCTCGACAACGGCGACGAGATCGCCGCGAGGGTTGTCGTGGCCGCGATCGATCCCAAGCAGGCGCTGCTGAATCTCGTGCCGCCGGTGGACCTGCCGCCGACGTTCCGCGATCGCATCGCCAACATCCGCGCGCGGGGCGTCACGGCGAAAATCAACTTCGCGCTCGACCGGCCGCCGGTGTTCCGAGCGTTCGACCCCGACCCCGTGCCGCTCCGCGGCCGGCTCGTGCTCGCGCCGGACGTGGACTACCTCGAACGAGCCTTCGACCACACGAAGTACGGCGAGATGTCGGAAGAGCCCTGGCTGGAGGTGTCGATCCCGAGCGTGCTCGACTCGAGCCTCGCGCCGGAAGGCAAGCACGTCGCGTCGGTCTGCGCGCACTTCGCGCCGCGCCACCTGCGCGGCACGAACTGGGATCAGTCGCGCAACGCCCTTGCCCGGGCGGTGATCCGCGTGCTCGAACGGCACGCCCCCGGCTTCGCCTCGCTCGTCGTCGGCAGCGAAGTGCTCACGCCGGAGGATATCGAGCGGCGCTGGGGGCTGTCGGGCGGACACATCTTTCACGGCGAGACGTCGCTCGACCAGACATGGATCGGGCGTCCGCTCATCGGCTGGGCGAACTATCGGACGCCGGTCGCGGGGCTGTACCTCGGAAGCGCGGGCGTGCACCCGGGCGGCGGCCTCACGGGGTTGCCGGGGCTGCTCGCGGCGCAGACGGTTGAAGGGGATCTAAAACGAAAAAAGTAAGAAGAGGTACGCCTCGTACGCCACGTACGCCACGTACGCCTCGTACCCGGAACGCACTGACGCTGGCCAACCGTCTTCACTCCTGGGTGAAGTTGACCAGCGCGAGCGCGTTCCGCGTACGCGGCGTACGTGGCGTACGTGGCGTACGTGGCGTACCCGGTCAATTACCTGATCGGAATCCTGACGTCCAGCGCGCGGTCGAGCGTGACGGTGATGGGCGCGCCCTGCTTGATGTCGATTTCCTCGCCGGCCGTCATCATCACGTAGCCGGTGCCTGCGCCGCCGCCGACGGCGGCGCCGATCGCCGCGCCCTTGCCGCCGCCCGCAATCGCGCCGATGACCGCGCCGGCGGCCGCGCCGATGCCGATCTTGGCGGCGTCCTTCTTCTTGCTGCTGGGCGCGGTGAGGGAGAAGTCCGAGAGAATCTGGTAGCTCTCGTCGCGCGCGGTCAGGCGATTGAACCGCACGGTGATGCTCGCCACGCCTTTCACCTTGCCCGCCGGGGCGACGGCGGAGACGTTGCCGCGCACCTTCGAACCGACCGGCAGGACTTCCGTGCCGTCGATCGTGACGGCCTCCGTCAGGCGGCCTTCCACGGGTTGCTCGACGGTGGCCGTCTTCGTGTTGAGCGGCGTGTCGAGCGCGACGGCCAGCTTCGTGCCCTCTGGCACCGTGAACTCGCGGAACTTCGCGACGGGCGGCAGCTTCGGCGGCTCGGGCGCGTCCTTCGCCACCACCTTGACGTCCGCGATCTGATCCTTCGGCACGGTCTTGGTGCTCTTGCCGCTCTTGACCTGCACCGTCTTCTCGTCCTTCGCGGTCAATGTGCCCTGCACCACGCCGCCGTCCTGCCGCGTGAGCTGCACGTCGGTGCCCACCGCGACCTTCTCGACCTCGGGCTCGCGCGAGCAGCCGGCTCCCGCCAGCGCCACCGCGACCGTCAGGATCGTTATCCCCTTTAACATGGCTTCCTCCCCAGTTTTTTGGCGGAAAGTACCTTGAGCTTTCCTTAGAACACGTCAAGGTTGCAATACACGATTTCGCCGATGGCGTGGAGCGCCGGGGAGGCCTCGTCGAAACCGCGCACCATCATGATGTCACCCGCAGGCGTCTCCTGCGATACACGAATCTGCGGAGGGCGAAGAGCCCGCGGAAGCCAGCCGCGCAGGCGCATCCGGGGGCCGGCGGGCTGCCGGGCCGCAAGGACCTGCAGGACGGCGCCGATTCTCGCGCCGGCCGGATCGCGATCGCCGCAATCTTCGAGCACGAGCCCCGACGGACCGCGCGTGAGGACCACGTAGGCCACGGCCCGGTTCCCTTCCTCGGCGACAAAAAACTCGACGTCGCGCAGGCCGGCCGGGCCCAGCCCGGCGAGGAGGCGGCGCCGCGTGACGCCAAACGCGATGAGATCGGCCGTGCGGTCCAGGGCGAACGCCGCGCCTTCGCGATACCGCGCGGCGAGTTCGGCGATCTGCTCGAAGTCGGCTGCCTCGCCCGAGCGCACGAGCGTCGCCGGCGCGCCGGCGCGACGCCCGGGAAGCACCTCGATCTCGAAGGACGGGCGCGGCAACACGCGAAACCCGATGGCTTCGTAGTACGTCGGGCCGATCTCGGAAAACAGCAGCGCCAGCTCGCACCCCTCGTCGCGCGCCTGCGCGATGAGTCGATCAATCAATGTCCGGGCGTGGCCACGTCCGCGGAGCTCGGGCGGAGTGAACACCGCGCCGATACCAAGTACGGACACGAGGCGCCCATTCACATGCGCCTGAAAGCGGTAGTCCTTCGCGCTGGAAAGCACGCGATCGTCCTCGACAATGGCGACGCGGCGCAGGTGATCCCGTCCCCAGGCGGTGGCCATCTGTGCCTGATTCCACCGGCTGTACGCCTGGCGGCTAATCCCCTCATTCCAAATGGGATAGGTGCCGTCGAGAATGCGCTCCAGGATGGGGCCGGTCGCCGTGATCATGAGGGGGTCGGAGGTGGGGTCGTACCTGAGGTACGACCCCAGGTCCGACCCTGTATCCTTTGCTAAGGGTACCGGTCTAAACCGACTGTATGCACACCAAACCTCCGGCGTTCCGGTTCCGGGCTGCGCTGACGTTTGCGGCCGCGCTGACGACGCTTGCCGTGCCGATGCTGGCGCAGCGCGACTCAGCCGTCCCGGCGAGACCGGATGTTCGCACCATCACCCACGTGCTCAACCGGCTCGGATTCGGTCCGCGCCCCGGCGACGTCGAGCGCATCCAGGAGATGGGACTGGCGAAGTACATCGACCAGCAGCTGCATGCCGAGCGCGTGCCGAACGGCGCGCTCGACGAGCGTCTCGCGTCCTTCACGACGCTCTCGATGAGCAATGAAGACTTGATGACGAAGTACTTCGCGCCCGCCGACATGCTGCGCCAGCAACAGCAGCGCCAGCAGAACCTGCAGGCGCGCACGGCCCCGCCCAATCAGGCGACGGCCGGCACGCCGCCGCCTCCGCCCCAGCCGCAGCGACCCCCGCCGACGCCCGAGCAGCGGCAGATTCAGCAGGGCCAGCAGAACGTCATGAACGAGCTGATGAACGCGAAGATCCTGCGCGCCGCCGAGTCCGAGCGGCAGCTCGAGGAAGTGCTCGTCGACTTCTGGTTCAATCACTTCAACGTGTTCGTCGGCAAGGGCCAGGTGCGGCAGTACCTCACCTCGTACGAGCGCGACGCGATCCGCCCGTACGTCCTGGGCAAGTTCCGGGACATGCTCGGCGCGACGGCGCACAGCCCCGCGATGCTCTTCTATCTGGACAACTTCCAGAGCTCGACGCCCACCCCGCCCCAGGCGCAGAAGCCACGGCGGGATCAGTTCTACGGCCGCCCCATGCCGTTCCCCGGCAAACCCCAGCCGCAGCCTCCGCCGCAGCGGCAGGGCCGCGGCCTCAACGAGAACTACGCGCGCGAGCTGATGGAGCTGCACACGCTCGGCGTGGACGGCGGCTACTCGCAGAAGGACGTGCAGGAAGTCGCGCGCGTCTTCACGGGCTGGACGATCGACCAGCCGCGCGCGGGCGGCAACTTCGTCTTCCGCCCGCAGATGCACGACCAGGACGACAAGCTCGTGCTCGGCACGAAGGTGAAGCCGGACGGGGAGAAGGAAGGCGAGAAGGTGCTCGACCTGCTCGCGAGCCATCCGGCCACGGCGCGCCACATTGCGTTCAAGCTGGCGCAGCGCTTCGTCGCCGACGAGCCGCCCGCGGCGCTGGTCGATCGCGCGGCCAAGCGGTTCCTCGAGACCAAGGGCGACCTGCGTGAGGTCACGCGCACGATCATCACCTCGAAGGAATTCTTCGCGGACGAGGCCTATCGCGCCAAGGTGAAGACGCCGCTCGAGTTCGTCATCTCCGCCTCTCGCGCGGCCGGCGTGAACATCGTCAACCCGCAGCCGATCGTGAATGCGCTGCGGCAGCTGGGCATGCCCCTCTACGGCGCCCAGCCGCCGACCGGCTACAGCATGACGGCCGACGCGTGGGTGAACACGGGCGCGCTGCTCAACCGCATGAACTTCGCGGTGCAGCTCGTGAGCGGGGGCCAGGCGCTCGCCGCGGCGCCGCGCGGGCGCGGCGCCGGCAATCCGCAACAGGTGCAGCAACAGCAGCGGCAGGCCGCCCGCACGCTTGGGAACCCGCAGCTGCGGCCCGAACAGCTCGCGCGCCTGCCCCTTCAGGTCGATCTGCAGATGCTCGCGCCGGACACGACGGACGCGACGCGCGATCGGCTGATCCAGATGATGCTCGCGGGCGAAGCGTCCGAGGCGACGCGCACGACGCTCTCGCGCGCGGAGACGCCGCAGCAGCTCGTCGCGCTCACGCTCGGTTCGCCGGAATTCCAGCGCAGGTAGGAGACGTCATCATGATTACCCGACGCATCTTCCTGAAGAACGGCAGTCTCGCGCTCGTGAGCCTCGGGTTCACGCCGGCGTTCATCGCGCGTGCCGCCCACGCGGCCCGGGCGAAGAGCAAAGTGCTCATCGCGATCTTCCAGCGCGGCGCCGTGGACGGCCTGAACATGGTCGTGCCGTTCGGCGATCCGGAGTACTACCGCGCGCGGCCCGGCATCGCGATTGCGAAGCCCGGCGAGCGCCCGCGCCAGACGCAGGGCCAGATCGAGGACCCCTCCATCGACCTCGACGGCTTCTTCGGCCTGAGCTCGCGCATGGCGCCGCTCGCGCCGCTGTTCCAGAGCGGCGAGATGGCGATCGTCCACGCGTGCGGCTCGCACGATCCGACGCGGTCGCACTTCGACGCGCAGGACTTCATGGAGAGCGGCACGCCGGGCGTGAAGAGCACGCGCGACGGCTGGCTCAACCGCTACCTGCACGCGAAGCAGCACGAAAAGGAGAGCCAGAGCCCGTTCCGGGCGGTCGCGCTCGCGCAGCAACTGCCGCGCACGCTGCAGGGCACGGCGCCCGCGCTCGCCATCGGCCAGCTCAACCAGTTCGGCGTGCGCGCCGGCCGCGCCACCGACATGATGAGCAGCGGCTTTGAGACGCAGTACAAGGCGGCGGCCGACTCGCTCCTGGGCAACACCGGCAAGGAAGCCTTCGACGCGGTCCGCAAGCTCGAGGGCGCCGACGCCTCCACCTACGTGCCGGACAACGGCGCCGAGTATCCGCGCTCCGGGTTCGGCGAGGCGATGAAGCAGATCGCGATGCTCGTGAAGCGCGACCTCGGCCTCGAGGTCGCGTTCGCCGAGCTCGGCGGCTGGGACACGCACGCGCAGCAGCCGGGCCGCCTGCCGAACCTGCTCGGCGACCTGGCCCAGACCATCGCCGCCTTCCGCAAGGATCTCGGCGACCAGATGGCGGACGTCGTCGTCGTCACGATGTCGGAGTTCGGACGCACGGTGAAAGAGAACGGCAACCGCGGCACCGATCACGGCCACGGCAACGCGATGTTCATCCTCGGCGGCCCCGTGAAGGGCGGCAAGGTCTACGGCAAGTGGCCCGGTCTCGGTCGTGAGAACCTCTACGAAGGCCGCGACCTCGCGATCACGACGGACTTCCGCGACGTCTTCGCTGAAATCGTCACCAAGCACCTCAGCGCGACCGACACGTCGAAGATCTTCCCGGGCTACGCGTTCAAACAGCCTCTGGGAGTGATTCGCGCGTGAAATACTGTCTGTCTTGAACCTCTCGTCAGTCCCGACGCCCCGCGTCGTCGTCGATCGCTCCCGCGTGCGCGCGAACATCGCGGCCATGCAGGCGCGCGCGGCGGCCGTCGGCGTCAGGGTCCGCCCCCACGCCAAGACGCACAAGAGTGCCGTCATCGCGCGCTGGCAGCTCGAGGCGGGTGCGGTGGGCATCACGTGCGCCAAGCTCGGCGAGGCCGAAGTCTTTGCCGCCGCCGGCGTGCCGGATATCCGACTCGCCTATCCAATCCAGCCGGCCAATGCCGCGCGCGTGCTTGCGCTGCTCGATCGCGTGAAGCTGTCGATCGTCGTGGACGACCCCGACGTGGCGGAAGGCTGGTCGGCGGCCATGCAGGCCGCCGGGAGGAAGCTCGACGTCCTGGTGAAAGTCGACGTCGGCTTTCACCGCTGCGGCGTCGACCCGGAGTCGGCGAAGGCGGGCGTGATCATCCGTGAAATCGCGTCGCTCGCCGGCCTCAACTTTCTCGGCCTGCTCTCGCATGCCGGGCACGCCTACGGCGCGAAGTCGGCCGAGGAGCTCGAGGCGATCGCGGAGACGGAAGCCGGCACCCTGCGAAGCCTGGCCACACAGCTGGCGCAGGACGGCGTGGAAGCGCGCGAAATCAGCGTCGGATCGACGCCGACGGCGCGCTTTGTCGAGGACCAGGACGGCGTCACCGAGATGCGGCCCGGCAATTACGTCTACTTCGACCGCACGCAGGTCGGTCTGGGCGCGGCGACGCTCGACGACTGCGGCCTGACGATTCTCTCCACCGTGGTCAGCCGTCCGGCGACCTCGCGCGTCATATTCGATGCGGGCAGCAAGGTCCTCAGCTCGGACGGCGCGCGCGGATTCGGAACGGCGACGGGTCACGGCCTGGTCTATCCAGGCCTGGACTCGCCCCATCCCGACCCGTCGATTATCATCGAGCGTCTGTCCGAGGAGCACGCCACGGCCAAGGTGCCGCCGGCGTGCGCGCTTCGGCCGGGTGATCGGGTGCGCATACTGCCCAACCACGCCTGCGCCGTGGTGAATCTGGCCGACGAGCTGCTCGTCGTGGACGGCTCGGCGGACGGCCTGGCGATCGTCGATACCTTGAGGGTCGATGCCCGAGGAAGGGTCTGGTAGGGATGGCGATTGAGCTGCACCTGAAGCACTACAACGACTTCAAGGAAGACGACCTCGACAGCGGGCCGAACACGCGCGACCTGGCGCCTCCCTCGTCCGAGATGAACGTCACGCCGCTCATCGACGTGCTGCTGGTGCTGCTCGTCATCTTCATGGCCGCGCTGCCGCTCACCCAGAAGGGCATGGACATCAACCTGCCGCTCGAAGTGAGCAAGCAGGAGTCGAAGCCTCAGCCGAACACGCAGATCGTGGTGGAGCTGTCGGAAGAGGGCAAGCTGCTGATGAACAAGAAGGAGATCGCGCCGGCGGACCTCGAAGCGCGCCTGCGCGACGCGTTCGAAGCGCGCAGCGACAAGCTCGTCTTCGTCGTCGGTCCGGGCAACGCCAGGTACGGCAGCGTCATGAGAATCATCGACATCGCGTACGGCATCGGCCTGAAGGTCGCCATCGTCACGAGCGGCATGCGGTCCGAGGCGACCGGCAAGTAAACTATCGCACGATCACCGGAATCTTCAGCGTCTCCGTCTGCGGCGGCAGGCACACCACGGCATTGCAGGTCTGGTACCTCGCCTCGACGACGAGCGTGTGCGATCCCGGCTTGGCCTTCGCCGCGACCGACACCGGAAGATCGAAGTCCGCGCGATCCTCATGCAAGGCCACGTCCGCGCCGAAGTTCGGATCGAACTTCACGGTCGGCGCCGGCGACTTCACCGGACCTGCCATCGCGAAGATCTGGCTGCGAGCGACGGTGACCGCGAGCGGTTCTGGGCCGGCGCCGGTTTGCGTCGTCGCATAGACCCGCCAGCCAGGCTCGACCGTCGCCGAGAGGCGAACCGCGATCGGCGTGCCGGCAGCCGCTGTCGACGGGCGGGCGGACGCTTTCCACACGACGGGCGCGCGTGCTTCAGCCGGTGACGCGCCGGTGCCAGCCGGCGGGGCCGGGGACGTCGCCGAGGCGCCGATGCCGTGGCGGGCCAGCACCCGCTTCAACACCGGCAGCGAGATGCCCAGCTTGGAGAACGTCGCCACAATCTTGCCATCGCTGTCGATGAGGTAGTGCTTGCCGTCGTAGGCGCGATACTTCTCGAAGACCTGGCCGGTGGCGGGATCGTTGGTGTCGCTGACAATCGGGTGCGTGATGCCGTTGTACTCCACCATCCTCAGGACGTCGGGCGCCTTGTCCTTCGTCACCGTCAGCAGCCCGAATCCCTGCGCTTTCATCTCCCGGTAGAAGTGTTCGATGTGTGGCAACTCCACACGGCATCCGGCTCAACCATAGCCCCAGTAGTTCATCAGCACGACTTTGTGCTGCTTGAGGAACGCGGAGAACCGCAGCGCCTCGCCGCGCGCGGTCTGCAGCGTGAAATCCGGCGCCTTCGATCCGATGGGCAAATCGGTAAACTGGCCGGTCGTATAGGCCGCTTCCTGATCGTACGACGCGCACCTCGCGCCGACCGGCGGCGTGTAGGCAAACGCGGAGGCGGGCTGCAGCACCGTCGTCTTGAAATCCGTGACTGTCTCTATGATCCGTCGGCCTTCGTACTCTTTCTTGCTCGTGGAGGTCGTCTCGATCCGGCGGACGAAATGGTCGAGCCCGATCGCGAGACGGCTGGTATAAACCGGATCGTCATCGGCGTAGTTGTAGCCGATCGTGTACGTCCACTCGACGACGTCCACCGGCTGGCTGTCGAGGGTCTCGCGGCCAAGGTACTTCACCGTCCGCAGGCCGGGATCGGCCAGCCGCCATCTGGTCACCCAGTGCCCGAGCAGCGCCGATCGAATCTGCCATTCGCCGAGGTTGTAGAAGCTCCAGTACAGCGGATTGAACGTGTCGATCTCGCGCGCGTCGTTCAGCGGCGCGACCGGGGAGACCAGGCACCTCGCGGGATTGCTGGAGGGCATCACGTCGTACCGGCTGGTTCCGTCCGACGCGAGAATGCGGCGGGGCGCCGGTCCGCTGCCCTGGCTTCGGACGTCGTACATGTTGGGACGGCCCAACCGCAGCGTGACCGTCTCGTTCGTGGCCGGCTGACCGGACGGCCTGAACGACTCCATTTTGTAGGTCGCGACCAATCCCTGCGCCGCGGCGAACGCGTCGTCCATCGCCTGGAGCACCGCGACCGCGGCGGGATCGATGACGCGGGTTTGAGGCGAGGTTCCGCCGGCCCAAAGTTCGGGCCGGCCTACGTACGGAGTTAGCACCAACTGAGCAACGACGGCGACGGTGATCGCGGCCGAACGCTGGTGCATGAGCCCTCTTGGTGGGCACATGATACGCCTGTTTGTCAGCAGTCTCTGTGTTACAGTCCTGTCCGTGGCGGCGAAACCCTTTTCAGGCGAAGCACTTGGACTCGTGGAGACGCGAGGCTACGTCGGGATGGTCGAAGCCACGGACGCCATGGTGAAGACCGCCAACGTGACGTTCGTCGGCTGGCAGAAAGTGGACGCCGGACTCGTCACGGCCATCATCCGCGGCGATGTCGCGTCGGTGAAGGCGGCGACAGATGCAGGCGCCGCTGCGGCACGCAAGGTCGGCGAGCTGGTCGGCGTGCACGTCATCCCGAGGCCGGTCGAAGGCCTCGGCACCATTTTTCCAATCGAGTAGCGGGCTCGCCCGCGGTCTTCCCCGCCGATTCCGATGCCCACACGCGGAATGTGGCTCACAGCCGGGCTCTTTTTCGTCGCCCTCGCCACGCTCATGCTCGAAGTTCTCGACACGCGGCTGCTGTCCGTCGTGACCTGGTACCACCTGTCGTTCTTCGCGGTGTCCATGGCCATGCTCGGCATGGCCTCCGGCGCGGTGATTGTGTTTGTCGGCGGCGAGACGTTTGGCGTGGGCCGGGTCACGCGCATGCTCCCGCGGGTGACCTTGATTTTTTCGGGCGTGCTGGCGGTCTCGCACGTCGGCAACCTCGTGATTCCGTTCTCGGCGGTCGAGGACTGGCCGGCGGCGCAGGCCGCCGCCATCGTGATGTCCACGATTGTCCTGGCCGCGCCATTCGTCGCGTCCGGCATTTCGATCACGCTCGCGCTCACGCGGACGACGGGCGTCATCGGCCGCCTGTACGGCGCGGATCTCCTGGGCGCGGCGACCGGCTGCCTCGCCATCATCTGGCTGCTCGAGCTCACGGACATCACATCCACGGCCTTCACCGCCGCGGCCTTTGCGGCGATCGGCGCCCTGTGCTTCGCCAAGTGGGGCGGACGCCGCAGCTGGCCGGCCGGGTTGCTGGCCGTCCTCTTTGCCGGCGCGGCCGTGGTGAACGCCAACGTCGATCGGCCGCTCGGCGCCATCTATCCCAAGAGCCGCAACCTCTGGTTCCAGCGATCGATCGTGGACTACTCGGCGTGGAACGCGCACTCGAACGTGCTCGTGCACGTCCCGACGGACAGCCAGGTCTTTCTCTGGGGCGGCTCCGAGAAGGCGCCGAAGGTCCCGGCCAAGATCGCCTGGGCGTCGATCGACGGCATGGCGGGCACGCCCATCACCGAATGGCAGGGCGATCCGAAGGCGCTCGAATGGGCGCGCTACGACGTCGTCTCGCTCGCGTACCGCCTGCGGAACGGCCACGCCGGCGTCATCGGCGTCGGCGGCGGCCGCGACATCCTGACCGCGCTCGCCTTCCGCAATCCGCACATCACCGGCATTGAGATCAACCGCGTGATGCTCGACGCCCTGACGCGGCGCTATCGCGACTTTGCCGGCATCGCCGGCGCGCCGGGCGTCCGGCTCGTGCACGACGAGGCACGGTCCTATCTGACCCGCGCCGGCGAGCGCTTCGACGTGCTCCAGATGTCGCTCATCGACACCTGGGCGGCCACGGGCGCCGGCGCGTTCACGCTCTCGGAAAACGGGCTGTACACGCGCGAGGGCTGGCGCGTCTTCCTGAATGCGCTCACGCCGAACGGCATCTTCACGGTCTCGCGCTGGTTCGACCCACAGACGGTCTCGGAAACGACGCGGCTGCTCTCGCTCGGCGTGGCGTCGCTCCTCGACGCCGGCGTCGACAAGCCGCGCGAGCACCTGATGCTGATCACCTCGGGCCGGGTGGCCACGCTGCTCGTCTCGCGATCGCCGTTCACGATCAGGGACACTGCCGTCGCCCGCGGCGCGGTGCTGGACCTTGGATTTGTCGCGCAGGCCGCGCCGTGGGTGGATCAGGGCGACACGCGGCTCGGGCGCATCGCCGCCGCGCGGACGCCCGCCGAGCTCGCGGAGGCGTCCGCCGATCGGGACTTCGACTTCTCGGCGCCGACGGACGCGCGCCCGTACTTTTTCAACATGCTCAAACCTCAGGCCGTGTTCCGCCAGCAGTCGTTCCGAGACGGAGGGATCGTCGCGGGCAACATGCTGGCGACGGCGACCCTGCTCGGCCTGCTGGCGGTCGCCGTCGTCCTCGTCGGCGCGATCGTCGTCGGACCGCTGCTGGCCGCGGGACGGCCGGACCTGCCCCCACCCGTGTTTCGCGCGGCGCTGGCGTACTTCGCCATCATCGGCCTCGGATTCATGCTCATCCAGATCCCGATGCTCCAGCGGTTCTCGATCTATCTCGGCCATCCGACGTACACGTTCTCGATCGTTCTCTTCCTGATGATTCTCGCGGCCGGCATCGGGAGCCTCATGTCGGACCGGATCCGGCTGGACCGCGGCGCGCCGGTGCGGCTGCCGATCCTGATTGGCGCGGCCATCGTCGTCGAGGCGCTGCTGATTCAGCCGGCGATCGACGCGACGCTCGGCTGGCACCTCGCCGGCCGCACGATCGTCGTCGCGGCGTTCATCGCGCCGCTGGCGCTGGCGCTGGGCCTGTGCTTCCCGATCGGGATGCGGCTGGTCGGCCGTCACTCCGACCGCATCACGGCGTGGATGTGGGGCGTGAACGGCGCAAGCGGCGTCATCGCCTCGATCCTGGCCGTGATGGGGTCGATGTGGCTGGGCATCAACTCCAGCCTGCTCGTGGCGGCAATCCTGTACGCGCTGCTCGCGCTGCCTATGGCGCGGCTGGCGGCGCGGCGATAGATCTCACCACGAAGGCCACGAAGTTCAGGAAGGCAAGGCTCGAGGGCTTTCTTAGGCCCGGCCCTTCGTGATCTTCGTGAGCTTCGTGGTTAATCAGTGCGAAGCGCCGTCACCGGCTGCACGCGCGTGGCGCGGCGGGCCGGGATGAGCGTGGCCGCGGTTGCGGCGGCGGCGAGGACGATCGTCGCGGCGGCGATCACGACGCCGTCGAAGCCCCCGATGTCCACGAACACGGCGGTGAACGAGATCGACACGAGCACTGCGAGTGGCGCGCCGATGGCGATCCCGACAGCAGTCAGGACGAGTCCTTCGCGGAACAGCTGACCGACGAGCCGATGCGGCGTGGCGCCGAGGGCGAGCCGGATGCCGATCTCGCGCGTGCGCTGCGCCACGACGTAGGCCTTCACGCCATAGACGCCGATGGCGGCGAGCATCAACGCCAGGAGTCCCAGACCCGCGAAAAGCCACGCGCCGGCGCGAAGGCCCCAGAGCGAGACGCTCCCGCCATGGAACGCCTCGAGCGTCGAGAGCGTCAGCACCGGCATGCGCGGCTCGGCGGCGCCCAGCTCGCGGCGGACGTGCTCGAGCGCGGTACGTTCATCCGCGCCTGGCCGGAGTCGAATCGTGAGATGCATGGCGGCGCGGAAGTCCGGACCTGACGGGATGTACACGTGAGGCACGGGCTCGCGGTCGAGGATTTCCTCGCGCAGCGGCGGCGCCACGCCAACGATCTCCAGGGGCAGTCCGTGCGTAGCCGCTGATGCGCCCGGGGCCGCTGCGACGCGGATGAACCGGCCGATGGGGTTCGCCCCTCCCATCAACGCGCGGGTGAATACCTCGTCCACGATCGCCACGCGAGCGGCCGATGCCGACGATTCCTCGGCCCTGGTGAACTCGCGGCCGCGAATCACGCCGAGACCGAGCGACGTGAAGTAGTCCGAGCTGATGATCCGATAGCCACGCGCGCGCACTGGCTCGGCGGTGGCGCCGTCAGCGAGCTCCATCCGTGCGCCTTCGACGGAGTCGCTGAAAGGCACACTGGATGCGGCACTTACAGCCTCGACGTCCGGCATCCCGCGGAGCGCGGTCAGCACCGAGGCGTAGGCCGCACGTCCGCGCGTCTCATCGAAGCCGGCCAGCGTCGTGTCGAGGGACGCGACCAGCGCGCGATCGTATTCATAGCCCGGCGTCCGGGCCGCGGCGTCCACGACCGTGCGCGCAAACACGCCGCCCGCTGTCAGCATCGCGAGCGACAGCGCGACCTGCCCGACGACGAGCGCGTTGCGCATGTTGAACCGCCGGCCCCCGGCCAGGTCGGTCGCGCGATCCCTCAGATCCGCAATGAGATCGCGGCGCGACAGCCGCAGCGCCGGACCAAGGCCGCACGCCACGGTGCTGAGCAGCGTCAGCGCGACGGTGGCCGCGAGCACCATCAGGTCAGGGTCGGAGCGCAGCGTGACATTGAACGGCAGCGCGGCCGTGAGTACCGCGGCCAGCGCGCCCATCGCCCAAAAACTGACGAGCAGCCCGATCGCCGAACCCGCGGCGGAGAGTACCAGGCTCTCCGTGAGCAACTGGCGGATGACGCGGGCGCGATGCGCGCCGAGCGCCAGCCGCAACGCCAGCTCCTTGCCGCGCGCGGACCCGCGCGCGAGCAGCATGTTGGCGATGTTCAGGCACGCGATGATGAGGACCGTACCGGACAGCGTCAGGAGCAGCGTGGACAGCGCCATCGGCGCGGCGTTCGTCTGCGGCGACGGACCCGCCGAAAAGCGTGACAACGGACTCGACGTCAGCGCGAGGTTCTTGTGCGCGACCGGGTCGATCGCCTCGAGGCGTTTCGCAATCCCCTCCAGCCGCGTCTCCACTGCCGCGGGGTTCATGCCAGGCGCCAGCAGGCCCGCGAGGACCAGGCCGGTGTTCGATCGATCCGCCAGACCGCGGCCGTTGTTCTTGAACCGGTCGTTGACGACGGCGTCGAACATGCCGAGCGGCAGATAGACATCGGCTGAGAGCAGCGCCAGCGTGCCCGTAAACCCTTCGGGCGCGACGCCGATCACCGTGACGTCAATCGCATTGAGACGAACGGACGATCCGAGAAAGGAGGGGTTGAGCCCGGCCGCGACCCAGCGCGTGTACGGCACGACGGCGACGGGCACTCGAGCGCCCGGGCGCTCCTCGTCGGCGGTGAAGCCGCGGCCGGCGGCGAGCCGGACGCCAAGCGTCTCGAAGTAATTCGACGACACGACCGCCGCGAGCGATCGCCGCATCCCGTCGCCGGCGGGCGTGCCGACCATCGTGAACGTGTGGGCGATGAGGCCGTCGAAGAGGCCCGGCTCGTTGCGCAAATCCGCGTAGGCCGGATACGAGAACGCCTTGAAGGAGCCAGGCTCCGTGCGGTCGTAACCGTACACGCCCACCAGCTCGCCGGTCCGGCCGGACAGCGGCCGCAGCAGCATTTCGTTGACGACGGTGAAGATCGCGGTGTTGGCGCCGATGCCGACGCCGAGCACGAGCACCGCCGTGAGGCTGAAGGCCGGCGCGCGCACGAACAGCCGAATCGCGTAGGCCAGGTCCTGCCGAAGCCGCGTCATACGTCTCACTACGGCCAAACCGCCCTCAGGTTTCATACTGGCTCAATGCCGTTCCTGCCCGTCGCCGCCATCGTCGCCCTGGTCGCCGGCCAGAGCACGCCCGACACGCCCGCCGTGACCAGCCGCGTGGAATGGAAGGGCGTTCTGGCGCAATCCGGCCTGCTCCTTGGCATTCAGCACTCCCTTCGGATGGTGCAGGACAAGACGCGTTTCCACCTGGATGGCCCCTTCTGGAGCGACTACCTGCGGTCGCTGCGCGGGCTCGAGGGCTGGGACGACGGCAATTCGGTGACGACGAACTACCTGGGTCATCCGTACATGGGCGCAGTCACTGGTTTCATCTGGATCCAGAACGATCCGATGGGCCGGAATGTCGAATGGGATCCGCGCAGCAGCCGGTACTGGGCAAGCCGCGCGAGGGGCATGGCATGGGCCGCGGTGTACAGCGCAAGCTTTGAGCTGGCGCCGTGGGGCGAGGCCGGAATCGGCAACGTCGGTTACGACCGCGGCACCATGGCGTTCGTTGATCTGGTGGTCACGCCACTCGGCGGATTGGGCCTGATGGTGCTCGAGGACTACGTGGACGCGACGCTGATCCGGAAGATTGAGCGTCACGGATCGGAAACGCGCGTGCGGGTGTTTCGGGTGCTGCTGAATCCCTCCCGCAGCCTGGCCAACATGCTTCGCTTCAAACGGCCGTCACATCGCGACGGCCGGGCGCTGCCTGCGCGGTAGCGCTGTAGAATCGTCAGCCCGATGGACCCCCTCGCCATTCCGTCGCCGCATCCGCTGCCGCTCAACGCCGACACCATCCGCGACAGCTTCACCCGCCGGATGATCTACTCGGTCGCCAAGGACCGGTATACGGCGAGCGACTACGACATCTACGACGCGCTGGCGTACGCCGTGCGCGATCGGCTGGTCGAGCGCTGGTTCCGCACGCAGAACGCGTACTACTTCGGCGACGTCAAGCGCATCTACTATCTGTCGCTCGAGTTCCTGATGGGCCGCGCGCTGCTCACCAACATCCTGAACCTGCGCGCGCTGCCCGCGTACCGCGACGCGCTGCAGAGCCTCGGATTCGACTTGGATGCCATCCAGGAGCAGGAGCCGGATGCCGGGCTCGGCAACGGCGGCCTCGGCCGGCTCGCCGCCTGCTTCCTCGATTCGGCGGCGACGCTCGGGCTGCCCTTCTACGGCTACGGCATCCGGTACGACTACGGCATCTTCCAGCAGCGCATCGTCGACGGCAACCAGATCGAAGCACCCGACTACTGGCTCAAGCTCGGCAATCCGTGGGAGATCGCGCGGCCGAGCGTGCTGTTCCCGGTGCAGTTCTACGGCACGACGCGGCAGCGGCGAAACGAGCTGGGCTTGCTCGAGGTCGAGTGGGTGGACACCGAGACCGTATCTGCCATGGCCTACGACACGCCGATTCTCGGCTACGGCAACGACACGGTAAATTCGCTGCGCCTGTGGTCCGCGCGATCGAGCCAGGAGTTCGACCTCAGCAAGTTCAACCGCGGCGACTACGCCCGCGCGGTTGAAGACAAGAACATGAGCGAGAACATCTCCAAGGTGCTCTACCCGCCCGACGATCAGGAATCGGGCAAAGAGCTCCGCCTCAAGCAGCAGTACTTCTTTGTCTCGGCCACGCTGCAGGACGTGATCCGGCGCTTCAAGAAGCGCGACGGCCGGAGTTGGAGCATGCTCCCCGACAAGGTCGTTCTGCAGCTCAACGACACCCGCCCCACGCTCGCCATCCTCGAGCTGATGCGCTGGCTGGTGGACGTGGAGCACCTCGGCTGGGACGAAGCGTGGGCGATCACGCAGCGGACGTTTGCGTACACCAATCACACCATCCTGTCGGAAGCGCTCGAGGCCTGGCCCGCCTCGCTCTTCGAGCGCCTGCTCCCCCGGCATTTTCAGCTCGTGCTGGAGATCGACCGGCGGATGCGGGCGGCCGTGAGCGTCCGGTTCCCGAACGACGCCGCCCGCGCGTCGCG
>Ga0137313_1000068_pt1 | contig 35762 bp, 60 predicted proteins | sample EasRivERMZT166_2_FD_102287 | JGI IMG/M metagenome (GOLD analysis project Ga0137313, IMG submission 102287) | Soil microbial communities from meander-bound floodplain in the East River, Colorado, USA - East River MetaG ERMZT166_2 | ecosystem: Environmental > Terrestrial > Soil > Floodplain ...
GGCGGATGTCGACCCGGTACGCCCACTGCCACCCGGCCAGGGTGACCCCGCGGGTGGCGAGCGCCTCCAACGTGAGGGGGCCGGTGGCGAACCCGGCAGCGGGTGGCGCCTCAGGGAACGGCATCACAGCTGCCACGCGTAGCAGGCGTGCCGATGCGTCGCCCCCGTTGAGGCGTTGTAGAAGTACACCCAATAGAGGTCGGGGAGGACGTACACGGTGGTCCGGTACTTAAACCACGGATACGCCGACTTGCAGGCGGGGGTGTGCGCGTCCGCTGTCCCGGTGTCGAGCACCATCACGAGCCCGATGGCGAGCAGGCACAGCACTAGGAGCAGGATGAGGGGGCGGGCGGTGAGTGTCATGCTGTCACGCTAGCTGCGGCGGCGGCGGAACCGATGGCGGTGCCGCCGGCTCGGGCCACCGCCCGCCGCGAGATCGTCTGCGCCCCCGCGTCGAGGTCAGTGGATGGCAACCCTTCGATGACCCACCGGGTCGCGTCAGAGACGACCTGCGCGACGGAGGCGGCGCGTTCGTCAACCCACCCGGTCACGTCCACCCCGGCGACGCTGTGCACGGTGTCAGCGGCGGCGGTCAGGTGCCGCTCCCACCAACGCCCCAACGGTTCCAGCGACCCGGCGACGATGTCGGCGACCCACGGCAGCGACCAGTCGCCCCCCACCGCGGCGGCGAGATCACCGTTAGGGGTGCCCTTGTACGGGGCGGCCTCCCCGGCGTCCTGCAACCGGTTGCGGATCGCGCCACCGATGCGGCTCCGTGCCGTGATCCGCGCCATATCCAGGGCACCGGCCAACGAGTCGCGGAGTTCGGCGTCGATGCGGGCCAACGCGAACCCGAGTTCCTCATCACCGGCGGCGGCGGCAACCGGGGGCGTCTCCGTGGTGGCCGGGGGTTCGACCAGCTCCAACGCCGGCGGCGGCACCGGGTCACCTTCGAGGGGTTCGAGTGACGCGGCGGCACGCCACTCGTCGGCGGTGACGATCCCCAACTGGAACCCGATCGACAGGTCAGCGAGTTGGGGTGGGTGGGCGAGTAGCTCCCCGGGGTCGGGTTCCACTTCGACCCGGCCCTGGTCGAGTTGCTCGAGGGTCCACGCGAACACGCCGCCGACGGTGTCCGCGGTCGGCCCGACGTGCGCCCGGTACGTTTCCTCCTGCAGCAGCCACTGCCCCCAATGGTTCACGTCGCCGAGCCCGGTGAGCATCTCAGCCGGGACGTCGAGCGCGATCGCGATGCGGCGGATCGTGGCGTCGATCTTCCGGTCGAGCCGCTCATCGTAGGGGCGATCGGGGATCTCCCACCGGAACTGCTCGATGCGGTCACCCTCCATTGTGACAACGATCGGGACCACCGCCGCCGGAGACGTAGGGTCCGCGATCGCCGCTGACGACGCGGTGAGCAGGTCATCCTCGAACGAGTCCCCTTCGGGAAACGAAACCTCCGACGGCATGAACGCGATGCCGCTCTGCCCGAGCCGCGACCGTGACTGCGCCACCGACTGATTCTCGAGGGTGACGAGTTCACGTGCCGGGCCGAGCGCGCCAAGCAGCGACGAGTCAGCCGACGCCGTGTCGGTCGGGTCGGGTGTCCACTGCTTCAACCGGAGCGCCGACGCGTCGAGCAGTTGCGTCAGTTTCGGGTCGACGACCGAGATCGCCGCCCACTGCAGCGTCTCCACTTCGGGGGCGATCGGCAACCGCAACCGCTTCACAGCCTCTGTGCTGAGCCCCTCGAACCCGAGCCACCACACAGCCCCGGCGACCTCAAGGTTGAGGGCGAGCAGGCGGGCGGCTTCTTCGACACCGAGCGGTTCGGTGGCGACGTCGAGCAGGTCGTCGCCTGCGGCGGTGTCGAGTTCGCGCCCGTTGACGATGACCCGCCAGTTGAGCCGGGACACGGCACGCGCCTTGTACCCGGTCGGGTAGCGGAGTTCCCCGAGCCGCCGCCACAGCGCCCACGCCTCAGCCTGCCACGACTCCGACGCCCACAGGTCGCGCCGGTCGGTTTGGGTGGGGGACGCCGGCGGTGACCACGACGCCGCGACGATCGGCTGTTTGCGAGCCATCAGATGAGGGCCAGGAGGTCGGCGCGGCGGGCCTTCGCCAACGGTGTCCCACCGGCGCCACCGCACCCGCACGTCTTCTGGATCGCCAGGTCGCCGGCTTCGGTCGTCACCGACCAGCGTGCCCCCCGGAGCCGGGTGGGTTGCTCGGTGGGGAAGGTTTGCACCTGGTCGGGGGCGGTGAACACGGCGAGGGTGCCGTCGTGGTAGATGACCCGGGCACGCGCAGCGGTGATCGGCCCGGAGACGGTGACCGGTGATAGGTCGAGCACGGCGCCGATGCTACACAACCGATCGCCGCTGCGACGGCCATTCCGCCGGTGGCTGCTTCACCCTGCCCGGTTTCGTCGCCTGCGGCGCCAGATGCGTGCACGCGAACACCAGCGCGTCGAGGCGATCCGGTGAGTACGTCTTGTCGCCCGGCACCCACAACGTCATCTGCCCCTCGAGCCGCGGGTAGACGCCGACGTGGTGGACGAGCTGCCGTTCGTACAGCAGCGCCACCGGTGCCGCCCTCAGATCCTTCCCGCGCGACGCGTTCACCTTCGCCAGTGGTACCGGGAGGTTCGCCGCTTCGAGGGTCGACTTGACCATATCGCCGCCGTAGTTCGACTCCCACACCACAACGTCAGCTTGGACGTCGTCGACGAGTCGGGCAACTTCCCGGGCCCACCCGTCCGGGGATTTCGAGCACGACCGGTCGGCGAGAACGTACAGGTGCCGATCATGCCCGAGCCCGACCGCGACGATGCCCTGCTCGTCCCCGTCCTCCGACCCGGACGGGTCCACCGCCACCGCGACCCGGCGCAGGTCGGGTGCCGCGGCGACCCGGTCGATGCCGTCCAGTCTCCACAGGGCACCCTCGACGGCGTCGAGCAGATCCCCGGAGAGTTCCTGCGCCCCGAGTGACGTGCCGGCGTACCGGTCCCGCATCAGATCCCGCCACGTCTCATCCAGGTGCGGGTTGTCATCGATCGACGCCCTCGTGACGTGGTCCGCTTCGGCGACGATCCGCCGGTACGCCCCAGACGGGACCGGGGTCGTCGCCGCGACGGTGCGGGGGGTCGACCCCAACCGGAGCCCTAGCTGCGCCTGGGGCCACGCCTCAGCAAGCATCGGGTTCGCGGCGAGTTCCTCCCACACGTCCAGGTGACGGTTACCGGACGCCCGGAGCCTGGCGACGTCCCGGCGGGTGGGTGTCCCGAGCACCAGCGCAACGGACCCGTTGGGCCACACGAGGCGGGCGCCACCCGGCGCCGACGGCCGCCACTTAACCTCCGGGGCCAACGCCTGCACCCCGGACGGGCCCTCCACACACGACTCGATCGCGTCCCCCTCAGTCGGCCCGATGATCCTGGCCCGCAACCCCGGGCGGCGGCGTGCCTCATCCACCAGGTACTTGCAGATCGCCAACGTCTTACCGGCGCCACGCCCCGCCTGCAGCAGCCAGAACCGCCAGTCACCGTCGGGGGGGCGCTGATGCGGGAGCATCGTCGCCGCGCCGCCACCCGCCAGTTCGAGCAGTTCCCGCAGCCGGCGCAGCCGCGGCAGCGACGACGCGTCGACGCTCACAGGGTTGCCCGTTCGACCCATCCGGGGTCGATGACCCGCCACCGCCCATCGTCGCCACGTTCGGTGAAACCGGCGTCGCGTAGCCGCATCAGTGACGTGCGAACCGTGTCCGGTTTCGCGTCGCCGTGGCGTTCCTGCACGATCTCGACGAGCACCGCCGACGACACCGGGCCCCGAACCTCCAGGTAGTCGCACACGACCCGCCACCACGGGCCACGACGTGCGAGACGGCGACGCCCCTGCTTGTAGCGTCGGTCGTAGTGCAACCGGCACAGGTCGCGGGCCTTGACCTGGGTGCTGCCGCACACCTGGCAGACGGTGCGGGGCCGGTACCCGTTGATGGTGCGGGTTGTGCGGCCCCGCCGGTACTGCTGCATGTAGTGGGCGTTGCAGAGCCCGAGCGCCTGGTGGGGGCGGTCGCAGCCCGGGACGTCGCACCCTTCGCGACCGCGCTCTTCGATGGCGGCGGCCCCGACGTCACCGTGCCGGGCCAGTCTGCGGTAGTGGGCTTGGCAGTAGCCGCGGCGGAACGTCGGCCGGTCGCACCCGTCGAGCTGGCAGATGACCGGGGTGTCGTGGTATCTGCCGCGGTGGGTGAGCATCCCGTGAGGGGTGTCGAACACCCGGCCGCACACGTCGCAGGTCACCGGATGACCTTCGCGGCGGTGACGCACCGGTGGCAGGCGTCGGATTGCCACTCTGGGACCCACCGCAGCGGGACCCCTGAGCGGTGGCAGACACCGCACCGGCCGACGCCACCGTCATGCGCTGACGTTGGCGGGGTGTGCAGGTCGCAGCCGGCCGCTGAGCAGTACCTCACGAGTGGGGCCATACCTTCCCTGCCAGGATGATCGCCCATACGGTGAGGGGCGCCCTGAGTAGGAACTCGACCACGAGCCCGTACTCGTCTTGGTGGGCGTAGAACATCAACGTCCAGCCGACCACGAACAGGATCAGGAACCCGAACCGCCGGGCAGGGTCGTGCCGCTTCGCAGCGGTCACGACGTCACCAGCCCGGCCCGTGCCGCCCACTCGTCGATCGTCGCCTCCAGCCATATCGGCCCGACTGACAGCTCGAAGTCGGGGGTGGGGAGTTCCCCGCGTTGGCGGCGGGACCTGACAGCCGGGTAGGTGAGCCCGACCCGGTCGGCGACCGCCCGGGTGTCGAGCAGCACCAACCCTTGAACGACTGCGGTGTCGTCGATGTTCACGTGTCCCCCTCCGTACCGGTTGACTCAGATTGTAGCAGCCGTGCCGCTCGGTGCATCTGTCGGACCTCGTCGGCGGTGAGCCCTGCGTTCCGCAACCGACTACAGGCGATGCAGTAGCACTGCAACCCGGTCGCTGACGCTCGGGCACGCCAGAACGCTGACCGGGGGAGGGTCTGCTCGCAACCCGGGCAGTACTTCTCGGCGACCGGTTCAACCGGGTTGGCCTTGCGCCGGGCGTCGTGCGCCCTGACGTTCGCCCGGTTGCACACGTGGCAGACATCTCCCTTGCCGTCGCGCTGGTACCGGTTGTTGGGAAACTCGGTGAGCGGTTTGGTCGTCTTGCACCGGTGGCAGCGTTTCTCGGTGCGGGTCGCCCTGGCCTCGAGACGTCGCCGGTACGCGACCGCGCGGGCGGCCGCGGCGTACACCCTCGCCTGACGGCGGCGGTCCCGTTCCGCCCGCAGCTCATCACCGAGCCCCGGGTCCAGGATGGTGACGATCTGCCGGACTCGCTCCCCGGTGATCCCGTACATGGCGCCGATATGCGCCAACGTGGCGCCGCCGCGGCGAACCGCGACGATCTCGCGGTAGCGGCCACAGCCGGGGGTCTTGGCGCGGTGGATGGGGAGGTTGGTGAACTCGCCGCCGCAGTCGGGGCAGCGTTGGCGGGGTCATCGTCCGCGGTCCTGTCGTTGTTCGTCGCGTTCGTTCTCGGCAACGTCGGCGCGGATGTCCCTGGCCCGCTGGTAGTCGCCGGCGGTGAGCCGCCCGAACCCTCGGCAGATGTGACACATGAACGGGCCCCGGCGCCCGGTCCCGTCACAGTCGCGGCACGGTCGACGCTCATCGGTCACGGTGTGATGCCTCCGGTGAATGTGACCCGGCCGTAGGGGCCGAGACACATCTCTGAGTCGCGGTAGCCGGTGCGGTAGCTCTGGCAGACCTCGGCGGTGGCATCCTCATCCGGGAGCGTGCTGCAACTGTTCATGCCAGAGCAGTCGCCTCCTGTGAGGAGGGCGAGGGTCGCCAGGATGAGTGCGACGGTCGCTACACCTAAGGCGAGCTTCGGGGTGGGTCCGGTCATAGTCTGCGTCCCTTCGTCGTATCGTGACGCAGATTGTAGCATCCTTGGGGGTGGGGTGCAAGCGGTTACCGGGTGACCATCGCCAACCGCTCCGACACCGGCACGACCCGGCACCGCAGCGACCGTTCCCACCCACGCACCCACCCTGCGACACGCCGATGATGCAAATCATCCACGAACACCACGGCGTCGCCGGTGAGGTGGGGCCAGAGTTGGGGGAGGGTGCGGGACCGGCCCTCCCGTATCCGGGGCCCGTCGATCAACGCGAACCCGACCCCGTCCGGTAGGTCGGTGTCGTATGTGCCCAACCGCAACCGGCACAGGCGGAGTTCCACGTTCTCGACGCCGGCGCGGGTGAGACGCATCGATGTCACCTGCCACCAGCGTTTGTCCCCCTCGAGCGAGATCAGGTGCCCGACATGGCCGGCGAGGACCGGGGTGGAGCGCCCCGACCCGTACTCGACCGCCACTGCCGGGGACAGGCGGGCCGCCGCCTCCACCACAACGGCCAGGGATTCAGGGTCGAGCGCCCAACTCACCCGGCGTCGACACCGTCAGCGGCCAGCTCAGCCTCCAACCGGGCGATCTCAGCTTCCACAGCGTCAAAGGTGATGACGTGGACAACCTCCGCTTCACGCAACCCGCACCGATCCAGGATGTCACGGGCCGCGGCGAGGCGGGCACGCTCATCGGACGACTCCACGATCTCAGCGAGCGCGACGATCGCTGGTGCCACCAGGTCGAGCAGCCGGCGGCGGGCAGCGTCCCGAACCTGGGGTGCAGCTCCCCCATGGACACGGCACACGGTTCCGCCCATGATCGCCAGCTTGCCGCATTGTTCCCCGGTGGTCTTCGATGTGGCTCTGCATTGGACTCGGGGCATGATGGGGTGAGCGCTTGCCATGCGGTCAGGGTAGCGTCGGGGTGCTTCCCGTGTGGGTAATGACCGGCCGGGTTCGGCATAGGTGTGGCTCGGGTGGGGACGGTTACCCCACTCTGACCGCTTGATGTTCAGCCAGCGATCCGAACCGAGAGGTCGCTGAGTTTGTAGCACGCCGCCGCTTCGGCGGTGGGCTGTTTGGCAGACCTCGATATGTCACCGTCAGTCGCCGCCTGGGGTATCCCCGATGGGTGGGGGTCCGGGGGAGGGGCTTGCAATAGTTAGCACCCTTGCAAGCACCGCTTGACCTAGAGCCCTGACCGTGATATCGTCGGGGCTGCCTGAGCAGCACTTGATCGTTCGAACGGCCCTCACCTTTACCGGTGGGGGCCGTTCTACGTTACGCCTCGCGTCGTGCCGCGTCAACGTCAAGTCGGGGTTGAGGGTGGACGGGTGGGGGGGTGGCGGGTAGGGTGAGGGTTCGTCGTATCGGACGCGGCAACGCCCCGGGAGGGAGAACCCCGGGGCGTCTGTCGTTGGGCCGCCTGCCACCTAGCGGTGACAGCCTAGTCGGTGCCCTCGTCTCGGATCAGCTCGGCGATCTGTTGCAACCCGAGCCACGTCTCGTCGATGGTGCGCCCCAACTTGGCTGCCAGGGTCGTGAGGGTTCCCATCGTTATGCCGTTGAACCGGTCGGGAAGCGATTTCCACGCGACCGAGCCGTATCCGAAGATCACCATCGCGACCCCGCGCCGGCTCAGTGGCTGCCTGCCGGTTCCCTCGCAGTAGGGGCAGACCGGCTCAGCCGGCCCGAGTAGTTGACGGGCGAAGTCGAGAGCGTCGGTCGCCTCGATCAGCCGCACCGGTGTCTGCGCCGTGGTGCCGCTGGCTGCGTGTTTCGGGACAGCGACGACGGTCTTCGGGTAGAGACGCTCGTCACGCGTCGACGGGCGATGCACGGTTCAGCCGCCCTCTGCCGTGAGTCGCAGGACCGCCTCGAGTTCAGCGACACGCCGGGTGCAGGGTCGGCAGTAGCGGCGGGGTTGCCGCCAGATGGGGTCACCGCAGATGTGGCAGCGGGTGGATGGTGGCCGGGTGCCGGCGATGCGGTCGAGGCGGGGGATCAGGTCTCGGGCCAGCGAGTCGAGCAGCTCATAGGAGACGGTCATTCGTCGCCCGTCTCCAGCCACAGCTTCCAGTACATGACCGGAACAGGGATGGCCCGGGCGGCCGCCATCTCCGCTCGGGCACCGGACGACGCCTCTGCACCGGGTAGGTAGGCGAGCCCTTCGGCGTGGAGGCACAGCCACTCGAGGTCGGCGGCGAGCACCTGCCGCCGGTCGTAGGGTTCGTCGCCGGTGGCGCCGTCGATGGTGAGCCCCATGACCCGGTCGCGTTCGGGTGGGTTGAACACTTCGTAGCCGGCGCCTCGGAGTCTGGCGGCGGCTACGTCGAACGCGGGGGCGTTGAAGTCGGCGATCCCGGTCATCGGGCCAGCCAGGTAAAGCCGGTGCGGCCGGTCACTCATTCGAGGTCCCCGATGTCGGGGTCGACACCGAACAGGATCACATCGGAGAACAGCCGCCGACACAGCTCCGTCGCCGCGCGGGCCCAGAGCATCGCCTGCGTGTACGACTCCCACGGCAACGGGGACCCTGTGCTCGACCGGGCCCGGGCGGTGCCTTCGTCGGTGATGGTGGCGAGCCCTGCTCGGGCGGCGTCCTCGAGGGTCCACACCACAGTGATCGTCTCCCCGGTGTCGCCGCGGGTGCCGACCAGCTCCGCCCGTTTGGCGTCGGCGGTGCCTTCGACCCGGTGCTTGGCACGCCGCACCATCCCCAACTGCAAACTGGCAGACAGGTTGGGGCGCCCCTGAATGATCGTGATTTCCCGCAGTGACGCCATCGCGTCTACACCGAGTTCACGGCCGGTGAGGATCGCTGCCATCACCGCCGCCGGGTTGTTGCGCATCGCTTTGGGCACGAACTCGGTTCGGGCGAGCCCTTCCCCGAGCCGTTTGGCGACGTCGAGGGCGTCGGCGGTGACCCCTCCGGCGACGTGGCGGGCCAGTTCCCCGCGTGACCCCACCGGTGGCGCCGGCGGTTCGGGTTTGCTGGTGTCGGGTTCGTCGACGGGTTCAGCGTCGATGACCTCCACGTCCACCGGGTCGAGTGGCACCCCGGCGTCCGATGGCGCGTCGACCACTTCGTCGAGGGTGGGTTGCTTATCAGCCATGTGACGCCTCCGTTGGGGTCGTTGCATCGTCGGGGTACCTGGTGGCGCCCTTGAACGCGCCCCACGGCCACCAGTAGACGTGGGCGTCCTCGGCATACAAGTCGCACCAGCGGCGGGCCGACAACTCGTCGTCGAACAACGCCAACGGGTAGTCGCGTAGGTCGAACCCGATCACGACCCACGCCCCGTCCGCGCACTCGTTCACGACGTCACCGCCATTCCGAGATGCCGGGCGAGCACGGTGACGGCGTCCATGATCCCGACGAGCGACGACAGCGGCGGCGGATGAGCGGCCCAGTCGGCCTCGGTCGTCCACTGCGTCTCGTCGGCGAACGCCGTGTATTCGGTGGCGCCGGTTTCGGTGAGATGCAGCACCGCCCCGAACGTCGGGGTGCCGTACTCGTGCCCGATGTCGCACGCCGCATACGCGGCGACCTGCAACGGGTTCTCCGGGTACAAGGCACCGGTGCGGGCGTTGACGACGCTGCGCCCCGTCTTGATGTCGATCACACCAACCTCGTCGGCCTGGTCGCGGACGAGCACGTCGAGTGTGCCCGCCCACCCGTGAGCCAACGACGCGACCGGGATCTCCTGGCCGATGACGACGTAGTTGGAGTCCTCGACCCACTGCCACCACGACTGCACGATCGCGGCGACCTGCTGATCCTCGACCTCGTGCGCCGGGACTTCGGCGGCGATGAGACGATGCGCCTCGCTGCCACGGGCCGCCGCTTTGTCACGGTGCCGCCACGGGGCACCCTTCGCGATGTCAACCGCCGCCTGCGGGTCACCCTCAGCCAGGGTGGCCATGGTGTCCATGTTCTCGACCACCCAGCGGGCGGTAGCCGCGGCCGCCCACCCCACCAGGGCCGGTTTGTTGATGGCCCGGAGCAGGGTCGTCACCGACGGGAGCATCAGCTCACCACCGGGGACGTCGTCACCGGTGACCCGGTACACGTGCTTGCCGCCGGTGGCGATCACCAGTTCGACGCGGTTCGGCCAGTCGTCCTGCGGTGTCTCCTGATCGAAGTCGTCTGTGACAGTGGTCATAGCTGCACCTCCAACGTCTCGACGAGCGTCTCCCACGCGGAGTACGTGTCGTCGATCGACGCGTGCTCGGCGACTGCGACCTTGGCGAGTTGGCGAACGCTCATCACGGCGACCGCCTGCCGTATCGTCCCGAGATTGTCGGCGCGGCCGTATTCCACCAGCGCCCCGACGAGCACCCTCGTTTCTAGTGCCAGCATCACAGACCTGCGAACGGGTCGGCGGGACGCTCGTTGATCAGCTTCGCGACCTCTTTGGCGAGGGCGAGCCCGGTGTGACCGGCCGTTTCCCTCGGGAACCGTCGCAGCACCGACCCGACCCTGACCGGTGCCGTCTCGTTGTTGTCGGGGAACGCGGCCGCCATCGTGACGACCTGCTCTGAGTGTCGCATCGGACCTCCCTGGTGCGGGTGTATTGCGTGTGCCCGTTATGGTACACGTCGCTACAACCTGCGTCAAGTGGGGGGAGTGGTCCCGTCGGTGGGTGGATCAGGTGGCCGCCGGGACGCCACCCACCCGGCCACAGCAGCTACCAGGGCGACACCCAACCCGGGGAGCCACCGCATCCACCGTGGCCGGGTCACGTCAACGCCTGACGCAACGCCACAATCTCCGCTTTCAACTCCGCGATCTCCGTCTTCAACGCCGCGATCTCAGCCCGGAGGTCGGCCCGTTCCTGCTGCGACTCCAACCTGGCCGCGACCCGGTCCTCGTGCAACGTCTCGATCGTCGCCTCCATCGCCTCCATAGCCTGCGCCACCCCGGCCCGGCCATTCGCCATCACCCCGCTGCGCTCAGTCACCGCGTCGGTTCGCTTCGATCGCACATAGGCGAACACGGCGACGAGCGCCGCAGTGGCGGCAGCGAGGATCTCAGCCCAACTCACCGCTTACGCTCCGTCATCGGGTTGATCGGCGGTTCGAGCAGCAGCCACACCTGGATGACGGCGATCGCCACGTACATGATCGGGAGCTGGAACGATGCCTTCCCGGCGAACACCTGCTCAGTGTTGGCGATCCCCCAGGCGAGCATGACACCGATCGACGCGGTGACCGTGAGACGCACGAGACGCAGGTCACGCACCACGTTGAGGAACACCAGTTCGCTCACCCCGAGCCCGGCGAACACGGCGCCGACGACCGGGTACGGGACACCGTACGGGGTGAACGTCGGCATGTAGATCCAGAAGTTGACGGCGAGCGCGACGCTGGCGACCGCGACCGTCATCATCGACCGGTAGAGGCTCGGGTGCGTGCGTCGCAGGTCGACGCGTCGGTTCGGTGCGTTCACCGCTCAGTGTCTCACGATCCAGACGATGAGGGCGATGATCGCCACCACAATGAGGACGGTCACAAGATCCACCACGCCTCCCCTAGTCCTCGAGCGGGTACATGATATCGAGATGGTAGGCGGGGTTCAGCACGTCGTAGTAGACGGCGACGGCGTTGTCGCCGTCGAGCCACGCCCCCACCACGAACCGCTCGTACACGGTGTGCGGCCCCGAGTCGTAGGCGTCCGGTTTGTTCGGGTTCGGGGTGTCACCTGACACCTGGAACGGGGTCGTCAGATGCTGGATGGGTGAGAACGTGGTCCCCGGGTCGGCGTTGACCGGGTTCACGTAACCCCGCACTTCGACAACCTGCCCGGTGGCGGTGTGCACCACCCGGATCACCGGGCGACGATCCGGGGGCTCAGCGGTGGGCCCGATCCACGACGGGCGGGGTGAGTCGCGCAGCTCGCTAGTGGCGGGGCCGACGATGATGCCGCACCCGTGGGCGTCGTTGTTGGGGAGCCCGGCGGGGGCCACGTCGTAGCGGATGCAGTCGTAGAACCGCTCCGCTTCGTCCATGCCCTGATCCCCGACCTGCACAGCGATGGTGCCGCCGTAGCCGCCGGCGAACGAGAACCGGAACACCTGGTCGTCGGGTTCGGGGCCGGGCGGGTTGTGGTGGAGGAACCCGTACGCGTACCGGTAAGCGGAGCGGTCCCCGTCGTCCCACCCGGCACCGGACGACAGCTGGTGGTAGTAGGGCGCTTCCCACATTTTCACGGCGGTGGGTGACCCGAGCCGGCCGATCACGTAGATGTCGTAGCGGCCACCGGAGATGATCGGGGTTGGGTCGGTGCCGATCGGCGGTTCAGGCGGCTCAGTGGTGGTCGTCGTTGGTGGCGGCTCCGTCGTCGTCGTGGTGGGTGCCGCGGTCGTTGTGGTGTCCCCACCGGTCGTCGTGGTGTCCCCACCGGTGGTCGTGGTGGCGTCGCCCACAGCTTCCACCGTGACCGGCAACACCCCGAGCATCGTCGACCCGCCACCCTCCAGAATCCGCACCTGCCCGTCGCCGACAGCCTGCGCGTTCGCCTCATCGGAGACGTCGACGACAGCGACCCCGGCACCGAGCAGCGCCAGCCCTGCCAACGTCGCGAAGATCACCGACCGTGGGTTGCGGGTTGCCATCACTGCCTCCTAGGCGACGAACACCTTGCAACGGTGCCCGTGCTCGGCGCCGGTCGAAACGTTCGAGTACCAATTGAAATACCAGATATAAGGGTTCCCGACGACCAGCACCGACCGGTGCGTGTACATCCACGGGTAGACGGTCCCGAAGTGACACGTCGGGATGTGCGCCTCAGCGGGCGGCGGTGCCGCGGTAACGGATGCTGCGACGATGAGCGCCGCAGCGAGCAGACGTCTCATCGCTGGTAACCCTAGACGAACCGACCTGCCGAATAGCGGACCTGCGCGCTCAGCGTGGTCGGGGTCATGCAAACCGCCTCGGTTCGACATAGCGCGGGCATCCGGCTGCAAGCAGGGTGCGGTCGTTCGGGATAAGTATTCGAGCCCGACGCTCGTCACGACGCAGCGGATATACCCACCGATCCTTCACCGATTGCGTTACGCCGTCACGCCATGACCCGTTGCCGGTCGGTGGCGGCCGCAGACGATGCCACGTCGGCGCCCATAGCCAGTTGCACGCGCGATACAGCGCGCCGGTGTGACCCACTGACGGGTCGCTGTACGACACGACCGTCGTCACGTCCGGGCGCTCGGCGAGCAGGAACCGAGCAATGCGCGACCATTGCCGACTGCCGCCGTTCTCGACGCCGAGCAGACACCAGCGAGTCAGCTCCAACCAATCAGTCGGGAGATGCCGCGAGGTCGGCGAGGCGAGCACGGCGACGCCGTACTCGTCAGACCATGCGAAGCCGCGATGAGCGCGCCCGAGATAGTGACGCTCGTCGAGAAAGGCGGCGACGCTCGCCACCGGCAGCGTGCGAGCGTCGAACACGGCCAGGGTCGCGGTCATGTCAACACCCGCCGGCCGCTGACCACGCGCCCCACCCCTGAGACGCCCACACGGCCGCGGCGATCTCCATGTTCGTCACCGGGTCGAACAGCGCCGACGCGGCGACCCCGTAATGGTCGGACCACAGTGGTGTCATCACCTGCATTAGCCCGGTCGCGCCGGACGGGTTGTACGCCGACGGGTTCCCGCCACTCTCCCCGGCCATCACGCAGAGGGCGAAATCGACCTCGGACGCCGGGAAGTACGCGGCGACGAGTGAGCGCCATTGCTCAACCCCGGACGTGTACGACACCGGGACCGGCGCGGCGACGACAACCGGAGGCGGCGCCGTTGTGGTGGTGGTCGTGGTGGGTGGCGGGATCGACTCGAAGTAGCCGCGCTGCCGCTCACACATCCCGACCTGCACGCACAGCGTGCGGAACCGCACCCATTCACGGTCGATGGTGGGGGGTTCGTGCGGGCCGGGGGCCGGCACCGTTGACGCCGCCGCGGCCAAGATGACCGCTGCGGCCAGGGCACGCATTACGGGTACGTTATACCGCTGATTTCGATGGTGCCAGTCGCCGACGTCGGGGCCGGCCCCGGATCGCCTTTCTCCCCCGGCTTCCCCGGTTCCCCCGGGTCACCCTTCTCGCCCACGCCTGGCGCGCCTGGCGCTCCCGGCGCCCCCGGTTTGCCCGGCGCCCCCGGGTCACCCTTGTCGCCCTTCTCCCCCGGTGGCCCCTGCACCGCGGTGACGAGAACCTCGGCGACCTTGTCCGTGGACACGTCACCCAGGGACAGCTTCGACTTCAACGAGCGGAACAGTTGCTCACCGCGGGGCATCTCATTCGCCGCCACCTTGACCTCGACGGCACGGGCGACAATACCCTTCAAGAATGCTTCCTCTTCCGGTGTGAACTGCGGCATGTCGTCTCCTTCGTAGATCGCTTCGGCTCGGTCGTTGATGCTGCCGATCAGCTCGTGCAGGTTGTCGCCGGGACACGACGTCGACCCGTAGTCGCGGTGCCCGCCGGTGAACCCGAGCGGCCACCAGCCCTGCTCATGGCCCCAGGCGACGAGATGCGCGATCCGCTCGAGCAGCAGTGGCGACGGGGTGTCGCCCTCGTAGTTGCCCATGACGCAGATGGCGTGCGAGTCGTCGTTGTTGTTGAGCGTCGCCGCGCCTTCGACACCGGCGCCGCGTCCGACGAACAGGTCGACGTCCGGGGAGTCGTTGTCGAACACGTAGTGGTAGGCGATGTCCCGCCAACCCCTCACGTCCATGTGGAACGTCTGGATCGCCCGCATCGACGGCTCGTCCTGACCGTCCGACGCGGTGTGATGCAGGATGAGCTTCGGGGTTGGGAGCTTGGCGAGCATCGTGACCGACTTCGGCGGGCGGGCACCCCACCCGGCGCGGGACACCATGACGGGGGCGGTCACCATCAGCGGTCACCGCCTCTCGTCTGTGACTGGCCGGCGAGTCGCCGGGCAGGTTCGGTAGTGGGTGCCCGCCACCCTGGCGCCGCCAGTCGGCAGGGGCCGTCGATCGTCGCCGCGCCACACGACCAGCACACCAGCTCGGTTGTTTGGACGTCACAGGTCGGGCAGTGGCGCGGCGGCTGACGCACGGTCATCGCTTGACGTCCTCAGCGGCAACCTCGGCCAGTTCGGCGGCGCTGTAGAGACAGTCGCACCGCATCAGCGTTAGGTCGAACCCGACGACGACAGCAACGCAGCCGACCCCGTCATGCCATCGCTGCTCGTGCCCGCATCCGCAGATCATCGCAGCTCGTCCTCGATTCGGCCCGAGAGCCAGTCGATCGGTCGCCACACTACGCCCCCGGACGCATCCAGCCATCCCCGCTGCTCATCGGAGAGGCGACCCCGGGTCGACTTCAACTCGACAAGCCGCACCACCCCGCCGCGGGCGAGCACCAAATCCGGGCATCCTGCGTGCCCGGAGAGGGCGGTGGCGTACCGGCCTGATCCGAGCATCGCCGGGCGGGAATGGTGGACGTGCCAGCCGAGCAGCGACGCAGCCTCGATGACGTGACGCAGCAGTGTCGCCTCGGACATCGACGCGGTCAGCAGCGCCCGGTCAGTCATCGACCAGCGCCTCTTGTGCCGTGTCCCTGAACAACCGGGCGACGGCGCCCGTCGACAGGGCGGTGAGCCCGACGACGAACGCCGTCCACAGGTGCCCGGTGGCGAGCGCCACGACCGCGACGCTCGCCCAAACCCACGACACACCTGTGAGCAGCAGCGCCGTCATGGCACCAGCCCGCCCGAGTAAGTCACCCGTAGGCACGTCACCTGCTCACGGTACGCGGTGCGCCCCGATTCGCAGACCGCCGCGGCGTCGTCCTCTTCCAGCTCGGCGACGGTCGCCTGTAGCGCGTCGATTCGTGCGTCAGTGATGGCGGTCGACACGGTCAGGACGAGCACCCAGAGCATCACCAGCACGAGCAGGAACCGCTGATCGCCGGTCATGCCATGCCTGCTGCGTCGTGCCCACCGGTCGCCGACTCGAAGGTGATCGTCTGCGCCGGCGGTTTCACCGGTGTCAGGTCCGGGGTCAGGACCCCATCGACGACGAGCAGCGTGTCAGCGACAGTGGTGAGCACGATCGACTCGATGTCGGTCACGTCGTTGCTCACCCACTTCCGCAACTCAGCGGCGATCAACCGGTCGATCTCCCCTGCATTCAGCATCGGGTCACCCTCCCTGTCGTCCACAACGTCGAAGTAGCCGGGGCTGGTTTCGGCGAGCCCGGACCATGACGGCGGCTCGAACGAGAACTTGACGCCTCCGGATTCGTGGCCCAGGTACTTGCCTCCTGCGTGCCCGGCGGGCAGTTCGCAACGAATCCACCGAGTGATCTGACCGTCGACGATTTCGACGATGTGTTGGGCTGGGCAGCGTCTCAATGGGGCCATGCTCACCCTCCCTCATCGCAGCGGTCATGTGAACCCTTCACTGGTCTGTCAGATCCCAACAGAGGGCGCACGCACCCGTACCCGTGAGATCGAGTCTCGTCCGCGGCCAGTGTCCCTTGGTGATCCAGTGAATGAGATGACGCATCACCGTCACCCTCCCTCGGCGTCGGCGGCGCAGTGGCGCTGCCCGCCGAAGTTGCCGATCTCGTGCTGACCCTCCGGGCAGTCCTCACCACGGGGCGGCAACCCCGGCTGCGTCGTCGTCGACTGCTCATCCGGTGGCGCAGCGGTCGTGGTCGTGTCGCCCGGGGGCGGTGTCGTCGTGGTGTCATCCGGCGGTGTCGTCGTATCCGGCGGTGGGGTAGTGGTGTCCCCGTCGCAGTCCGACAGGTCGACCGTCTCCGACGCGATCACGGTCTGGCCGTCGGTCACCTGCCAGGTTTCGCCCGGCAGGACGAGGATGTACGTGGTGGGTTTCCGGTCGAGCCCGACGATCGCCACGTAGAACCCGTCGGCCTTCCCCTGGTCGGTTATGAAGACAAGGTCGCCTTCGCCCCTTCCGCTCGAGTAGCAGTCGTCGATGCCGTACCGGTCGTCGCTGTACGCGATCGCTGAGTTCGCCCACAGCAGCGCCCCCACCGTCAACAGCATGATCGTCAGTCGTCGCATATCCCCATCCCCTTTGTCGTATCAGTCATTACCTGCGGTGTAGATCCAGCGTCGAGCAGCGACGGCTGCTCCGGTGGCGTCTTGACGATCGGTTGATCGTCGTCGCCAAGGTACGCGGTCAGGGACCGCATCAGACCGTCGATTTGCTCGGCGGGCGGCCAGTCCGGCGGTGGCCGCAGGTGAGGGTCGTCGCATTGCACGGTGTAGCGTCCGGCGACCCCGGTGACGCGGTGCGTTTCGAGATGCCGGTGGCACGTCGGGCAGATCACGCGGCACCTTCCCAGAGGGTGAGCCGGTCGTCGCGCCACCAACCGACGAGGTCGGGGGCGCCGTGGCGGTGGACGAGCACGACTGACGCGGGCGGGTCACGGTCGATCACGACGACGGTGTCGATGACAACGACCCGGTCGATCTGCTCTGGGAGCCCGCCACCGTTGGTGACAGCGGCCCGCACATCAGCGAGCGTCGGGGCGGTCATCGGGTCGCCTCGGGATGCTGTGTCGTCATGTGGCGCCGCACATCCTCGAACGACCGGTGGCACACGGCGCAGACACCGTTCTGTGCCCTCCGTCGCAGTTTCGTCGCCTGCCCCTTGTACGCGGCCGCTGACCGCTCCGCGGCGGCGCGCTGGTCGGAGAGATGCACGTTCGTCGATTGCAGCGACGCGACCCGGCGGCGTAGCTTGTCAATCTCGCCGTTGAACACGAGATTGTGACCGCTCGGGCAGTAGAACGAGCGCCCGTCCTCGCGGCGCCGCGCCTCGAACGTGGCAGGTATGGCGAATATGATCCCGCAATCGGCGCAGGTCGTCGTGTTGAGAGTGACCGTCTCGGTGATGGTGTATCCGTTCATCGCTGCACGTCGAGGTTCGATGGCCGGTTGTCCTGCTGGTCGCCGTTGCGGTGCCGGACGTCACCGGCCGGCAACCCTGCCAACCAGCGATGCTCGAGGACTTCGACCCATTCGTTCGGTGCGAGCCGCCAGCGGAGCCTGACGCGGCCTTGTCCGTCGACGGTGCGCCGGTCGGGGGGCCGGGCCGGGCAGTCGGCGGGTGTGCGTGCCATCCTGATGTTTCCCATACCCCTCACTGTACCACGCTGTACCTCGGGTTACAAGGGGGGAACGGCCACCGGTGGGGGAACGGACCCGGCCGGGATTCTGGGGCGTGTCAGAGGGCGCGGGGTATGGCGGCGGTGAGCCACCGGGTGTTCGCCTCCGACGAGTCGAACGTGAACGAATCCGGGTTGATGGAGCTGGTAGCCAGGAACGGCCCCGACGCGAACCCGAAGCGGGCGTCGTTGACGCCGTCGTTGCGGAACCGGTACACCTGATCGTTCGGGAGGTTCACCGGCCACACGGTCGGGGGCACGTCGATGATGGTGCCCCACTGCGAGGCGACGGCGAACCCGAGCCACGAGGTGAGCGCCCCGGACACGGCACCCGGGTCGATGGTGGCGGCGGCGCCGTTGATCTGATTGTTCGACGTGACGATCTGGTCGAGGTTGCCGTCGATGACGTGGGCGGTGACCCACCCGAGCGCCGCTGTCTCCGCTGACGTGATGTCGATGGTGACGGCGGTGTCGTCGGTGTTCGCCCGGTATAGGAGGGTGAGCCCGGCGCCGGTGAGGGTTGTCGGTCCGGCCACCGTCCACCCGTCCGGTACGACAATGGTGCGGGACGTCGAGGTGCCCTCCATGCGGCACAGGACGATGATCTTGTCGGCGGTGCCTGCGACCAGGTTGACGTCGCGGGTGTTGAGCAGCCCCGAGTCGGCGGCGTTGATGACGTTCGCGAGGGTGGGCGCCTGCTGCGGGACAAGGACACCGACCCGGAACCGGGCGGTGCCTTTCAGCGAGTCGCCCACTTCCCACGTGAACGGCACCGTGGGTGTCGCCCCAACCGACTGTGTGTCGCCGGTGCTTCGTATCCATGCCTGGTCTGTGCCGGTCACCGAGATGAGCGCCCACACGCGGCGACCGCCGGTGGACGGGTGATTCAAGTGCACCAGCCCGACCGGTGTCGCGTCGGGCACGTCGGGCACAGCAGGGAGCGTCACCGAGTACGCACCCGAACCGGGTGTGAACCCGGTGCCGAGAGTGATCTCGAAGTCGACGTCGACGTACCGGCCCTGCGCGGACCAGAAACCGGCGGCGACCCCGTCACCGATGAACGGGTTTGTGGTCGCCCCGAGCAGCGCCGGGGTGTACGTTGATGCGCCGCCACCGCCGACACCCGGCGACCCCAGGATGAGCAACCCGCCGGCGGTCGCCAGGGCACGGGCCGGAACATCAACGGTCGACAGCGGCGCGATCGACGGGACCCGGTCGAACTCGGTGCCCGCCCACGTCACCGTGTAGAACCCGTCGACGTCCGGCCCTTCGACCACGTGCACCGTTTCGATGGTGGGTGGCGGTGACCCATCGGGTCGCGGGATGAGGTCGTCGATGATGCGGAGCAGGTCACGGGTCACGGTGTGAACGCCCTCGCGATCATCGTGGTGCCGCCGAGCAGGTCAACGGTGACGGCGTCCATAGCGAGCGTCACGATTTGGTCGGCGCCCACCTGGATCGTCACCGAGTCGCCGGGGTCCCAGGTGGGGTCGAACCCGCGGACAACCCGCCACGACGCCCCGGCGCCCTGCAGTTTCGCACCGATGCGGCGCGCCGTGGTCGCCGCCCCGGCGTCCGACCGTACCGGGGCGTCCGCGAACATGGTGACCCGCCCGTAGGGGCCATCGACGTAGGTTGGTGAGTCGGGGTCGTCGTCCTCCCACACACCCCACGCCGGATTCGCCGACACCGACGACCGGACCACCACAACGTTCGGTGGGCGCCCCGAGAACGACACCACAGCCTGCTCGGGTAGCACCCGGCGGGTCCCGGGGACCCCGGTCGGGACCTCATCAACGACGAGGGACCCGGCCCGGTCGAAGTAGCAGCGGAGCCCGCCACCGGCGAGCAGGTCGGTGAGTTCCCGCCACGGGTCCACCGATGAGGCGGCGCCGAACAGGTACGGTTCCCCGTCGGTGACGTCCCCCACCGTGACCCCACTCGCTGGGGTGTCCGTCTCGAGCCGCGGGTCACGGGTTTCGACCACTTGGGCGGCGACCGCGGCGAGATCCTGAGAGGCGCCAACCGGCATCGGTGACACGAACCGGTGACCGGAGATCCGGGACGCCCGGTCCCCGAGCTGCAACGACACCACGGCACCATCGGCGACGACCGCGGCGTCGGTGCCGGTGATCGGCAACACCCCGAGCGGCACCGTCGACTCGACCCCATCCAAGGTCGCCACGCCCGCCTCCACGAACAGTTCCGACCCGAACGAGGCGAGCACATCGGACGGTTCGGTCGGGACCCGTTTGCTTTGCACCTGCACCGACCCGGACCAGCGGCCCGGGGTCCGAGCGTCCTGGGTGATGGTCCCGGCGACAACCCGCAACGTCTCCGACGCGTCGCCACGCACCGCGGTGACGTTGACGACACGCCGGTACGCGGTTTGCCCGTCGACGAGCACCTGCGCCGCGGGGTCGAGCAGGGTGCTCACGTCTCGAAGATGTCGGGGGGCGGGTCCGACGTCGCCGGTTGCGCCACCTGCCGGGTCACCGCCGTCACCCGGTGGACCGCCCCCTCATCGGAGGGGATCTGCTGCGGGTCGACGGTGACCGCCGGGCCCGCCGACACCCAGATCGCTTCGAGCGCCGGGTCGGCGAGGATGAGCCACACCTGCGGTTCGTCGAGTGCCGCCACCAGGTCAACCGTCGAGTCGGTGGACAGGGTGAGGAACGCGACGGTGTGGTCGCGGCCACCGGGGAGCCCGGACACAGCGGAGGGGAGCCCACCGCCGACGGGTTGCGCCGCGTCGTACGGCCACCGCGTCGACCACGGCCAAACCTCAGCGGCGCCGACGAAGTCGAGCGCGGTGTCGGTGGGGTGGATCACCCACGACGGGCACGGTTGCCCAACAACGACGCACGGGTCGACGGTGACGGGGGCGTCGGCTTCGGTCCAGTCGGTGAACGCGAACGCGCCACCGACCGCACCCCACAACCTGACCCGGTACAGCAGCTCACGGGTGATGGCGTCACCGACCCCGCACAGGCTGTCGGCCGGGTACGAGATCTGCACGAACCGGTCGACCCAATCCGCCGAACCTGCTTCGGGGATCTCCGGGTCGTCGGTCCAATCCACCAACCGCACCCACGTCGTCCCCCCGTCGAGCGACCGTTGAATCTCCGCGCGGATCGGTGCGACGAACGACCCGGTCGGCGCCCCGATCGTCAACTCCACCGACGGGGGGCAGTCGATCGGTGTCACGGTCACCGTCGGGGCGGGCGGCACCGGGAAGTTCTGTGTCCACGAGCATGACGACTCGACCGCCCACCAGATCTCCCCGTTGACGTCCACGAAATCGTGGGTGCCGAACCGGGCGAAGATCGTCCACTCGCCGTTCTCGATCGGGTCAACCTCCCCGAACGCCTCACGGGTAGTGAACGCCACCCCGTCCTGGCTCACGTTGTTGCGGGTGATGCGCTCCATGCGGGGCGGCCCCCACACACCATCAACCCACGGGTCGAACCCTGACGTCGCCGCTTGCGCGTCGGTGAAGATGCGCCACTGCTGCGTGATCGACACCGTCTGCCCGGGGGAACCGGCGTACCCGTACACCCCGGTCATCACCACGAACGGGGTTGTCGTGTCGGTGATGGTCCCGGCGCACCGGTTCACCGCCGCGGCGTCCTGCACCTGCAACGACGTCACGTCGGGGCGGTCCCTGACATCAACGTCGAGGTAGAGTTCTTGGACCCGCCAACCGGAGATCGGGTCCCCCGCCTCAGTCTCCCCACCGTGTGAGACGAGCCGGCAGTCGAACACCGCCGAGTCGATGTTCGCGGTGGCCCGCCCGATCGCCGGCACCGTCGAGGGGCGCAGCCACCCGGTCGAGCGTTGCTGCCCCGGCCCGTAGCGGAGCGACGTTTGGGGTAGCACCGCGTCGGGCCACTGTTCGATGAGCGCCGCGACCCGCACAACCGCCGGTGCCGCCGCCGGGGGCTGCAGCTGCTCCCACCGGTCCCGGACCCGCAACCGGAACTGCTTCACCCTCTGCCCGGCGGTCAACGCTGTCAGGTTCCCGCACCCCAACTGCATTTGCGACCCGGCGGGTTGCTGCTCAACGAACAGGACGTAGGTGGCGGTGTCGTCGTCGGATGTGACCGCCTGGCGGGTCCCTGACGGCACCGTCGACGTGTCGGTGCCGTTCTGGATGGTGCTGTTGGGTCGCAGCGTCGAGAGTCCCATCAGTGACCGTCCCTGGATAGGCGGGTGCGTGCCAGAGCCTCGAACGCCCGTTGGACACCGGCGGCGACGTCAGCGGTCGACGCCGGCCGGTCGATGACGATAGCGCCGGGGGCCACGTTCACGGTCACCGACGACGACCCCGGGGTTTCCCCGGACACCCCAACCGAGATCGACGAAATCAGGCGGTCGACCTGCGACGCTGACAGCGGCACCGCGGTGCCGGCGAAGTCGGGCACGAACATCTCCGGCACACCGGAGTAGACGAACTGGCCGGCGCTGAACCGGCCGCCGCTGTCGAGCTTCAACGCCCCGCCGCCGCCGATGCTGTCACCGGTGACGTCGACGACGATGTCGATGGGCCACAGGCGGTTGACCAGTTCGGTGAGGCGATCCTGCACACTGGTCACCGTGTCGAGCGCCGTCTCGGCGCCCTTCACTTCCAACTCCGGTTCGTACCGCCTATCGACACCCTCAAGCGCGGGTCGAAGCTTCGTGTCGACTTCTACGGCGGCGTCGTCAGCGTCCGAACCGATCCCCCTGATGCGTTCCCGCATCGTCTCGAACGTGCCCTGCGTGATGAGCCCCTGGTCGCGCAGGTCACGCAACGTGACGAGGAACGCCGGCCCGGCGTCATCCGACACGGCGAGCAAAGCCGACTCGACCGCCAACTCAGCGTCGGCAAGGTCGAACGCCGCCTGCACCGCCGCGGGGGAATCCTCCCCGGTTTGACGCACCGCCCGGTTGTACAACCGCAGCGCCTCCCGTGCCTGAGCGTTCGCGTCCCGCACAGCGAAGATAGGGTCGACCAGAGCCCGGTACGCGTCATGGACACCCCGCAGCGCCTCGGTCTGCAACTCGAGCGCCGATGTGAGCGGCGGCACCGACCCTTGCAGGTAGTCGACCCCGGACGCGGCGTCGATCGCCGCCGGGCCGACCGCGCTTGCGGCGGTGGCGAGATTATCGGTGGCGGTCGCGGCCTCCCCGGCTGACAGGCCGATCGCCTCAGCGGTTTCCCCGAACGCGACGGCGTTGTCGCGGGCGCCCCGTGTCTCGTCAACGAACCGGAGCAGCGAGTCGGTGACCTTCGCGGTGCCGGCGTCGACGGCGAACAGGCCACCGGCGAACAGGTCGAGCCCACCCATCCCCTCCGTCAGCGCGTTGCGGAACGCGAGGGCGTCCTCGGGGGTGCCGGCGAGGGCTCTCGCCAGGTCGTCGACGGTGAGCCCCATCTCAGCGAGTTGCTCAGCGGCGCGCCGGTTCGCTTCGAGGAACGCGGTGGCGGTGGTGTCCGCCGCCGACTGGATCGAACCCTCAGCGGCGGCGAGCGCCGCCTCCCAATCCCGGGTCGCTTCCTCGTTGTCGCGGGTCGCGACGAGTAGGACACCGAGCCCGGCGATCGCCCCGGCGATAGCGAGCCCCCACGGGCCGGTGAGGAACGTCGCGACCCCTGACAGGGAGATCCCGAGTGTCCCGAGCGCCCGTGCGATCGACGCGATCCCGACCACCGACGCGGCGCCGACCCCGCCGAGCCCCCCGAGCAGCACCAACGTGGTTTGGATGGGGGCGGGGAGGTCGAGGAACACCCCGAGCAGCGCCGACCCCGCTGATGTGAGCGCCTCCCACGCCGGCATCAGCGACTGGCCGGCGACAGCGGCGGCGTTCTCCTGCTCACCGGCGAGGATGCGTTGCGAGTTGGCCAACCCGTCTGATGTGGCGGCGAAGTCACCGGCGACCTGCTCGGTTTGCGCCATGATGAGTGACAACGCCGCGGTTGCTTTCGCGGTGGGGTCCATTGTTTCACCCGCTGAGACGAGCCCGAGCGCCAACGCCTCCGCTTGTATCGCCGCTTCGCTCATGTTCACACCGAACGCCCGCAGCGGCTCCGTCTCACCGCGCAACCCTGATCCGATGGCGCCGAGCGCTTGGGACACGTCGACGTTGAACACCGACGCCATGTCGGCGGCCCTGGTCGCCAGGTCGAGGGTGGCGTCGGCGGCTGTCTCCGCGTCGAGCCCGAAGTTCGCGAGCAGCGCCCCGATCGGCACGACCGCCTCGTTGAACGCCCGCTGACTGAGCCCCACCGACTCGGCGGCGTTCTCACCGAAAGCGATCACCGTCTGGGACGCTTCACCGAACACCACATTTACGGCGTTCAACGATTCCTCAAGCGCCGACGCGGCGTCGACAGCGGCGGTGCCCATTCCGACGAGTGAACGCACGGCGATCGCGGCCCCCGACGCGATCGCCGTGGACCCGATCAGGTCCCGTGCGCTGAACGACCGGGAGATCGTGTCCGCTGACCGGGCCCCGGTTGTGCCCAGGTCGTCGAGGGCGTCGTCAACCTGCCCGATCTGGGCGGTGGCACCCTTCGTCGCTGATTGGAGGTCACGTTCGAGGGTGGGCCCGAACTTCGATACGTCGGGGAGGATTTCAACGAGCGCGGTCCCGATCGTTGTTGCCATCAGCGGCGCCGGCCTTTCAACCGTTCCAGGTCAGCGGCGGTCACTTGCTGCCCCCACGTCTGGCGTCGCACCTGCTCCGGTGCCGCCGCGTCGAGTTGTTCCTCGATGGCGCGCCGCACGTTCTCCCGGGACGTGAACGCGTTGCACAGTTCGGACACCCACGCGTCGAGCAGGCGCCCGTAGACAGCGTCGAGTGTCAGGGTGTCGAGGTCGTCGATACCGGCTCGCCAACACCAGTAGCCCCATCGTTCGCGACTGGCGGCGATGATCCCTGCGCCTCTGTGAAAGGGACGACGCGAAGCGCCTTCGCCGCGTCGCCGATCAGCGTCAGAATTGCCAGGGAGTCGAGCCGGTCGAACAGGGTCGCCAACTCGCCGTTGTGACCTGGGGCCATGTGGGCGAGGACACTGGTGAGGAACTCGCGGGCTTCGTCGGGGGACTGGTCGGAGCGGTTCGTGAGCGCCAGTTCCATGTTCGCCGACAGCGCCCGGGTGAACGTGATCGTTTGGTCGCCGATCTCGGCGACGTACGGGGTGCGACCCTCGTCGATCGTGGTGTATCTCTTGCCGTCAGCCATGCCTCTCTCCCTTATCTCGTCCACTCGATGTTGATTCCCCAACCTACTAGCCCACCCTCGGGCCCGAGCGCTTCTGCGCCGGTTATCTGCCCTGAGCAGTCGACAGAGCGGAGCGCGTCAGCGGTCGCTTTCCATAGGGCGTCGAGTTCCCACACCGACTCCGACCCGGACTGGGCCATAGCGTCGATCGTTGGCGGGTTGCCCTTCGAGTCGGACACCGGGACGCACCACACGCGCTGCACCTGCGCCCGCACCGTCACCGGGCCGCACACGACCTGCCGGCCACCGGGCAGCGACGAGAACCCGCCGCCACCCGGGGTGCCCGTGTTCATCCCCATAATGGACACGGTGAGCTGGTCGCAGTGGTCCCACGCGACCTGCCCAACATGCACCCACGCGAACCCGCCGCAGTCCGACTCGGATGCGATCTTGCCGAGCAGTTCGGTCGCGGTGTCGTAGATCGTTCTCACGTCGGGGCGACCAGGTCAGGGGACCGCACCGACGCGGGCCGTTTCAGGGCCTCAGGGTTCACCGCGGTGAGCCACTGGTCTAGCAGCGTGACACCGGTGCGGCCGTTGTCGAGCCAGTCCTGCGACGACTCGATCACGAACGACACACCCTGGCGGGCGACCGACGTCAACCGCTCCGGCAGCGCGCAGTCTTTCCCCTGGCACCCTTTGAGCAGCTCGCACGCGTATGCGGATATCGCCATCGCACCGAACGCGTCTACCGGGATGCCCCAGTCGTAGTCGACGACCAGGACGTCGTCGTCGGCCACGTCCGAGCCGAGGAACTGGCACGCCGGCCAGCGCTCCGGTGGCTGCCTGACGAGCCGGTTCGTTCCGAGCAGCGTGAAATCCTCCACCGGGACACCGCCGATGCGGACCTCGTCGACGGCGACTACGGGGCCGTGGGCGAGCCACACAACGGACGGGGCCGGGCAGCCGCACCCGCACGGCGCCACCGGGCAGCATGCGTCGTTGACCCGACCGGGGCGCTCAGCGGTGACGGTGCAGATCCCGTAGCGGCGACCGGACAGCGCCCACGCGATGAACGACGCAGCGTCGATCGCTGTGTCGACGTGCGCCGGTTCGGCACCCACCGCCGCCTCGCAGCACGCCTCGAGTTCGGCGACGGTGATGAGCGGTTCGCAGGGTCCGGTCATGGCACCAGCGCCAACACTTCGGGGAGGATCGTCAACCGGATCTGCCGCTTCCGCTCCTTCAGATCGGCGTCGCGGGTGGCGGTGATTTCGATGACCCACTCGCCGGGGGTGAGCACGTCAAGTTCCCCGAGATCCCATTCGATGACCAGGTTCGGTACGCCGTTGTCCTCGGTGCCTGACCCGGTGCCGCCGGTGACCCCGGTTGTCTTGGAGATGACCGCAGGGTTCCAGCGTTGCCCGATCTCGACGAGGAACGTCCACCCTGCGGCGAAGTCGATGAGGTCGCCGCAGTTCGTCCACCACACCTCGAGTTCGCCAAGGTCGGCGTCGTCGATGTACGACACGCAGGGCGGCCGGTGCAGGGTCGACGTCACGGGTGCATCCTATCCCCCCGAGACGGTGGCGTGGTGGCACTCGTCGACGGTGACCGCTGAGCATTCGTCGATGGTGACGCGGTGGCATTCGTCGACGGCGACCCGCTGCGGCGCCACCGACGGGGTCGGCACGTCGGTGCTGATCGTGAAGCAGATAGCGGCGTGACCGGTGGTCGCCGTTTCGAGTGTGAGTGTCCCGGCGCCGGCGCCGATCAACACCAGGTCATCCGCGGTGTGCCCCGACGTGGCTTCGTCGAACACGATCGTCGCGGCGCCTACCGGGGCGACGTCGAGGTCATCGGCGGTGTGCTCGGAGGCGGCTTCCTCGAAGCTGATGGTGGCGGCACCGGAGCCGACGAGCACGACGTCGTCGGCGTGGTGGAGGGTGTCTGCGCCGTCGAACCCGATGTCACCGACAGCCGGCGAGAACAGCACCAGGTCGTTGCCTGAGTGCTCGGTGGCTGCCTCGTCGAACGTGATGGTGGCGCCACCGGACCCCACAACGGTGAGGTCGTCGGCGGCGTGGGCGGTGGCGGCTTCCTCGAAGGTGATGGGGACCGCACCGGCCCCTGTGAGCGCCACGTCGACGGCGGTGTGAACACTCGACGCCGGGTCGAGGGTTATCGTCGCCGCCCCGGCACCCTCTAGTGCAACGTCATCGGCGGCGTGGGCGGACGACGCGGCCTCGAAGGTGATAGTCGCGGCCCCGGCACCGGTGAGGGTGACGTCGTCGGCGGCGTGGCCGCTCTGGGCGGTGTCGAACACGATCGACGCCGGGCCCGACAGCATGACGTCGGCTGCGTCGTGCTGAGACGTGGCGCCTTCGAACACGATCGGTGCGGCGCTCCCCGGGGCCAGGGTCACATCCGCGGCAGCGTGCCCGGATGACGCACCCTCGAACGTGAGGGTCGCTGCCCCGTCACCGGCCAGGGTGATGTCAGCGGCGGCGTGCTGCGACGACGCCGCCTCGAACACGATCGGCGCCGACCCGGGGTCGACGATGAGATCAGCGCCCGCGTGCCCGGATGACGCCGCCTCGAAGCTGATCGTCGCGGCGCCGTCACCGATCAGCACCGTGTCAGTGGCCGCGTGACCTGAGCTGGCAGCCTCGAGCGCGATGGTGGCGGCGCCGTCACCGACGACGACCAGGTCGGTGCCGGCGTGCCCACTCGACGCCGCCTCGAACGTGAGCGTCAGCGACGTCGCCGCCGCTTTGATCTCACCAGCCCACGCGACCCAATCCTCGTTCCCGGTCCACGACGACGTGACCGTCAGGTCTTGCCCGAGCCGCCACTGAGCCTGCATCCGGGATATCGGGGAGTTGTGGCCCATATCGGCGAGTTCGGTCCACGTCGCGGTGGGGTCCGGTGTGATCGCCGAGTTGACGTGGATGATCGAGAACCCGACCTCGGCGTTGTTCGTCGCGTCGCCGAGAGCGGCCAGGGTCACCGACGAGGAAGTCTGCCCGGTGTTGTGGGCGAACACCGACTGGATGAGGAAGTCGGTCAGATCCATTCCGGTGATCTGCAGGACGTAGAAGATGATGCCCGTGTAGCCGCCGGACGGGGCGGTGACGTTGAAGTTCGACGCTGACGGTGACGCACCCGCGTAGGCCGAGTAGACGACGAGCCGGGCGCCGGTGCCCTGAATGTCTGAACCCTCGAGGGTCCATGTGGCGCCGTACCCGGTGACGGACGCCGGGACGACACCGCCGCCGGCCTTCCCGGTGCGAACCGCGAGCAGCAGCCCCGAGTTAGCGGCCGGTTGGGTCGATTCGACGTCCGAGTATGAAAGCTGGTTCGCGGTGTCGGCGTGCGCGGCGAGGAGCGTGACGACTATCGCCATCGTCAGCCCCCCGGGATCGGAACAGCCTCCGGGTCACACACCGGTGTCGCGGTGATCGACGTGTCGGTGCCCTTCACGCCGGCGCGCAACGAATCCGGTTCCAGGTAGATCTTCACCGGGCGGGCGAAGCTGTCGTCGTTGGTGAAGGTCAGCGCTTCGTCACCGTCCGGGCAGGCGGGCACCGTGATCCTGCGGCCCTCGGAGCCGTGGCGGGTTCCGTGCCACCCGTACCACACGACCCCGGGGGTCACTGCCACAACGAGCGACCCGTTGGCCGGGACGTCGACGACCGGTTGCACCTTCCCCATATCAGACCGGCGACGCGGTGAACAGGGCGGTGGGAAAGTCGTAGTTGACGTCGGAGCCGTTCGGCACGAAGTCGGAGGTGAGTTCGCACAGGTACGTCATCACGATGCCCGAGTCGGTGCCGCCCGTGGTGTCCGAGTCGTACCCGATGCCGACCACCGACCAGTTGTTACCCGCCGCGACGGCGGTGAGCGCCGGGGTGATGTCGGTGATCGTCGCCACCATGTTCGACCCCGACACGGTCGGGTCGCCGAGCCCGGCGTCCGTCACGACCACCCGGGCGTAGTTCGCGTTCGTGGGTTCGTCGTTGCCTGTGCCGGCGAGCAACGTCGCCAAGTCGGCGTAGGTGCGGAGCGTCGCCAACGACTCATGCCCGGCAGCGAGTGCGAAGATCACGAACGCGCTGTTCGCCGGGTCGTTCGCGTTGATCCTGCGCTGCTGTTCCATCTCCGAGCCGAGCGAGATGCGGGAGATTCCGGCGGTCATGCCGACGCCCCTTTCTCGATCGCCTTCTGACGGGCGACCGCGCGTTCCTTGTCGGCGTCGGCGAACGACCTCGGCGGCGTCTCATCAGTCACCCATCGACCGTTCTCGAGCTGCCGCGGGTAGGGCGCCTCAGCGACCGCCTCGGCCTCGGCCTTCTTGCTCATCGTCTGCGATCCCTTCTGTCGATGATCGGGCCCGACCAGTCGAGATCGAGCGCTGAACTGTCCCGGCCGCAGAAACGGTGCGCGACCCTGCCGCGGGTGTGCCCCACCAGCGACGGGACCGAGTCGTCGTGATCCACCAGGCCGGGCCACGTGTACCAGCAGCGCCGCCCCGCCACGTTCCTGAAATACCGGGCGAGGCGGGCGTCGTACGGCATCCCCCGCAACCGCTCACACCACGCCACCAACGGCTTCGCGTGCGCCGTGGGTGCCACGATGGCGACACCCCAACGCAACGTGCGGCCGATCACCCACGACGCCCCGACCCGGGCAGCCTCCACCGCCTCAGCGTCGATGAGCCGCGACGGGCCGTGATGATTCCCGTAGTAGATCGACACCGGGTGACCGGCCACCGCCGGGGTCGCGTCGAGCGCCGCCTCGAGCCCGGCGACCAGGTCCCGGCACACAACCGCGTCGTCCTGCAACACCAGGTGATGGGTCGCGCCCGGGTCCGCCGCTGACCATGCTGCAGCGGCGGTGCGCCACCTGGCCTCGGGTGCTGTCGACGGTGCCGTGTTGGCCGCCCACGCCACATGCGCGGGGCGGTCGAGACGAGCGACGAGCGCCTCTACGAGCGGGGCGCGTACACGGTGCGCCATCACTGCGACAGAGACGCTCGTCATGCTCAGGTAGCGGTGATCGGGACAGCACCGCAAGCGGCGACCGGGAGGGTCTGAGTCTCGAGCGCCCAGTCATACAACGTCACCGGGTCGTCGGACAGGAGATCCCAGTCCCCAGCGGGCCCGTCGTCCCAATCCCCGGCGTCGACAGCGACCCCGGTGTAGACGATCGCGAGCGGGTTGTTGCCGTGCGACACGTTCGACCGGAGCCAGCCACGGGTGCGGGGCAGCACGTACCGCACCTGACCGGCGATCGACTCGTCGAGGAACTGGTTGACCCAATACTCGAGGCTCAGGTCGGTGGGTCCACCGATGGTGCCGACACCGGGCGCCCCGTAACCGACGTCGTCGGTGCCGAGCTGGTGAACGGTGCCGCCGCCGAGCATCGCCTGCAGGTCAGGGTCTGGGGTGCATAGCGTCAGCGTTACGTTCAACCGGTCGAGGTTGTCGGGCGCCTTGTAGCCCATGCACTTCCTGCCGCACCCGTCGAGTTGCGACAGCTCCTGCCCGGTTGTGACCTGCGGCGACAGGTCGATCGTGACGAGCGCGCCTGACACGTACATGTTGAGCCCGGCGTCGGGGTGCCCGGTCGCGTCAAGCTCAGCAGCTCGGAGCAGGCACGCTTGCGCCTGCGGGTAGCAAACTTCGACTGCCATGTTTCCCTCCTACGGGATGGTGACGATCTCTGAGACGACGAGGCACGGGTCGAACGCGACTAGGTGCAGTTCCTCCGCTCTCGCGGTGACCGTGTTCTGGGTGCGTTCGACGTCGAACAGGGGTTTGCCCATCGACTCGAACCCGTGGTGCACCGCATGGGAGATGATGACGGGACCGGTGATCGTCCCGGCCCCGATGGTGACGGTGTCGGTGTACCCGGTGGAGATCGACACGGCGTGCCCGGTGGGGGACCGCCAACGACCGTTGTCGCGGGTGATCGCCCCTTCGGCGATGGCGTAGGTGGCGACCGCGGGTGGCAGGTGCAGGACACCGACTCTCCCGTTCGCCCCGACCGCCCACCGTTGCTCAGCGGCGGCGATCGCCCCGGTGGCGGAGTCCCAGGTGCCGCCCGGTGTGTCGACACCGAGCAGGTTCGGTGACTCGGTGAACGCACCGCCGCCACCGGACCACAGCACCTGCCCCACTGTCCATTCCCGCACCGCGGCGAGCCCATCGAGGGACGCCTGCTCGATGCCACCCGCTGAGAGTGCGGAGCATTCGACGGCGAGGACGTCCACGAACGGGGCGAACGTCGCCTCGTCCCCTGGGCGCACACCCGGTTTCGGTGTCTGCTCGCACCCGTAGATGGGGGCGACCGGGTCGATGCACCCGTTCGACTGGAACTGGATGCCCCTCTGCCACCCGTCCGGGAGTGCCCTGGCGATCGCCAGGACACCCTCGGTTGGGCGGGGCGGGGCCGGCCAGATGACGGGGGTTGTCACGTTCTCAGGCTCCGCAGACGCAACCCTCGGTGATCGGGATGGTCAGCTCGATTGGCGAGCACCCGACAACACCGAGCGCCTCGAACGTCTCCATAAACGCCTGCCGGTCGTTCGTGCTGTTGAGGGTCGAGTCGGTGATCTCGGTGCCGAGATCGAGCGTCCCGCCGTCGAGGAAGAGCACCGAGCCCTCCGGGTACAGCACACCGGTCGCGGTGGCCGGGAAGTCGTCGAGGGTGGCGTCGGTCTGCGCGGCGAGCCGGTTCACGTCCGGTGAGTACACCGGCGAGATGTTCAGCGCCGCGAAGTAACCGGCGATGATCGAGTCGGCCACCTGGAACGCCTGGTCACCGGGCTGTTGCCTGGTGAGCGCCGCCCTGATCGCGTCGAGCAACCACTCCGACGTCACGAACCGGAGTGTCGTGGTCCGACGCAGCCGGCGTGCCGACCGGTACCGGGCGGCTGCCTTCGCGAGTCCGACGAACGTGTTTCGGGCTGTCTCGTCGATCGCCGGGATCACGACCGCCGCGGCCGGGTCCGACGCGGCAGCGAGTGCCGTGAACAGGGTCAGCTCGGCGAGTGCGTCGTGTTCGACGGCGAGCAGCTGAAGCGCTGCGTTCCACTGCTCGGTGTTGAACCGGGCCTGGAAGTTCCCGATCGTGACACACGCGGTGATCGCGTCGACGAGCACGGTTGTCTCCGGTCCGCACTCGACCCGGATGCATGGCTTCGTCGTTGAACCGGGGGCGGCGTCGGTTGCCTCATCCCACACGGACACGGCACCGGCGAGGTCACCGAACACCAGGGGCGGTGGGAACGCGACCCCGCCTCGGCCACCGAAACCGGGACCGAACGACGGGAGCGAGTCGCGGATGGGGCGGCCACGGTCACCGCACACGGTCTGATCGAACCGGGCGCCGATCGGGGGACAGATCCCGCCGGCGGCGACCACCGGGCCGACCGCGGCGTTCACGATCTCCATGTTCGCGGCGGCGTCCGGGGTCAGCGACCTCGGGTGCTCGTACTCGGCGCGGACCAGGGTCGTCCGGACGCTCGTGTCGCGGGCGAACCGTGCGAACGTCTCGGCGACGTCCCGCATCGAGTGCAGGACGCCCTGGCTGGATGCGTTGCCGATGCCTCGGAACGCACCGACCGGTTCTGGTGTCTCCGGTTCGGTGGCCTGGTGTGCCCGGCGGCGCCTGAGCACGTCCCGCAGCGGCACGGAGGCTGCTACCGACTCCTGCTCGGGCGCGGCCTGCTCGACGGGCTCCGGGGACTCGACCGGGTCGGCCGTCGCCTCGGGCGCCGGTGCATCGGCTTCGTCGTCGGCTTCGGGTTCCGGGTCGGGGTCGGGGTCGAGCCCGTCGAGCAGTTGCGCCATCTCCGCCCGCTCCGTCTCGGCGCGGGTCGCCCGCTCCGCCAGCTCGGTGTCGATCGCATCGATCGTGGCGCGCAGCGAACGGGCGGCTTCGAGGTCCGGGGTGTCCGCGGCGGCTGCTTCGTGCAACGCGGCGGCGAGTTCGTCACGCGCCGTGTGCAAATCCTCGGTCGTGGGTGGGGTGTCGGTGCCGATCTGAGCGACCAGCTCCGCGAGTCGGTCGGGGTCCATGAAGTCACTCCGTTGAGGGTCGGCCTCGGGTGCTTCGCCCCGAGCGTGCCACCGGTACACCGCCCGGTTACACGCGGCGGCACCATATCACGGTTCGGTGAGACGTTGCGTGACCATCTCCGTGAACCCGACGATTCCGGCGGCGGTCCCGGCGATCAGCCACGGCACCGGCAACGGGTGAACCTGGTCAACAGAGAACGTGACGGCGGCCGCGATCCATGTGCCGAGACACCACGGGCAGTCGACCAACCGGTGCGGCCAACCCTGGAGACGAGAGTGGAAGGGTTCGGTGATGTCGTCACGTGCGACGAGCCGCCACAGCCGCCACGACGCCAACCCGATCAGGACCGCAGCCTCAACCGGGGTCACTGAGCAACGCCACCAGCTCGGCCTTACGGAGCGACGACACCCCGGTGTGCCCGGCGGCGGCCGCCAACTTCCGCAACTCGGTGACCGTGAACGACCCCAACTCCGCGACCACATCATCATCACCGTCGCCGTCGTCATCATCATCGGGGTTGTCGAGGGGTAGCAGCGCGAACGCGGCGGCGAGTGCTGTCGGTCGGCCACCGGCCGGCGCCCACGTCCACTCGTCACCGTCCACCGTCTCGAGCCACCGCCCCGAGATGGTGCGCACTTCGACGGTGTCGCCGACACCGGCCGGGTCCACAACCGCGGCGAACGTGCGGCCGTCCTCACGGCCGACGACGAGCCGGGCCCGCCAGCGTACGGTCGATGACCCGGCCTTCGGGGTGACCCACACCCGGGCCATCGTGTCGTGTGTGACGTGCATCACTCAGCCTCGACCGTTTCGAGCGTCGCGTACACCGGCACCGCCGCCAAGGTCGCGACGGCGAACCGTTCGAGCAGCTCGACCCGTTGCTCGAGTGTCTGCGCCTCGTCGTCGCAACCGCAGGGGCTCATCGCCTGGTCAGCGAGCCCACCCGGGCCCGTATCAGTCTCGATATGCCCTGACTCGAGGATCGCCACGTCACCGGCGCAAGCGGCGACCGGCCACGCCGGGGTTGGCACGAGTTGAATCCCGAGCAGCACCCGGCCGCGTTCGGTCGGCCAGATCTCGATGGAGGGGGCCGCGCCGAGCATCTCCCGCAGGTCGTCGGTGGCCAGGTTCGACCGGAGCGACCCGGAGACGGCGACACCAGCGGGTGAGCGCCACGCGATCACGTCAGCGACAACGGTGGCGGTGTCGTCGTGGTGTGCTTTCGCCTCGGCGGCGGTCATGTTCGTGTCAGGGTGCCCGCCCCGCATCGTCAGCGGCAGTGTTCGGATCTCGGTGCCGTCGTCGAGTCTGAGCGGCGACGAGGTTTGCCCGCCCTGCCAGTCGATCGGCCCGCCCGCTTCGAGCGACTCGACGGTGACGCAGCCGGGTAGCCCGCGGTGGCAGACACCGGACGGTGCGACGAGTCCCCAGACGCGGCCGTCGTCGTTGACCTGCAGCGGGGTGCCTTCGGGTGGGTCGTCCTGCGCGAAGTGATCGGCGCGCAGCACCGGCAACGGCACCGCGGCGACCTCGGCACCGTTCACGAACACGCGCTCGATGCCGGTCACTGAGTCGGTGTGATAGACAATCTGGTCAGCGGTGGTCGGGGTGTGCGCCATGACGAGATGGTCGCCGGTTGCGTCCAAGGCAGCGACGATCGCGTGATAGTCAGCGGCCAAAATGTTCCCTCCCTGCTCGGATGACACCGTCGCTCAGGATGCGGTAAGGGCGGGTGCCGGGATGCTGCACCCGCTTAGCGTAGACCACGGTCCCGTCCCGGCCGGTGAACCTCAGGAACCCGCCCGGGTTACGGGGCCGGATCACATGCGGCCGGGACCCGCCCTCCAGGATCGCCGAGTGATCCGCCGACGCGGTTGTGAGGATGCGGCGCCCATCCCACGTCGATGAGATCCCCGACCGGTAACGGCCGGTGCGGACGTTCACCCGTTCGTCGGCGACCTGCCGGACCACCCTGGTGACGACCCCGGCGAACCCGGCCATCACCCTCCCGACTTCCCCGGTGCGCCCATCCAGCAGCCGAGCAGCGTCGACGTTGAGCTTGACGTTGACGGTCATCCGTTCACCATCGCGAAGCGGCCGGTGCCGGTGTCGCGCAGCTTCGGCACCGCGTCGCACAGGCAACCCCGATGATCCCCCGGCCACCAACCCGACGGGGTCGGCAACTCGGCGAACACCTGCCCGGCGAGCACCCGGTGGTCATGGAACGGGTGGTCGCGGCGGATGTCGACCCGGTACGCCCACTGCCACCCGGCCAGGGTGACCCCGCGGGTGGCGAGCGCCTCCAACGTGAGGGGGCCGGTGGCGAACCCGGCAGCGGGTGGCGCCTCAGGGAACGGCA